>Ga0209541_10009383_pt1 | contig 15864 bp, 21 predicted proteins | sample RifCSPlowO2_01_FD_184027 | JGI IMG/M metagenome (GOLD analysis project Ga0209541, IMG submission 184027) | Groundwater microbial communities from Rifle, Colorado - Rifle CSP2_plank lowO2_0.1 (SPAdes) (version 2) | ecosystem: Environmental > Aquatic > Deep subsurface > Groundwater | place...
ATTTGATTTCCTGATTTTTCCTGATTGCCATTCTTTTAATATAATTCTTGCAGTTCTGTCTGTGTCTATTGCTCCGCCTTTTACTAAGAAGTTTCTTTTTTTGCCTAATTCTTCTAATAAAACCTCTGAATCTCCGTCTGCCTGGATTTTATAATGATACTCAAATAACCCGGGGTTGTCTTGCATTATTTCTGCCACTACAAATTCAGGGTTTTTTGTTGAATCATAAGTTCTGACGCCAATCATTGCGTGTTTCTTTAAATGTAAGGATTGACTGGCTGCCGCATCTTCATCAGACATTACTCCTGGGGTGTCTAATAAAATAATTCCATCTGCTAATTTTACTTTTTGTATTCCTCTGGTGAATCCTGCTTTTGGAGATGTTCTTGCCGCGCCTTTTCCGGTTAGCATGTTGATTATTGAGCTTTTTCCCACATTTGGATAGCCTATAATTCCAACGTGAACTTGGGTTCCTGTTTTAAAAAATTTTTGATAACCTTGTCCAATTTTGTGAATTTCTATGTGTTCATCTGAGGATTGTTCTGTTTGAATTCTTTTTTTTCCTCTTTTGAAGTTCTTTGCCTGTATTTTTATTGTTTCTCGAAGTTCTCTTCTACCGTGATGGTTTACGCATGATAGAAATACATATGGTTTTGTGTCTTCTAAAATTCCTGATGCTTCTACTTCTTGAGTATTGACTAAGTCGGCTTTGTTTATTATATAAATTAAAACTTTGCCATGTTCTCGCGCAAATGCTTCTAAAGCAAAATTTCTGGTTTCTTTTATGAAACGAGCGTCTAATATTTCTAATACTATGTCTGATGAAATAATTACTTCCTTTGCCAGAGAAGGATAGTCCTGCCTATGTTTATTGTGTGAATCTATCTTTCTTGTTCTTCTGCTTGAAAAACTGAATCGTACTCTCATAGATTAAGGACTGTTTTTGAGTTTAAAAGGTGAGTGGTTTTAGTAATTAATCACCTATGTCTGCTCCATAAATATTATCATACAATAATGGAAATGTTTTCGCAGGATAATTAAAAGTTCCCGCAACTATTTTTTCTAATCTTTCTAGTTCTATAGTTAAAGACATAAATAATTGAGCAAAATTGCATGTCTTTCCCTAAATAGTCAAGGCACAAATGCTCAATTTTCAGTGTCCTTGACTATATTTCTTCCGTATCTCTTTGTATTCCATCATATTTTGAATGATATTCTGAATACGCCGTAATTACTGGCATTAAGCCCTTTGTAATTAGTTCTCTTGCTGTAATCAGTATTTTATGAGGATTTTCTTCTCCAGAATTACGAGTAATTAATTTTGTATCTGCCACATTTACAGTGAGAGTGTAATGCACTTTTGGTTTAACTTCTTCATAGCCAACAATCAATACCATAATAATTTTTTATGTCAAAGTGTCTCCCTATGTCAAAAATCTTTGATTTTTGAGCACACTCAAAAACAGTAGTTTTTGATGAAACCACATTCTTTAGAATGTGGTCGACACTTTGAGCATCCAAAAATCGAGCACCTTTTCAAACCACGACTTTTAAGTCGTGGTGGTGCATCGATTTTTTGATATTAATAGTTTATAATTATTGTTGTTATTGCTGTTGTTAATTTTATAGAAGCATAATTCTTTTATAATGCTCTTACTGATGAATATTATGCTAAAAAGAGTGTTTTCTAGGTTGTCTGTCGGGGTTATTGTTACTAACGCTGTTCGTCTTATTTTAATATTGGGTTTTATTAGTTCTTTTTATAGTGACCGTGAATTGGCGATGGCTTTTACTATAATCGCTTTTATTGCAACATTTATTCCTAAAATGCTTGCTAAATTTAATATTAAGACTGGCGCTGAAATGCAAGTAGTAATTTTAATTATAATTTATGGAAGCCTTTTTTTGGGAGAAGTTAGAGGGTTTTTTGCATATTTATGGTGGTGGGATATTCTACTTAAGGGTGTTGCCGGACTGGCTCTTGGTTTTATTGGACTTACTGTAATTCTTGCTCTTGAAGAACAGGAATTGCTTGATGCTAGCCCGTTTATGATTATAACTCTTTCATTTGCTTTATCTTTTACTCTCGGAGCTTTATGGGAAGTGATTGAATTTTCTCTGGATAACTGGTTTGGTTTTGCATTACAAGAAATTGGCACTGGAGTAATGGCGCATGATTTAATTATTGATGGTGTAACTGCTTTAGTTGTTTCTGCCGGAGGATATTTGTATAAGAAAAGAGGCGGAGGAAATCCTATGAGTGGATTTATAGTCCGATTAATGAAGGGCAATCCTAAATTATTCAGGTCTGAAAAACATTTGGAAAGTTCGTCAGATAAGATAAAGTCAATTATTCAGAAAGGCGAAAGTTCTAAATTGGAATTTAAATCTTCTTTGAGGACTAATTTGTATACAAATGTTCTTGATAAAAATGTTGAATTTGCTGTGTTAAAGACTTTGTCTGCATATTTGAATACTGAAGGGGGAATTTTGATTGTTGGCGTTTCAGATAAGGGAGAAGTTTTAGGGTTGGATAAAGATGCTTTTCCTAATTCTGATAAGTTGAAACTGCATTTTAATAATATGATTAAGGAACATATAGGAACACAGTTCATGCCATTTATTAATTATGAAATATTTGATGTAGATAGCAAAAATGTGCTTAAAGTAGAATGTTTACCAAGCGCAAATAGAGTTTTTCTTAAAGAAAATGGGTTGGAAGAATTTTATATGAGAAATGGACCTAGCACAATGCGCTTAAATGGAAGCGCTTTGATTGATTATATAAGTCAGAGATTTAATTGAAAGTTCATTGGAATGATTTATAAATATCGATTATCTTAATAGTTTATGAAAAGAGAGAGATATAGAAAAAAAGAAGCGTATGAGAAGAGAGAGTTATATGGAAAAGATAAATTGTCTTTTTTTATTTTATTTGCTTGTCTTGCTGGACTTGTGTTTTTGATAGGATTCACAGAATATGGAGAAGTTATGTTGGGTCCTATAGGGCAAACTGGACCGATCATTAATTTGTTAAACCCTAGCATCATTATTAATGGTGAGGAAAATGATGTTGAGATTCAGGGAATAAATTTTGATCTCGATAGTAGCGTTGTTGTATCTAATGGAGATGTATTTCCCACAGTAGTTGTAGATAGTACGTTGATAATAGTTACTGTCCCTATTGGCACTGCTGTTGGAAATTATGAACTGGCCGTACAAAATTCAGATTTATCTGTTTCTAATTCTCTTATTCTTACTGTAAATGAGCCATTTGATTATTCTTTGAGTTTAAATCCTTCGACGGGGGATATAGCTTCTGGTTCTTCTATTAATATTGGAGTAACGGTTTCTCCATTGAGTGAATTTATGACTTCTGAAGATGTTGCTTTAAATATAATAAGCTCTTCTCCGGAAGTCACGGTTTCACCTTCTAGTTTGATATGTCCTACCAGTTCTTATTGTCAAATGTCTTTTGATGCAACTGCTGGAAATATCATTGTCGAAGAAATTTATTTGGTAGATATAACTGGAACATCTGCTTCTACAACACCCCATGAAACAACACTCACACTTACTGGAGTGACTGGAAATGTAAATTTATGTTCTAATGGAATATTAGAAGCAGACAATGGTGAGACTGATGTTGATTGTGGAGGGCCTACATGTTCTGCTTGTGGGGAAGGAAAGATGTGCGTTAATAATAATGATTGCCTTGCAAGCCCTTCTTGTAGTGGTGTTGGATTGTGCTATACCCCTACTGGAAGTACTCAAGATCCTAATCCTGTATGTAGCCCTGATGATGATTGTGATAGGGTCCCTAATATTATAGATGCTTGTCCTGGAACTCCTGATGGAGTTGCTGTGAATGCTGTTGGCTGTTCTGTTGCTCAATTGTGTGGCAATAATGTTTGTGAGAGTCCTGAAACGTGTTCTATTTGCCCTAGTGATTGTGGAACATGTCCTGAACCTCCTGGACCAGGGCCTGGAGGGTCTTCTAGTGGAGGAGGCGGTAGTCCAAGAGTTGTTGTGTATCAGTGTAATGATAATAGAGATAATGATGGCGATGGGTTGAAGGACCTTGCTGATCCTGGGTGTATTGATAAAAAAGATAATAGTGAGATTAATTCAGTTACTGAAATAAATCCTATTGGCGGAGAACCTGGTGAACCGGAGGATGAAACGGCATCTGATGAGGAAGCGAATACACTTCCTGAAAGAACATCTAAAGTAAAATTTGTGTTTTGGACAGTGTTTATTGCATTGGTTGCTGGAATAATCATATCTGGAATAATTATTCTTAGATCTATGAGAAAACGCATGGCTTATGATGAGCTTGCTAAAACAGTTAATTCGAATATCAAACAATAATTTAAATAGATAAATATTAGATTAATTATGAGGATGCATGGATTTGTCTGAAGTTAAGGATGATATTGGGCCTGAGAAGATATTAGAAGTTTATGACCCTTCTACAGGGATGCGCGGGTTTACAGTGATTGATAATACTGCTCTTGGTCCTGCTAAAGGTGGAATTAGAATGACTCCTAGCGTTAATGTTCGCGAAGTTTTTAGACTTGCTAGGGCTATGACTTTCAAGAATGCGCTTGCAGGATTGCCTTTCGGAGGAGGAAAGAGCGGAATAATTTATAATAAAGAGGCAGATTTTGCTAAGAAAGATGCTTTTATTAAATCATTTGCAAGGGCTTTGAGGAACATAGTGCCTAGTGAATATATTGCCGGTCCTGATATTAACACTACTGAAAAAGAAATGAAGACTTTTGTTGAGGCGCATGGGAACTTTAACTCTGCTACTGGGAAGCCAATTGACTTCTGTAAAATTATAAATGGCAGGAATGTTTGTGGTCTGCCTCATGAGCTTGGAAGCACTGGAATTGGAGTAAGCTATTCTACTTTGGTTGCTTTGAAACATGCCGGAATTCCTGTTTCGGGAGCCAAGATTGCAATAGAAGGTTTTGGAAATGTAGGGTATTTTACATTCAAACATTTAGAAGAAGCTGGCTGTAAAATAGTTGCAGTTAGTGATAGCAAGGGCTGTTTGTATAATGAAAACGGACTTTCTTTTAATGAAATTGAAAAAGTTAAGAATGAAAAGGGAACTGTGACTGCTGGAAAAGGCAGGATGTTGCCAGGGCATAAATTGTTTGAACTTCCAGTTGATGTTTTGATTCCTGGAGCTTTGCCTGATGTGATTACTAGGCAGAATATGAATTCCGTACAGGCTAAAATTATTGTTGAGGCAGCAAATATCCCAATTCCTTTTGATGTTGAAGAAGAATTAAGCAAACGAATTCTTATTGTTCCGGATTTTGTAGCTAATGCTGGAGGAGTTATTTCAAGCTGGGTTGAATACATCGGAAAAGATAAAAAATATATGTATAAAGTTGTTAAAGATAAAATTACCAAGAATACTGAGATTGTTCTTTCTACTGCTAAAAAGCAATTTATCTCGCCAAGAGATGCTGCTATTCAGATTGCTAAGGAGAGAGTTAAAAGCGCTATGTTGAAAAGAGATAAAAATTTATGACGTCTTAAGACTATTCTTATTGAATTTTATTGTTTTTGAAGTCTTGAGATTTGAATTCTTTATCTTCTTGCAATCTCTTGAGTTCATGTCTTTCTTTGGACACTTGACGCTGTAATTGAACTAACTTTTCTTCGTTTTTTATCTGTTCTAATTCTTTTTGGAGTTCAGTGATGCGTTTTTCAGTATCTATTGGATTTATCTTTGGCGTATTTTGAGATTGGACTATTAATTCTGTTTTAGATTGTTTTTTCTTATCTTGTTTTGTTTTATTTGGGTTTGGTTCTATTGGAGATTTTACTGTTACTCGACGTCTTAAAATTATGATTAAAATTATTAGTCCCAAAGCTCCTGCTCCGACGTAATAATAAGTGTTCGAGAATTCTCCATTTATTCTAGTAACGAAGCCAAGGAGAGAACTTCTTTCTTGTGATTGATTTGTTTCTGATTCTGTTACATTTGAAGTTTCATTTGTTACATTGGTTTCTATAATCTCAACTTCTTCAGGTTCTGAAAGAGTAAAATTTATTGTTATTGATGCAGTGCCTAAAGTATAAGGTCCGAATTTTTCTGTTTTAAGAGTTTCTTGAGTATTATTATTTATTATTGATGCAGAAAGAGAAATTTTATTCACTAAGCCATAATATGTAAATCTGAATTCTCCAAATTTTCTTGATTTGCCTGAAAAAGTTTGTAATTCTTGATTTGTGTCTGCGTCTATGACTGTGACGCTTATATTGATAGAAGGTTCTGTCTTTAATATGAATTCTGTTTTTTTGACTTCTAATGCTGAAACTATCCCCAAGAATAGTAATGAAAGAGATATCGTTAAAAGGATTAATTTTCCATTTCTCATGATTGTTAGAATAATTTGGCATTTATAAGACTTTTTGATGTCAAGAAATAATAGATTTAAGAGAAATTTAATTTAACATTGCACATAATTTTATTGCCTTATTTGCCAGATGCTCGTTCCTTGCAGCGATATATCTCTTGTTTAGTTTTCCTTGAGAGCTATAAATAATTTTACTACCATCTATATTCATTACTACCCCTCCTGCCGCTTGCACAATTGCTTGTGGCGCGCATAAATCCCACGTGCTTGCTCCGTTTACATGTTCACTTATTCTAATATCTGTTCTGCCTTCAACTAGCTTCATCAATCTTAAACCTTCACTTCCTGAGTTTTGATATTCTTTTACACCCAATTCCTCTAATGGTTTCTCTAACTCTTTTGTCGGAAAATCTCCGTTGGTGGATGCAATTAAACCTCTATTTGCAATGTTGTCTAATTTTAGCTCTAAAATTCCTCTGTTGTTTTCCCTATATGCTCCTATTCCAACTATCCCAGAATACATATCTCCTACTGACGGCCAATAAACAACACCCATTACTGGAATTCTGTCCTCGCATAATCCTATATGTATTGCGAAATGGGCATTTCTTTTAATGAAGCCCTTTGTTCCATCTATTGGATCTATATACCATGTTCTATTGCCTGCGAAGACTGTTTGACCTTCTTCACTTACTATACTGTCTTCTGGAAACTCTTTTTGCAAACTTCCAGTTATATATTCATTGGCTCTTTTATCTGCTTCTGTAACTGGAGTGCCGTCTTTTTTTATTTCTACGGCGACAGACCTATCATAAAATGGAACTATTATTTGCCATGTCTGGAGAGCTATATTTTTTGCAACTCTTAATTCTCTTGAATAGTTTTTCATTTCCATATTCTGAATTAGCTATGCAAATATTTATATAATTGCAATATAATTTATATAAATAATATGAGGAGAAAAATTATCAAGCAAGCCAGCAGAGCATATACAATTACTTTACCAGTTGATTGGGTTAGAAAGAATGGTTTGAATGGCGGAGATGAATTGGAGTTTAAGACAAACGAGAAATCAATAGTAATTTCTACTGATTCTCCTAGAGAGGTTAAAAAAATAAGTATTGATGCAACAGAATGGCAGGAAAGAACAATAATGAATACTATAACTGCTCTTTATAGTTTAGGGGCTGATGAAATAAAGATAATTTCCAAAAAAGATATCAGTGAATATGTAAGAAAGGCCCTAAATAATGTGATGGGTTTTGCTTTAGTCTCTGAAAACCATAATGAATATGTAATTAAAGAGATTAATTCTGGAGAATATCAGCACCTTGATGAAGTCTTTAAAAGAGTATTTCAAATAATTCTAGCATTCTATGAATCTGCAATTAAAGATATTTTTGGCGAGGAAAAAGAGAAACTTAGTTCTATGAGTCTTAGAGATATTGAAGTAAATAAATTTTGTTTATATCTGCAAAGAGCCGTTAACAAAAGCTCATATGCCGATGTTATAAAAAGCAGGGCTATTTTTACATATTCGTTTGCGCTTGAGAAAATAAGCGATGAAATTGAGAGATTGTGGAGGACCAATATTAAATATAAACCCACTAAACCTAAGGAACTCAAGTCCCTTGCTCAAATGAGCAGTGAAGGATTGGGAAAAGCGTTTGAAGTGTTTTACCAGTTTTCAAACAATTTAATGGAAGAATTATATTCAATTAGAGAAAAAGCTCGCGACAAAGCTTCAACTATAAAATCAACTGATCCTCATGTTGTGCGAATGATGAGGCACATAATTAAAATTGTAGAAGATGCGGCTGATCTAAATCATTTGTCTATAATGTTGAAAACAGAAATTTAAATATGGACTTCTTTGGGTTGTGGCTCAAAAATAAATCCATAGCCTCTCTTTTGCATGAATTCTCTAGCTTCACTTCCCTCTTTGAAATATTCTGGATTATGATATTCCATTCTATCAAGATTCCATGGTTCAATTCTAGGAATTCCTACTCTCTGAAACACACGGCGCGCTATGCCTGTTAGACCTGCTAGAAAGCCATCATATGGGTGAGTTGTTGCAAGGACTCCATCTCCTATTTCTAGTATTCTTTTATTTTGAATTTTCAAGAATCCCTCAAAATCTGATTTATCAGTTACTACTAATCTTGGTCTAACAAATGCCCCTACGTGACCTCCGTGAGCAAATCTATATTTAATATTTACTTCAGGAGAACATATACTGCCTCTAATTTTACCTGGAGGTCCGACTGAGTGATCATTGCGAAGAGCTCTAAATAATTCTGTCATGAATTCCCTGTTTCCGTCTCTCTGAAGTTCGTCTGCGTACATGATTTATTTAAATTTTGGGGGAATTTAAAGATTTGGGTTGTTGAAAGATTACAATAATATCAGGAAATAATATATCTTTGAGGATATAGGTTTAAATAAAAGTGATAATTAAACTCAGTATGGATGTTGATTGGGAAGATGAAGAAAGAGGGTTTAATGATTTAGAACCGCCTAAACAGTTAAATGTTGGAGATTATCAGAGAAATATAAGATATGTTGAGTCTCTTATGTTTTATGCTAAAATTGAGAGGGCTATTGAGGAAGGCAGAAGAGATCTTGCTAAATTAAGGTCAAATCCTTTTAGAAATTGTATGCCTGGATGTTATTGTTGATAGGAGAAGTTTTATAATATTTCAATAATCTCTCCAATATTATTCTTCAAAGAATAAAGCATTGGAGGCCTATGGGATACTTCATGGTTTATTCCTTCTTCTTTTAGGATGTTTAATGAGAGAATCTTTTTTGCGAAATTTCTTTTATCAAACTCTTTATTGAAAACAATTTCATATAATTTTTGTATTTGACTTATTGTAAACTCTTTGGGAAGCAATGAAAATGCAACAGTTGTATATTCAAATTTCCATTTTAATCTTTTTAAAGCGTATTGTAAAATTTCTTTATGGTCAAAAGCGATTATTGGAATATCTGAAACGGCAAACCATTGAGCATCTGATACATCTGTAGAAGCTTTAAGGTTAATATCTGAAGAATTGACAAGAGCGATATAAGAAACGGTTATTACTCTTCCTCTTGGATCTCTTTTAGGGCTACCAAAAGTATAAAGTTGCTCAAGATAAACATCCTTCACTCCAGTTTCTTCTTGTAATTCTCTTTTCGCTGCTTCTTCTAGAGATTCATCTATTTTTACAAACCCGCCTGGAATAGCCCATTGGTTTTTAAATGGTTCTATGCCCCTTTTTACTAAAAGAACTTGAAGATTGTTTTCTTTGATTGTAAATATAACAATATCTACTGTAACTGATGGTTTTTCATGTTTTTCTTGCATAGTGTTAATAGAACAGTAAGTTATTTAAATTTTAGCTTTAATTTCTTATCTAGACCTATAATATAATCTCTTCCATATACCTCATTTTCTAATCCATTTATAAGATTTTGTGGCAAATCTTGATTTATTTCTCGTGAGCATGATGCGCCTGCTAAAGCAATTGTCGCAACTGTATCAACATCACCTGTAAAATCAACACATTTCTTTAATATTTCGGAAATAGAATTACATTCTTTTATTGCAGTTACCGCTGCATTAACTGACATATATCCCTTACTTCCTACTTCTCCATACCAAGATTTATCCCAGTCTCCATTAACGTGAGATTCTAAGAATCTGCCTAAATCTTTTTTGTCCCCTAGATTATATAAAAAATAATGTGAAATCAAAGCGCTTGCAACTGCAGAGTCTATTCCAGATGGAGTATCATGTGTTAATCTTGCCTGGATAGTCGCATATCTTATAACTTCTTGAGTATTTCTAATAAATCCTATTGGGCCTGCGCGCATTGCCGCTCCGCTTTTATCACTATCTGGATGAATTTTATCTAAAAATTCTTTTCCACTTTTTACTTTTTGTAAAAATTCATAGAATCTTCCAGCATACCCTTTTCTTGGGTCTCTTTTAAATACTTCAACAAATTTGTTTGCAATGTTAAGCGGGGTCCAATCTACTCTGCCTATGAGGAGTTCTGCAATAGCCAAAGACATTTGAGTATCGTCAGTGTATTTACCATTTCCAACGTCATGTTTTGGATGTTTGTGATAACTTTTTAAATTATTGAATTTTCTTACTTTAGATTCTTCTACATATTCAAATCCTGCTCCGTAAGCATCTCCAACTGCTAATTCAAGAATCATTTTTGTGCCCTCACAAGACAAACCTTGTTTTCTGCAAGGCTTATTGTTGCGGTCCTGCCTGAATTAAATTCTAAATAATCATTTTCAATTCCATCTCCAAAAATTACACCCTCCGAAGGCATATTAGATCTTACAATTAAAGGGTTAGTTCTAGTAATTCTACCATAAGTAATCTTTGTTCCAGTCAATTTTGAAGGAAATGGTTCTCTTACTGCAAATAGTAAATAATCTGCATCTCTAACGAATGGAACTGCTTCTTTAGGCTTTGGTTGACTATCAAATAGATTCATAGCACCTGCAATTACTGAGGTCATCCATCCAGTAGATCCAGTACCAGTAGATATAATCATTCCACTAGAAGAGTGTCTTTCCTTATTACCTTTATATTCTAATTCATATTTAGCAGAAACATGCGTGCGTCGACCTAAAAATAAATCATTAAGACTACGCATAACTTGACCATCATCTAAAGTAGCCTCTGCCATAGTTAATAATTGCATATCAACTTTATCTTCTAACACATTTCTAAAAACTCTATAAAAGGAATCAGAATTACACGAAGCTAAAACTCCATCAAATCTTTTCTCATCTGGATTTACTGCAATAACTGGTTGGCTACCAATATATTTTGCAACATTTACTAATAAACCATCATCTCCAACTACAACAACTAAATCTTTATTGCCAAATTGGAAATTTGCAAGATTAGATTTATCAACAATCTGCATTCTTAATCCATTAGGTATTGCACTTAGAGTTTGTTGTAAACCTTCAACGTAAGCATCATGTGCTTGCTGATAAGACGTATAAGAATGACCCGCAGATTCCAAATAAAATTTAGCTTGAGGAGCTGTCGAGTGTCTTACTAACAACTCCTCAAGTGGCGTACGCCTTTTAACAATAACAATTTTGTCAGGTTCCATTTAGTTACTTAGATGCTACTTTAACTTGATTCATAATTCCTGCAAGTAAATCAGGAGTTATGGTTAAATTGCCTATCTTTGCTGCATTTTGTCCCATTGATAATAGAGCTTGTGCTACAATTTTATTAGCCTCAATTCCATTATAAGCGGCCATTTCTTTCTGAATAGCTTCTGCTTTAAAACCTGCAAGAGAAAGGGTATTTGCTCCTTCGAGTTCAACAAGGGATTTTCTTCTTTCTTCGAGTTCAATTCTAGTCCTCATTTCATTTTGTTGAATAGTTCTTTCCTTTTCTACGGCAAGAGCTCTTCTACCATATACCGCTTCGTCAGCCTTCTGAAGTAAACTCTCACGATATGTAGCCTCAAGCGCTTTAGCAATTTCGGGTTTAGGACGTATAGACTCAAAGTATAATGTTCTAAACTCAACTCCAGAAACAGCTCTAAGATCTCTTTTAGATAAGGCCTGTGTAATTTTTTCAGACAATTCATCTCCCATACGCAAAATTCCCTCAAGATTAGCTCCTTGAATTAATTTTCTTGTCTCTCCCCTAACTAATTGCAAAACATGAGCTGGAAGCTTACTTCCATCATCGCTCTGATATTGTTTAGTGTGAGGATCAATAGAGAAGTTATAAACTCTCATTGCAACCTTAGGATCTGAAATTCGATAAACAAATCCTCCTTGAAGAGCTACCTCTTGATTATCTTGACTTACTTCTTGAAAAGCAAATGGTTGATCATTAACTCCGACAGATACCATTTCAATAGTGGTGCGAAAAGGAAGATAAAATCCGGAAATTCCTTCTCCTTCTTTCTTGAGTTTCCCCTTAACACGCATTCTTGCAAATTCTGTAGGTTCAGCTTTAAAATATTTTAATCCTAGCATTTTACAAATTACCTCCTTTCAAATTATAATAATAAGTTCTATCAAAAATTTTTTCCCAAAGCTTTTGCTGTAAAGAGGTTTTTGCCAGAGGCAATTCCTGGATGGTTTTTTGTGTTTCTTGTTTCATGTTTTCTTTGTGTGTTTATTACACATACTTATTGTATAATATACATTATTTAAACCTTGTGGTTGTTGATAATATATATTGGTTGAGCATGTTTTGAGAGATTTTTCGTTCCATTTTAGAATCTTATTGTTTAAACGAACTTTAAAAATATTATCTTTGAGAATATAGGTAGTTCTTTATATCTTAAGAATATTGTTTTCTTATGCATAAAGTCATTCATCGTTCTGCTGATAGAGGCAAAAGCGAACTGGGCTGGCTAAGTTCGCGATTTAGTTTTAGCTTTGCCGATTATTCTAATTCTAAACGAAATGGTTTTGGAAAACTTCTCGTGGTTAATGATGATACTATTGCCCCTGGAAAAGGATTTGGTGCTCATTCACATGATAACATGGAGATTATTACTTTAGTGACTAAAGGGGAGCTTGAGCATAAAGATAGTCTTGGTAATCAAAAAAACCTTGAGACTGGTTTTTTGGATGTTCGAAGTGTTCCACGCTCTTCAGAGGGTGGTTTTCAAACACTTCGACATATTGAAGTTCTGCATGTGGGAGAAATGCAAGTAATGTCTGCTGGGCGAGGGATAACTCATTCAGAGTATAATCATTCTAAGACTACTCCTCTAGAACTTTTCCAAATATGGATAGAAACCGCTCGACCTGAAATCACTCCGAGACATGAGACTAGAAAGATAGAATTGAAAGAGAATGAACTTACTAAAGTTGTTTCTGGAGACAAAAAGGATAAAATTCTTTTTATTAATCAGGATGCAATTATTTCTCTTGGAAAATTTGGTAAAGAACAAAAGATAAACTATAGTTTGGGAAAAAATAGAGGTTTGTTTATTTTTGTTATTGAAGGGAACGTTATTGTAGAAGATATTGTTCTTTCTAGGAAAGATAGTATTGAGATTACGGATACTTCTGAAATAGATATTTTAGCTAAGCCTGAATTGTATTTGATGATTGTTGATGTGCCTTTGTAAATTATTTGTAAAAACTAATGTTTGTTACAGTCCATTCTCCATTCGACATAGCATAAATAGCAGAATTAAATGCAGAATCTGGACATGTATTGCCAATTAATCTACTATTTGATACATTATTAACTGGGGAGACATATTCTAAATCGGTAGAACAATATTCTCTGGTTCTTTCTTTTTTTATTTCTTTTTTAACTGGAAAATCAGATTTGTAATCTCTTATTTTAATTCCAGTGGTTGGTCCTTTTGGAGAAAGAGTCATTACTCCCATTATAAGTCCTCCAAGAACTAAACCAATTAGATCGTCTTTCTTCATATAATTTTATGTAAGTTGGTCTTTTTAATCTTTTATAGGATTACAACAATCCTTAAATATCCCATTTTCTCAAATTTTTTATGGATGGAATTAAAGATGGAGTTTATTCTGGTGAAAAAGAATATCCTCTAAGGATTATGGGTAAAAGATTATGTTGTCCTTATGAGCTGGCTGAAGACAAGTCTGCTTTAAAAATATTAGAAGGTGGAAAAATAGCCCATTTAGAATTAAATGATACATTTCCTGGGTATTTTAAGAGGCATATTTTATTTTCTTACACTGCCTCCCCTCTTATTGTAGCTACTACTTCCGGTTACCTTTTTGATGGACCTGTAAGAGTTTCAGCTTGGCAAGTAGATGACGGACAAAGAAAATACCCTTCTGAAAGAGAAGGCATAGGTTTACTTGCAAACGTTGACATGCTTCATGTACGTGGAGATGACTCTAACTTGACTGCAGGATTTGATAATGCTCTAAGAGTTCATCAAGAAAGATTAACTAATGCAAATCCTATACATACCTCTATTAGAGAAGCTCTTGCTTTCTATGAAGCCATGCAACACCATGTTCCTAGATATTAGATTAAAGGTCTTTAATTAAAGAACGAATAATACAAAGTCTTTTATATCTTATTTATAAGAAAGATTGATGCGAGGATATAGTCAGATATATGTGCCACATAAACTAGCAAAAATAAGAGGAAGAATGGATTCCTTAGTTCTTGGTTCTTTTACTCCAATAGCTTTTCAACATACAGTAAAAGATTATGTTGCTGAAATCGAATTTATGAAAGATATGAGCGGACTAGGACTTTTATTACCTAAGAGACTTGCTAATGGATTGTATTTATATTCTGTTAGAATAAAATCAACTCAGCCCAAAAGTGAATGTATTGTAACATTGGTCCATGAAGCAGTACATATACATTATGGGTTATTTGCTGAATTTCTTAGTAAAAGAGAAAATGATGAGGTGGAGGGTTTAGTAGAAAAAATTGCAATTGGAAGCGTAGAAACGTACCCAAGGGAATTTGAAAATATGTATGATGAATTAACTCAAGATCATGTAACAAGCCCTAACTTTCCTTTGGTTAGAATTATCAGAGAACCTGTTAGATAATACTTTAAGTGATTATGAATCTGAAATTCTAGAAGAGACTGATAAACTAGAACATAACAATCTTAATAAGCCTAACTTAGTGCATTATTTTATGGCAAGTTATTTAGCAAAATACTGTTTTTTTACAGAGCATAACGGCAGAATATTAAGATTTAGTAGTTTACCATTAAATCCTGCAGATCAAGAACTTTACGGAGAATATAAAATTGAAGCAAGAAATGATAATGATGCTTTAAAGTTAGCACTTTCTCGTAAAGATCAGGTAAGGATAGTTTGTGGAAGAGATGCTAAGATAGGCTTAGATAGTCTTGTTGAGATCCGAGCTGTAACCGTTCCAGAACTTGAGAAGCAGAATTGAAAAATTAGAATGTTCATCCAGACTTGCAAGGTCCATAGATGTTCTCACCACTCAAATTGTTCTTTCTCATGTTCATTTGAGATTATATGATCCTCGTGAACTAAATAATTATCTTTTTGCAAACTAACTGACTAAGAATACCTTATCATTTTTTCTTACTCTTTCTTTTACTTTTATTCCTACTGTTTGGCCAACATTTCCAAATTGTATTTTTTGTCCTTTAGTTTCCATAGTTTCAATCACTTGTTCAAAATCTGTGTTGGTACCTTTGAAATGTAATTTATCTCCAATTTTCAAAGTATCAAATAGCCTTATATCCACCACGCTAACTTTATTGAAAAAATTAGTAACTTCTGCTATTTCTTTTTTCATATTATTTCCCGCTGTAGGCTAATCCTGTCTGGATAACTTTTCTCATAACAAAATCTGGTAATGTTCCTTTTCTAAAGAGAAGTTTGAATAATTCAATTTTAACATAAAATTTTACAATAAATCTTTATGGCTGAAAAATCTGAGTTTCACTCAGATTTTTGTTTTCAAACCACATTACTCTATTATATT
>Ga0209541_10009386_pt1 | contig 15859 bp, 12 predicted proteins | sample RifCSPlowO2_01_FD_184027 | JGI IMG/M metagenome (GOLD analysis project Ga0209541, IMG submission 184027) | Groundwater microbial communities from Rifle, Colorado - Rifle CSP2_plank lowO2_0.1 (SPAdes) (version 2) | ecosystem: Environmental > Aquatic > Deep subsurface > Groundwater | place...
CACCCGCCCCAACCCCTCAGTTCTTAGCAGATTTCACAGCTTGAGTTTGCGGAACCCCTTGGTGTACCGGTAAATCCACATGGCGGCCAGGAATAGAAAGGCGAAGGCCGCGTAGTTGTAGGGAAATGGCACGAGGTTGACAGTGGGGTCGAGGTAAAAATAAATCGCGCCCACGAGCAGCAGCGCCAAGAAGAGTTCGACGACGAACAAGGCAAGGTAGCGCTGGTCTTTTTTGGCGCGGGAAACGCGTTCGCCGAGGAAGGCTTTCACGGCCTCGGAGGCCATGTGGTTGAGGTCCAAGAACCTTTCAATGCGGCCCGACATGACGGACTATTGTGTGAAAACTTATATAAAAACCCTTTTGCGACGGGCAACCATCCAATGCCTTGCATTGGGGGGCCTCGTCCTGCAAGGCAGGACAAGGAAGCGTTTACGGAAAAAGTGGGATGAATCCCACGAAAAGCCTCGTGACGGTGGAAGCCAAGCCGTTGAAGAGGTTCCCGAACTGGGCGCCCAGAGAGGGGTCAAAGGAGAGCAGGACGATGGAAAGCGTCCAGATGATGCGGAGGCCCGCGGAGTTGCTGAACAACATCATGAAGCCGAGCGCGAAGACGAGGGGAAGGAAAGCAAGGGGAAAGGTGACGAGGTACAAGAGTTTGACGACTGCCGGAGTTGAACCAAAGATACCCTTCCGGTAGGCGCCTAGAACGTTGTAGAAGGCGTTGCTGCCATCCTGGTCGCTGGGAAACGAGTAGTAGAGGAGGGCCAAGGCAAACCAGTAGTAGAACAGCGCCAGGGGAGTGGACGGGGAAAGCAGGCCGCCTGCCCCCAGCAGGGGGGTTGCGGCCTCCAAGACATTGTAAGCCAGCCAGTTGCCGAGCAGGAAGGGGGCCAAGGTGATGACCACGGAGGCCAGGGGTTGCGGGGTCTCGTGGACGACGTATGCGTCTTCTTTGCCGAACCACTTCACGCGCTTGACTTTCACGCCGAACAAGAGGCAGGCAAGGTAGTGGGAGAACTCGTGGAAGACGATGCCGGGAAAGAACAAGGCATGCAGGGAAACGGGCTTGGCCATGAAAAAAGTAGGCACAAGCCATTAATAAGGTTAATCGTAGAAGCGGTTGAATTGCTCGTCGATTTCCCGCGCGGTGTCCTCCATGTCGTGGAACACGCGGAGGATGTCTTCCTCGATTTCCTTGAGTGTCCTGAAGACCGAGCGCGAGCGCGCGAAGTAGAAGCGGCCGCGCTTGGTGATGAGCCCGGCTTCCAAGAGGTTGTTCAGGTGGTTGATGACGCTGCCCCTCGACATGCCCACGCGTTCGGCGAGGGCTGTCGAAGAAAGCGCCTCGCCCTTGTCGGTCGCGTTCACCAGTTCCTTGAAGACTGAGGCCGCGGTCTTCGACTTGTCGATGGGTTCGAAGAAGCCCAGGCACTCGCAGAGCCAGTTGAATTCGTCCAAAGTGTTGTCAGAAAAAGGTTTTTCAACCTTTTTGATCATAATCCTGAAACCACTGCTTCTACGGATGGCTGCCATGGAAAAAGGTTCCACGCAAGTATTTAAAAGACTTTTGATTAAAGAGTTTGGTTATTGTTTAAATGTTTTAGACAATTGTGGGTGGTACATGAAGGAAGGCAAACCGGGAAAGGCGGGGGAACCCAGCGCGTCCCTGGCCGAAGACCGGGTCAAGGAACTGACGGAAACGCTTCAGCGGTTGCAGGCGGAATTCGAGAACGCCTCCAAGCGCATGGAAAGAGAGCGGAATGAATTCCTGGCCTACGCGAACGCCGCGTTCGTGCGGGAACTGCTGCCCTTCGTGGACTCCCTGGAACAGGCGGGAAACGAGGAGGGCGTCAAGCTGTTGCGCAAGCAGTTCCTCGACATCCTGGGCCGGCACGGCTTCATGGAAATCAAGTGTGTGGGCGAAAAATTCGACCCCTCCCTGCACGAAGTGATGCTGAACGCGGTGGACGCGGGAAAACCGGATGGACTAGTGCTGGAGGAACTCCAGAAAGGCTATGCGCTCAGGGATTTGGTGTTGAGGCCCTCAAAGGTGAGGGTTAATAAGTTAAGTTGACTATAGGAGGAATGGCATGGCGAAAATCATCGGCATCGACTTGGGAACCAGCAACTCGGCGGCAGCCGTCATGGAAGGCGGCAAGCCCAAGATAATCCCTTCAGCCGAAGGCATGACGCTCTATGGCAAGGCCTTTCCCTCCGTGGTCGCGTTCACCAAGGACGGGCAGGTGCTGGTGGGAGAGCCGGCGCGGAGGCAAGCCGTCAGCAACCCGGAAGGAACGATCATGGCAGCCAAACGCAAGATGGGCACCGATTACAAGTACGGCGTGTCCGGCAAGGACTACACGCCCCAGCAGATTTCGGCCTTCATCCTGCAGAAGATAAAGAAGGACGCCGAAGAGTTTTTGGGCGAAAAAGTCGAGAAGGCGGTCGTCACCGTGCCGGCCTACTTTGACGACAACCAGCGGCAGGCAACCAAGGACGCGGGAAAAATCGCGGGCCTGGATGTGGTGCGAATCATCAACGAGCCCACGGCGGCCTCGCTGGCCTATGGCTTGGACAAGAAGGGAGCCGACCAGAAGATTCTCGTGTTCGACTTCGGCGGCGGAACCCTGGACGTTACGCTCATGGAGTTCGGCACCGGCGTCTTCGAAGTCAAGTCCACCTCGGGCGACACCCAGCTGGGCGGCACCGACATGGACAAGGCCCTGATCGATTACCTCGTCAAGGAATTCAAGCGGACCACGGGAACGGACTTGTCCAGGGACTCGGTGGCCATGCAGCGGCTGCGGGAAGCCGCGGAAAAGGCCAAAATCGAGTTGTCCACCACGATTGAAACCGACCTCAACCTGCCGTACATCACGGCCGATGCCACGGGGCCCAAACACCTGGCCATGAAACTGAACCGCGCCAAGCTCGAGGAAATCGTGGACCCCATCATCAAGCGCTGCGAGAAGCCCCTGATGCAGGCGCTGGCCGACGCCAAGCTCACGCCCTCGGACATCCAGAAAGTCATTCTGGTGGGCGGGCCCACCCGGATGCCGGTCATGCAGCGGTTCGTCGAAAAGGTGCTGGGCACGAAAGTTGAACGGGGCATTGACCCCATGGAGTGCGTGGCGGTTGGCGCGGCCATCCAGGGCGCGGTGCTGTCCGGCGAAGTCAAGGACATCCTGTTACTGGATGTTACGCCGTTGAGCCTGGGCCTCGAGACCCTGGGCGGGGTGATGACCCGGCTCATCGAGCGGAACACCACGATTCCAACGCGGAAGAGCCAGGTGTTCACGACGGCAACCGACAACCAGAACGCAGTGGACATCCACGTGCTGCAAGGCGAAAGGCCGATGGCGGCCGACAACAAGACGCTGGGCCGCTTCCAGTTGGTGGGCATTCCTCCCGCGCCGAGGGGCGTGCCACAGGTGGAGGTAACGTTTGACATTGATGCCAATGGCATCGTCAACGCGTCCGCAAAGGACCTGGGCACAGGCAGGGAACAGAAGATAACCATTGTGGCCTCGCAGAAGCTCAACGAAGACGAAGTCAAGCGCATGCAGAAGGAAGCCGAGGAGTTCGCAGAACAGGACCGGAAGCGGATGGCGGAAGCCGAGACCCTGAACCAGGCGGACGCGACGGCCTATGGCGCGGACAAGCTGTTGAAGGACCTGGAAGGCAAGGTCGCCCAAGACAAGGTCGACCACATCAAGGCCGGCGTCGAGGAGTTGAAGAAACTCCTCGAAGCAAAGCCGCGGGACGCGGCCAAAATCAAGGCCAAGCTCGACGAAGTCAACAAGGCCATGCAGGAAGCCTCCGTGGAATTGTACCAGAAGCACGGCGGAACGTCCCCGCAAGGGGGCCAAACCCCTGGTGGGGAACAGCCCGGAAGCCAGGGCGCCGGCGAAAAGCCCGGCGACGGGGACAAGGTCGTGGACGCCGACTACAAGGTCGACGACAAAAAGTAGCGGAAGGTTGAAAGCGGATGGCCGAAAAACGCGACTACTACGACGTGCTCGGCGTCAACAAGAACGCGTCCGCGGCAGAACTCAAGGAAGCCTACAAGCGGTTGGCCAAGAAATTCCATCCCGACGTGAGCAAGGAACCCCACGCCGAAGAAAAATTCAAGGAAGCCAACGAAGCCTACAGCGTGCTGAGCGACGCGGAAAAGAAGGCCAACTACGACCGGTTCGGGTTTGCCGGGCCGGGCGGCGCGGGCTTCGGCGGAGCCGGGTTCGGTGGCTTCCAGGGAGCGGACTTCGACTTTGACTCGTTGTTCGGCAACCTCGGCGGCTTTGGCTTTGGTGACCTATTCGGCGAAGCCTTTGGCGGCGGCCGGAGACGGCCCAGGGGACCCGTGCAAGGCGACCCCATCAAGGTCGAGGTGAGCCTCTCCTTCGAGGAAGCCGCGTTCGGGGCGACGAAGGAAATCGAGGTCGAACGGCATGAAGCCTGTGAGGCCTGCGGGGGCAGCGGCAGCAAGGGCGGGGAGCGAACGGCCTGCGGCAAGTGCCGGGGCAGCGGCATGGTCCAGCACGTGCAACGAACGGCTTTCGGCCTGTTTTCCACGACCAGCCCCTGCCATGCCTGCCAGGGCAAGGGCTCGGTGGCCAGAGATGTTTGCCTCAAATGCCGGGGCCACGGCAAGGTCAATGCCGTGCGCAAAATCCAGGTCAAGGTTCCTCCCGGGGTGTGGACGGGAAACCATTTGCGGTTGACCAGCGAGGGAAACGCGGGTGAGCGAGGCGGCAGGCCCGGCGACTTGTTCGTCGTGTTGTTCGTCGAACCCCATGACGTGTTCAGAAGGGATGGAGCCGACGTTTACTGCAAGGTGCCCCTGGGTTTCGCGGAGGCCGCGCTGGGCGCGGAAATCGAGGTGCCTACTTTGGAGGGCAGGGCCCGGTTGAAGGTGCCTCCCGGAACGCAGACCGGCACCGTGTTCCGGTTGAAGGGCAAGGGAGTCAAGGAACTGGACTCGAACCGCTTCGGAGACGAGTACGTGAAGGTGTTCGTCAAGGTGCCCGAAAAGCTCGGCAAAGAAGAACGCGAACTCCTGGAGAGGCTGGCCGAACTCGATGGAAAGAATTTGCGGGACGACAGCCTGCTCGGAAAGTTCAAGCGCAAGTTCGGGGGATGAGTTCCCTACAAGAGTTCCCGGATTTCATTTTGGGCCCTGGATAATCTGCCTCGAATCCTTCTGAGTCTGGCAGCGATACCTACCGAAGTTATCCCCATGCTAGCCGCCGTTATGGAACGGGGCTTGCCAGTTAATTCGCCTAACAAGATGACCCGGTCTCTTTCATCCAGCTTGGCAAGCGGGGCAATTTTTTCAATGAATGCATGAATGTGTGCATCAGTCACGTCTACCTCGGGTCTTGCCGGAAGCACATCCTTTCTGCTCGGCGCATCCTCGCCCATCGGAGCGTCCAAAGTCGTCAAGGTGCCTCGTTTCCCTCTGGGTACCTCCCCTGCCCTCAGCTTGCGTTTCCTCTTCTTCGGTTTTTCAGAACGTAGTTGTCTTTTGAGCCGCCTTCGGGCGCTGGCATAAACCTGGGTCCCGGGCTCCTTCCGAAGCCTGGCTTCATCTGAAAACCCCAGATCCTCAGCAACTCTTGGCTGCAGCCAAGCCACCCACCCCGCGACCTCCCCGGGCGTCATGCTCGCGTAGGCCTTGCTGCGTCCAAGCACGCTTCGAACGGCGCTTTCCAGCGACCTCTTGCTGTTGACAACTATTTGGGCCCGTTCCTCGGCCGAAAGAGCGTTGGGTGCCCTACGCCTTTGAATGGGCCTCGGAAGGTTTGCATAGTCCAAAAAATCGAGGCCCTGCTGTTGCCCGTGCACGCGCATGAGCCATTGAACGTGGTCGAAACCGCGGGCCGCTTCGATGGCTTTCCGCCCCGCTCGAACCTGCTCAGGGGACATGCCTTCCAAGCGAGCCTTTCTTTCCAAGGCCTGCAGTTGCGCAAGCGTCTCCCGTTGCTTGGGAGTCAAAGGATGCGCTGCAACGCTCTTTCCGGCTTCTCCCAAGACAAGGGAAACATCGGCAGCGGGCAACCCGAAAAGGGCCGCCGCTGCCTTGACTGAGCCCAGCACGTCAACGGCGGCAATGATTGCTTTTTTCCGCGAAGGGGAGAGTCTCGTGAGCGCGTTTCCTTCGAGGCGACGAGCGATGCCGAGGGCTGCGAGGGCGTCCCGAAGCCGGATAGACTCGGCAAAAATTTTTTTCCTTGATTTCCGGGCGGTCAAGGTGTTCCTAAAAGTTTGCTCGCCTAACCTTTCCCTCCAAAACTTGTAGCGAGCGGATAAGCGGTCAACCAGACCCCCAGCTCGTACTGCCTTGACTCCCGCCCAAAGCGAGCGGTGAACCATTGTTTTGGTGGCCAAGTGCGGGCCCCTCCGCTCCTCTGGGAAAGCGCGTAGCCTCGCAGGGCTGGGAGCCATAGGAGACTCAACCGCGGATAGGACTTTTTCTCGGGCCGCCCGGCGTTGCCTAACCAAAACGATTTCCCTTGTCCACTTCTTTTTTGGTCGGGTTCGCTGCCAGGGGCGGCGGGGCAACCGAAGGCGAGGCTGCATACTCCAATAGGAGCGGAACCAGAATTTAAGGATTCAGGTTAAGACCGAACGCGTCAACCCTTGCCGCCGAACCAGCCGCTCAAGAACCGGTAGAGCGCCTCGAAGAAGGCGGACATTGCATCGCCCTGTGCAGGGACAGCAGGCGGCGACTGCTTGGGTGTGGAAGGCGAAGGCGTTTTAGGCGTCGTAGGTAGGTTAGGGGTCTTCTGGACGACGGGCGCCTTTTTCTTGACGTAATCATAGTAGTAGCTGTTCGACACGCATTTTCCTTCGATGCAGGCCTCCCATTGCCCCGTACAAGACCCTCGCATACTGTTTTCCTCGGAAGTGCAGGACTCGGCGGGTTCGACCTTGACCTCAATGGAATAAGGGCCGCCCGGCGTGCCACCCAGAAGATTATCTATTGGATCCGCATTCAGGATTTGGAAGTAAACGGTCTGGCCCACGGGGGCGGCGGCCAAAGAGGCGTTCACGATGGCGCCCGCATTGGCGGCTGTCGCGTGCCCGAACGCGAACTTTTGGCGGTCGCTGTTGTAGAAGGACACGCCAAAGCTGCCCTTATACTTCTCGTCGGGGACGATGCGGATGGACAGCTTCTCGAATTTCTTCAGGTCAATGGAATAAGTGTCTATCTTATCGACACCGTGCCTGCCCATGAGAAGGTAGGCTTTATGGGTTCCTGGTGTGAGGGGCAGGGCCTGTGTGAACCCGGTCGGTGCATCGGTGGTTGACCCTGCATCACCACCAAGCTGCCAAGTGATAGCCAAATCTGCCTCGAATTCGGCGTCTTTGTCCGTCGACTTAGAGGGGGGGCCATAATAATGCCTTGTTTTGAGCACCAAATAATAGGAGCCTGCTTGCTCGGCTGAGAAGAAGTACCAGCCGTTTAGCGTTGGGAACGGTTTGCCGACTTTGAACGCTGCTGAATCAGCCAGTGAGCTTACGTGTTCCTGGTCCGCGTTATACAAGTATAAGTAATGGTCTGTCTCGCACAAATACGCAGCACTGCATTTATCCGGGAACTGGGCGGTGACATCCACGTTCAAGAGATATCCTGGGCGGCCGTCAAACTTCAGGTAGTGCCAGACTTCCCCCCAATCGCTCTTTGCATTCGTTTTGACCTTGTACGTTCCTTCGGCGAGTGGGGGGGCATTCGAAAAGGCAGTGCCCATCGTCAGTGGCGCGGCCGGCTGGGCGGGTGGGTCGGCTTCCGCGGCGTACACGGAAACCGCCGAGGCAAGCAGCAAGGCCAGGAACAGCACAACCAGCGTTTGGCGGGTCATGGCATCTAATACGCGTAGGCCCTATTTATAGCTTTCCCCGAAGGGAATCGAAGTTCGGCAAGCGAATTCCAAGGGCTTTTATAAGGGAAAACGCCTGGAGTGCCTATAGCCCTATGGGGCCTTCGGAAGGCCTCGTCCCGTCGAAGACGGGACTAGTCCACAGACGTCAACCGGCTGTGGCGGTTGGGCCGGAGAACCGTGAAGCTTGCCGGAATATAAATTGGTCGGGGCCTAGAATGGGTCAGGTGTGAGAATCGCCCCCACGGGGGCTGGCCACTCATTTAAAGCCTTATTCTGTTTAATGGACTTAATTAGCCGGCAAAGGCGGCGGGGATTTTGATGGAACTTCCGAAGAACTACTCGTTCAAGGACGCGGAAGCGAAATGGCAGAAGGCCTGGGAAGACCTCGGCGTTTACCGGTTTGATGCGAAAACCAAGCAACCGGTTTACAGCTGTGACACGCCGCCCCCGACTGTTTCGGGAAAAATGCACATGGGCCACGCCATGGCCTACTCGCAGGCCGACTTCATCATGCGCTTTCACCGCATGAAAGGCGAGCACCCATTCTATCCCTTCGGCTTCGACGACAACGGCTTGGCCACTGAAAGGTTCGTCGAGAAAAAGTGCGGGGTCAAGGGCAGCCGGATGCCGCGCCCCGACTTCGTGAAATTGTGCCTGCGGGAAACCGTGGAAGCCGAGAAGCAGTTGAAGCAGTCCTGGCAAGGCATCGGCATCAGCTGCGACTGGAACCTGCAGTACCGGACGATCGACGACTGGAGCATGAAGACCAGTCAACGGAGCCTGCTTGACCTCCACAAGAAAGGAAGGCTGGAACGAAAGGAAGCTCCCCTTGTCATCTGCCCGCAGTGCCAGACCGTGATTGCGCAGGTGGAGATGAAGGACAAGGAACTGGAGTCGTTCCTCAACTATATTGAAGTCGAGGCCGAGAACGGGGAGAAGCTCCAGTTCGCGACCACGCGGCCAGAGGTTTTGCCGGCCTGCGTGGGGTTCTCGGTCAACCCCGAGGACCAGCGCTACAAGCACTTGATTGGAAAGAAAGTCAAAATCCCGTTGATTGACCGGTGGGTGCCCGTGAAAGGCGACGAGGAAACCCTGCCCGAATACGGGACGGGCGCGGTCTATTATTGCAGTTATGGGGGAACGGACTGCATTGACTGGCTGACCAAGCACCCGGATGTCAAGCCCGTGCTGGTCATGGACGTGAGCGGCCGCTACAACGAGCGGGCAGGGAAGTATAAGGGCATGACGAGCAAGGAGGCACGGCAAGCGGTGTTGGAGGATTTGAAGGCCATCGGGGCGTTGAAGAAACAGCAGCCCATCAAGCACGCGGTGAACGTGCACGAGCGGTGCGAGACCGAGGTCGAGTACGTGGCGACCAAACAGTGGTTCATCCGGTACCTGGACTTGAAGGAGAAGTTTCTGGAGGCGGGCGCGAAGCTGAATTGGCACCCGGCGCACATGAAGGTGAGGTACGACAATTGGGTGAAGGGCTTGAAGTGGGACTGGTGCGTGTCGCGGCAGCGGTTCTTCGGGGTTCCCTTCCCGATTTGGTATTGCGCGAAGTGTGGGGAAGCCGTTTTTGCGGACGAAACGGAGTTGCCCGTGGACCCGACGGCGAGCCAGCCAAAGGCCGGCCAAAGGTGCGGGAAATGCAGGGGCACGGAGTTCGTGGGGGAAAAAGACGTCATGGACACGTGGGCAACGAGCAGTTTGACGCCCCAGATTGCGTTGAAGTGGAGGGAAGACGAGAAGTTCTTTGGCCGGATGTTCCCGATGTCCCTGCGCGCGAACGGCCACGACATCATCACCTTTTGGTTGTTCAACACCGTGGTGAAAAGCCTCCTGCATGAAGGAAAACTGCCGTGGAAGGACGTCATGATCAATGGCTACGTCACCGACCCCTACGGGGAGAAGATGAGCAAGAGCAAGGGGAACGTCGTCGAGCCCAACGCGGTCGTGGAACGGTTTGGCGCGGATGCCCTCCGGTATTGGGCGGCCAGTTGTTCCCTGGGAGAGGACCTTCCCTACCAGGAAAAGGACCTGGTGACCGGGCAGAAGCTCGTGACCAAGCTGTGGAATGCGGCCAAGTTTTGTTTGACCCACCTGGATAAATTGGAGGGCGGGAAGCCGGAGAAACTCGCGCCCCTGGACGCCTGGCTGATGGGAAAACTGAACCAGGCCGTGGAGGCCGCGACCCGGGGCTTTGAAGCCTATGAGTTCCACAAGCCCAAGATGGCGGCGGACCACTTTTTTTGGAAGGAGTTCTGCGACAACTACCTGGAGATGGTGAAGGACAGGTTGTACAACGCGCAGGCGTACCCGGCTGAAGACGTGCAGTCGGCGCGGTGGACGCTGTACACGGCGTTGCTGACTATTCTCAAGTTGTTTGCCCCGCTCCTGCCCCACGTCACGGAAGAGATTTATTCCCTGTACTTCGCTGGCAAGGAAAAGGCGGAGAGCATCCATGTCAGCGCGTGGCCGGAACCGTTCCAGGAGTTTGCCGACGAAAAAGCCGTGCAGGCCGGGGACCTGGCCGTGCTGGTGGTGGCAGCGGTCAGGCAGTTCAAGTCCTCGAAGAGCCTTTCCCTGGGCGCGGAAGTCAAGCGGCTCTCGATTGACGCCAGGGAACGGAGGCTGCTGGAGCCCCTGGCACGGGACATCCAGGCGGCGGCGCGCGCCAAGGAACTTGCATTCGAGAAGCCGGCCGAGCCCCTCCAGGTGGCGGATGGCCTGGCCATAGGCGTAAACGTTTAAAGGAAGGTAAACCCTTAATGGGTGAAAACCATGAAAACCATTGTTTTGCTGCTGGCCGTGTCCTTGCTGGCCCTGGGTTGCGTGGTGCCGGGCGGCGAGGCCAAGGCGTTGGCCGGTTACCAGGCGGTACTGGCCAAGTATGGATTGGGAGCGGATGCCTTCATGCCAGCGCATCCCGTGGACGTGCTGGGCTTCGAGTCCGAGATGAAGGCGGTCAAGGAGGCCGCTGGCGCCAGTGGCTCCGCGGAGGGCCGGGCATTGGAGAAAGCGGCGGACATCGAGTTGGACGTGGCCGCGGCCTTGAAGAAGATGTTTGAGGGCCGCGAGCACTTGAAGGTGGTGGGAATCATCGCGCCGGACTGCTCGAAGGATGGCGCGGCGGGAAAGGCGAGGGCCGCATTCGAGGAAGCGGCGACCCGTGCGCGGCTTGCCCTTGAAAAGAAAAAAATCCTGGAAAAAGACTTTGCGAATTTCATGGACAGATTTGCGGGCGTGGCCGGCCCGGACTTTGACCGCTATGTTGCCTACCTGGCGATAACCAACACGGCGGCCGCCAAGCAACTGGAGTCAAGGTGCAGGAAGTGAAGTGGCTCAAGCAGGGAGCGGAAGCCCAGTTGTACGTGGACGAGTATCTCGGCCAGCCTTGCCTGGTGAAAGACCGCCAACCGAAAACCTACCGCGTCAAGGAATTGGACGAAAAAATCAGGCGCGAGCGCACCAAACAGGAATGCATTCTGCTCCACCGCGCCAAGCTGGCCGGCGTGCGCACTCCCTTGGTGTTCAAGGTGGACCGGCAGGGCAAACGCGTCTTCATGGAGTTCGTGGAGGGGCCGCGGTTGAAGGATGCGTTGACGGCAAAGAATACGGGATGGTGTGAGCGGCTGGGGAAAATGGCGGGAAAGCTGCACGCGGCCGGCATCGTGCATGGGGATTTGACGACCAGCAACGTCCTGCTACATAATAAGGCGGAATTGGTGCTGCTGGACTTCGGATTGGGCTACTTCTCGAAGCGCGTGGAAGACCAGGCCGTCGACTTGCTGGTGTTCAAGAAAACGTTTGAGGCCACGCACTTTGACCTTCCACAGGGCTGGAAAGCGGTCTGCCAGGGCTATGCCGAGGCCTGCGGCCAGGGGGCGGCCGAGCGGGTGTTCAGGCAGATGGAAGAGATTGGGGAACGGGCGCGGTACCATTAGACATCAAGCGCAAATCTTGGTGTTCTCACCGAACCAGCCCTTGCGGAACCTGCGGCTGCAGCAGAAGGAAACGTCGGCTTCCTGACGCATCTCGTGTTCCTTCGGGGCGCACAAGCCGACGGTGGTGACGGTTTCGCCATCAGGATAACGGGAGCTGATGGCCGGAGTCAGGTCGGGCGGACCCCGGTTGACGGGGAAGCTGTGCTTCCAGGCCCGGTGCCAGATCACGTCCCATTTGGCATCATCCCATTCCTGGACACAGTGGCTATCGTGGTTGTTCTCTTCGGCAGGCTTGCCGTCCGTCGAATGCCTGGTTCCGGCACACATTTGTCCGAAAGGGAAGCGCACGCAGCAGTTGTCGTGGCGGATGCTGCCCGGCACCACCCAGCACTCGCGGTAGCCGTTCTTTTCCGGCAGGCAGCCGACGGGGACGACCAGCTTGTCGGAGCCGAATTTCCAATCCCATTCGTCGCCGCCCCCGCTGCAGGCCTTCCCGACGCCGCCGAAGCAGGCCTCCTCTTTCCCTTCCGCGTGGAGGGTGATGGCCCTGGCCGGGGAGATCAGGTTCGCTTCCGTGTACTTGCCATTGGCCAGGGTGACCCGCACCCGGCCCGGCTTATCGGGCTTGCGGCCGCGCTCGTCGACGCCCCATTCGATGTCGGGCAGGGCGATTTCGTTGGCGGACCTCGGGTCGAACCGCACGGCCGCGCCGTCGATGGTCACCGAAGCGACGTTGACAAAGTCGCCTCCCGCAAGGATAGGTTGTTTCCCGATCTGCCAGCCGTCCGGCGAAATCGAGGAAATCGAAGGCGTGCGGTTGGCCTCTTCCTGGCGCTTGGCTTCGTCCTGCTTTTTTCGCGCCTCCTCTCCTTGTTTCCAGTTGTCCAGGAAATCCTTGATGCCCCATTGCTCATAGGCAAGGGTTTTGTTCTTTTGCAACCAGTCCTTGAAATCGGGTGGGTTCGGTGGGGCTGCAGTCAGAGTGGACATTATGGCTGCCCCTCTTTGCGTTGGGCGTTGGTTTGGGTCCATGAGGAAGTTGGTGAGGACCGGGAACTGCTTGCTTTCACCAGCGAAAACCTCACGGAGCGCCCCTTGCACGAGGTCGGCGTTGCATTGGTCGAATGCGGTCTGGATGCCGGTGTCTGTCCGCCATGAGGCTGGCAGGCCTTTAAGGTAAGCCTTCACGTCTTCTATTGTCCTCCCCGCCCGCTTTGCCTTGTATTCAGGCAACACCCTTTGGAATGGCTCGCCCGTCAAGAGGAGGAGGTTGAGGCGGGAGTGGCAGTCCTTCCTTTGGTTGAAGACCTGGAAAAGGGCTTCGCGCACGATGGTTTGCTCCTGCTGCAGGGAACCCCAGGTTTCAACCGTGCGGTCGCCCTTGCTGAGGCCGACGAGGCAGTAGGTCCCGCCATAGAAGGAGGGCTTGACCTCGTCGCAGCCGCTGAGGAACACGCCCACGCCGTTGGGGTCGTCTGCCTTGAACTGGAGGGTCACCTTCATGAACGAATCGTATTCGGCGGAACATGCGTTGTCTGCGTTACCGCACCGGATTTTGTCGTCCCAAGAATGAATGTCTCCGCCGGAGGACGGCCGGATGACACTTGAGGAATCGACTTCACCCAGCACGGGCTTGACCACGGTCAGCTTGCGGAAATCACGCGGCGAAAAGGAGGCCGTGACTTGCTTGTCCGAGTCGAGGAGCACCGAGCAGGCGACCTCAGCGTCCTTTTTTCCGAGGCAGGCGCCCCCCAAATCCTTCAGCTGCTGGCGGGCATCTGGATAGGGCACGAACTGCACGGTCGTTCCCCTGGGATAGGTGTAGGTGCATTCGCCGGTGCATTCGACTGTAGTTACCGCCTGCTTTGGCCCCCCCACCTGCATCCACAGCTTGTCCTTCCCATTTCCTTTCACGGAGACCGTGAGCTTGGGCGGGGGCGGCGGGCCCTTGAAGGAAGCCGAGACTTTCATGGGGCTGGCTTCGCTCAAGGCCACCGTGCAAGTGGGTTGCGTGCCCTGGCAGGCGCCGCCCCAACCTTCAAAGGTCACGTCAGCGGCCTGGGAGGCGGTCAGTGTAACGCTTCCCTGGGGAAGCGGATAGCTTGCAGCGCAAAAAGCGGGACAACCTATCCGATAGGGGTCAGTGACCCTGCCCGGCCCGCTCACGGAGACTTCCACATTGGCAAGGACGGGAACGAAGACAGCACGCACATTGGTAACGGGCCGGAAGAAAATGGAGCCGCCCTTGACGAGCGCCGTGCACGCGGCTTGCGGGCCGCCACAGGCGCCTTCCCAGCCGCTGAACTTGTATCCCTTGGCGGGCACCGCCTCGAGCGGCACTTGGGAGCCGGCGGCATAGCCGACATCGCATGGGGCCTGGCAGTTCACGCGCTTGTCGGAGGAAACCACCGTGCCGGGGGGCGAGCCTGAAAGGCCGCCCGCCACTTCGACGTGAAGGGAAAAGTCGCCGGGCTTGGGGGGCCCCGCAGGGGGCTTGGGGGGCGTTGAAGGCGGCTGGGTTTGCGGGGGCTGGCCGGGCGATGGCGTGGGCTTCGCGGGTTCGGGGAGTTCTTTGACTAGGGTTGGTTGGCCGAAGACCGCCTCGACTTCCTTGTCTGAGTCCATGGAGAGCGTGCAAGTGGCTTGCGTGCCCGAACAGTCGCCTTGCCAGGAAGTGAAAGCGGTTCCGGGCGAGGCGTTGAGCGTCACGGTGGAGCCGGACTGGTACTTGGCTTCGTCGTAGAGGCAGAGGGAGCCGCAGAAAATCAGGCCATCCGTGGACTGCACTTTTCCGGTGGCCGTGCCGGAGCGCGTGACCCGCAGCCTAAACTCGGTGGAGGTTGGGCCGGAGAAGTTGGCGGTTACCTCCACATCGCCGTTTAGCGTGACGATGCAGAGAAGGCCATTGGCGGAGTCGCAGCCCTCCCAATTAAGGAAGGTCATGCCCTCGGAGGGATGGGCGGTCAGCGTCATCTCCGTGCCCTCGTCATAGGTTTCCTGGCAGGCGGCCCCGCAGAGGATGCCCGAAGGATAGGAGGAGACATAGCCCTGGCCTTCAAGGTGGACCGTGAGCTGGGCGGCGGAGCCGAGGGCAGCGAACAGCAGGAGGCAAACGAGCGGGAGAAATTGCTTGGCGAACATGCTAGGACGCGCTCCTCACGAATTTTATCTGGACTTGGCCGGGCCGCGAAATCGCGGGAGGGCCGGCGCGGTAGAGCAGCCAGAGCGCGTCAACGCGGTTGCCGGCTTCTTCGATGGGGCCATCGGCTAATGCCGCTTCTCCGCCGTAGAGAATGATTTTCCGGCTTGCGCCCGCAAGGCGGGTGTTCCAGCGCGCCCAATCTTTTTCTTCGATGGCCTGCACGTCCCAGGTGCCTTGCGCGCTCTGCGCGTCGCCCTGTGTCCACGAGCGATCTGTTTTCAACTCAAGGGGCGGGGTGTTGGAGGGGTCCGGCCACTCGCGTTCCCCGGAGTCATAGAAAACGGTTTCGCCATAGGACACCCATTTTCCCACCACTTGCGGCGCAGTGGACTCGGTTAACTTGAAGGACTGGGCCATGGCCTCGATGATGGGCGCCATTGCACCGTATTTCGTTTTTTCGCCGCTGTAGGTCAGGCTGTAGGCGGTTCCGTCTTTGACCATGACGCGCTGCTGGAACTGGAGGGGCACGCCTTTGCTGGTGCCAGAATAAGCGACCTTCACTCCTGGCTCGTTTCCCAGTTGGGTTTGGTCGTCGGCTTCCACCAACCGGAAGTCTTCAATGCTGGCTTGGAGCGACTCAAAGGAATTGGCAAACAATTGGGCAGCCGAGGTGTCGGCGGCTTCGGGCGGCAGGGCTGCGGCGAACACGTTCACGTTTTCGCGGAAGTCGCCCGCGTTTTCGGCGGGAGAGACAAAGGCAACCAGGTCGCCCAGCAGCTGCACTTCCCAGTTGCTGGGGTACTGGAGGGAGTAAAGCGGGCCCTCCCATAGAGAGAACTCCATGTTGGTGGCGGCCGGAGCGGGCGGGCTTTTGGGGGCAACGGGT
>Ga0209541_10009389_pt1 | contig 15857 bp, 17 predicted proteins | sample RifCSPlowO2_01_FD_184027 | JGI IMG/M metagenome (GOLD analysis project Ga0209541, IMG submission 184027) | Groundwater microbial communities from Rifle, Colorado - Rifle CSP2_plank lowO2_0.1 (SPAdes) (version 2) | ecosystem: Environmental > Aquatic > Deep subsurface > Groundwater | place...
TTGGGCATGAAAATTATGCGCTGGCTGTGTTTATAAAAATTAGCTTTTTGTTATAACTTCAGTTATAGGGATAGAATTTTCTGCTGACCTGTTGAATGTTCCTGGAATATATTTTTCTATTGAGATTTGTTTGTAGCCGAAATTTTCTAAAGTGGAAATTATTTTTTTCTGCATTAGTTGCGCTTGCTTGAAATTATCAATCTGCACGCGGCAGGATTCGCCATAGTCCCTAACACGCAAAGCTTTGAAACCTAAGCCTTTCAAAAAGTCTTCTGATTTTTCTACTCTTGCTAAAGCCTCGCGCGTTATCGGAGTTCCATGAGGAATGCGCGAAGAAGTGCAGCCGCCGGCTGGCTTGTCAAAAATAGGTATGGAAAATTCTTTTGCTATTTCGCGGATTTGGTTTTTTGAAACTCCAAATTCTATAAACGGGCTCCAGACTTTTGCTTCGCTCATTGCTTTCATTCCCGGGCGAAAATCTCCGAGGTCATCTATATGCGCTCCGTCAATTATAACTTCTGCGCCAATTTTTTCTTTTAGCTTCAGCATTTCTTTTGTGTCTATTTTTCTGCAGAAGTAGCAGCGCAAAGGGGAATTTTCCTTGAAGCCATCATCGGAAAGTTTTTCAACTTCAACGACAATATGCCGGCAGCCGATTTTTTTTGCAACTAATTTTGCATCATTCAAATCCTGCTTTGAGAGAGCCTCAGAAGTTATTGTAACTGCTGTTAAATTTTTTCCTATAGCGCGGAAAGCGAGCGCGCAAATTGCTGCGGAATCAACTCCGCCAGAGAGGGCAACAATTGCGCTGCCTTTTTCTTTTATTGAGGAAATTATTTTTTCCTCAAGTCCTGAAAAATTATTTTTTGACATTGTCATCTACTTCCATTAATCTTAGATAGCCGGGAATTGGAAAAGTTCCTGCTGAATATTTTATTGAAATTGGTGTAAAAGTCTTTTGAACAAAAGATGCGCTGGCTGCCAAAATTGCAGAACCTGTTGGAGTTGCCATCTCATGTTCAGATTTTTTGAAAATTAATTGGATTTTGTTTTGCTTTGAGATTTCCAAAACAGCTGGCGGGGCAGAGCCGACTGCAATTGGAAGCGAATAAATCTTTTTATTTTTCGGAATGCTTATGGAAAAGCCTATCACATCAATAAGAGTGTCGACAGAGCCCAATTCGTGCAGTGTGTGAATTTCTCCATGAACAGCGAGCTCTGCGTTTTCAATTATTTTGAATATTTTTAAGCATATTTGGAGTTCTTTTTTTCTTCTGCGAAGGATTTTTTTTGCTGCTGCGCGCAGCTCATTGAAATCTTTGAAATGCTTTTCATTTCCAATTTTTATTTTCAAGCGCATGCATTTCATTTCGTCTTTGACTATTTCCTCGCGTGAGATTTTTACTTTGAATTCATTCAAAAGATTTTCCAGCTCGCGCAGGTTTTTATCGTCTGCCAGCATAGCGAGAATCATGTCTCCGGAAACTCCTGAGATTGATGGATCAAATAAAAGGGCTTTCATAAGAATAGCTGAAAAAGAAAACTTAAAAAGCGGTTGAACGCCGAGTCTATAAAGCTTAAATAATAGGATGGGGAAATTTACATATGAAATTCGATTATGTTGATGTGGAGGATTTCGGAAAAATAGATTTGTCAAAAGCTGAGAGAACTGGTGTGCCTGAAGTTGTCCTATGCTCAGGGAAAAGTTCTGAGCAGATTTTGAAAATCTGCAAAAAGTATTTTGAATTTTCTGATTCTGTAATTTTAACAAAGTGCGCGCTGAAAATTTTCAAATTGCTTTCAAAGAGTTTTTCAAAAATTGAATATAGCAAAGAGGCGAAAGTTTTGATAATCAGAAAAAATGAAAACAAAAAAGAAAAAATTGGAAGCGTTGTGATTGCTGCAGCTGGGACGGCTGATTTTCCTGTCGCAGAGGAAGCGAGAATAATTTGCGAGGAGTTCGGGTTGGACGCAAGAATGCATGTTGATATTGGGGTTTCCGGAATCCACAGGCTTGCGCCGCTGATGGAAGATTTGAAAAAGCGCGAGCCTGATATGCTGATTGTTGTTGCTGGAATGGAGGCTGCGTTGCCGACTTTTCTTTCTGGGCTTGTAAAAATTCCGATTGTTGCTGTGCCGACTTCTGTTGGTTATGGGAGGGGATTGAAAGGGTTGGCAGCTTTTCTTTCAATGGTAAATTCCTGCGCGCCGGGAATTTCTGTTGTTAATATTGACAATGGATTCGGGGCAGCTGCATTTGCTTACAAAACTATTGCAAATATCCGCGCGAGAAACAAATTAGAAATTGCAAATAAAATTTAAATGCGCAAAATTTCTTTTCTTAATTTTCTGATGGGGATTTTCAGCTTTTCTGAAAGTTTTTTCAAATCTTCCCACTCAGGCTTTTCGTTGTGTTCAGAAATTTTGAAATTTATTTCAAATTGCTTTCCGTTTATTTTAACTTTTCTTTTTTCAATTTTTGTTTCCTGAAAAAACCAGCGATCGCAGACAAGCTCGCGCACGCCGGTTGTGCCGGTTTCTTCCATAAGTTTTTCTGCAAGTGCTTGAGAATTTTCTTTTTTGCAGATTGCGCGCACAATATGGCCAGGGCGGTTTTTTTTCATTATCGCCGGAACTATGGAAACATCAAGGGCTGGCGGCATTAGAGCAGAAAAAAGATTTCCAAGAATTTCGCCATCAACATCATCTACATTTGTTTCCAGAATAACAAGCTCGGAAATTTTTGCTTTCATAACTACAATTGAACCAAAAGCTTTTTAAAGCTTAGAACCAATTGGTTCATGTGATAAAATGCCTGTAGTCGGACTTGTTGTAAAAAACATAAATGCAAGGAAAATTGAGGATTTTATCGGGCCTGCGCAAATCAGCAACAATGCGAATATAAAGGGTGTTGAGGAGCAGCAGCTTGTTGCGATTGGAAGGCCTTCGCTGAAGATTTCTTTTGAGTATAAATCAGATTATCAGACTGACAAGAAAAAAACTTTTGCAGAGATTGTAATCAGCGGAGATGTTTTCTTTGCTGATGGGCCGAATGAAAAAGTTATTGAAGGTTGGAAAAAGGAAAAGAAATTACCAGAGGCTGTGAATCTGAATGTTATCAATATGATTCTGCACAAGTGCATGATTGAATCTTTGGGATTGAGCGAGAAACTTCAGCTTCCGCCGCCGGTTGCTTTGCCGTTTGCGCAGCCGAATACTCCGAAGGTTGATACTCCAAGCAGATATATCGGATAATTCTTTCGCTCAAGTTTGTTTTTTCCAGCGAGATTTATTTTTGCTTTAGCTTTTCATATGAACTCTCACTTTTTCCGGTTGGGTTTTTGATAGTGGCGGATAAAATCTTAATGTTTATAGGATATACTTTCTCATATATATTCTAATAAATATCTATCTGAATGGAGCTTCTATACAAAACATTTCTAATCATATACTTCATAATAGATATTTCCAATTATATTTTGGCTAAAATATAAGTCATCATATATGCGATTTTGCTATTTTTCAGTAAAAATAGGAAAAATTACTTGCGGACAACAGACTTCACTGAATTTCTGTATGACTCGGCAAGGCGGCCGAGGGCGGATGAGAAGTCTGTTGAGAGCTCATAGTCGCCGAAGTCTGTTCTTCGCATAATTCCAAGGGAAACCATGTCATGTATTACATTGTAGAACTGGCCGCGGGAAAACTTTTCGCTGTTCGCAAGCTTTGAAAGCTCGCTTGTGGTGAGCATGCGCTCGTTCGCAGACTTGAAAGCGGAAACAATTATTTTTGCCGCGTCTGCTGCTTTGTTCACACCAGTTGGGCCAGCCCCGAAAACTATTTCCATCATTTCCTCAATAGATATGTCGCTCGGGATTACATTCGCTGAAAAAATTATCCGCGTGTTCTTCTGCCGGCGGTGCTTGAAGGCTCGTGCCATGTAGTATACATAAACTGACTACTTTATAAAAATTTCGCTTTTGCAGAGTAAACTTCTTTTGCGAATATGCTTTCGGCTCTTAATGGGGCTCATGCGGGAGATAGAAGGCTTTGTCAGTTTTTAGTGGACAAGGCAGGGTTTGCGTGGGTTGTGAAAAATCGCATAAACTGACTATGAGAAATTTATAGTTTGGAGAGCATAAGTTAAAAAATTTTGTAAGAGAAATTTTTAGAAAATTGAGCTCGCAGAAATATTTATTTCGCCTTGCCGCCTTTGCCTTCTTTGTCTGCCGGAAATTCTTTGAATGCAGATGCCATGCGCAGGAATTTTTTTCGCACACCTTCAAAGTCGTGCGCGAGCTCTTCGCCTTCGGGCGTGAGCTTTATCATTTTTATCCTGCCTTTTTTTTCAAACTGCACCAAGCCAAATTTTCTGAATGAGTCAAGAACTTTAACTGTGTGCGAATAAGTGCAGTCAACGTGCTTTGAGACCTGGGTTGCGTATTTTATGTCGTCGCTCTTCAGGCTAACAAGCATTCGCACGGGCTTGTGATGCAAAAACATTTCTTCAAAAGCAAATTTCACTTGATCTCTCACTTTTTCCACACTCTCACCTGCAAATTTTTTATGTTTTTGTGTTAATAAAGCATATGTATGAGGCAGAAGATATATTTCACTCTACATATTTAGTAAACTCTCGCTTTTTTATTGTATGTTGGGCTGATTATTTTGTAATATATATTTCATTTAGTATCTATTAAAGAAGCTTTATTACATAAATATATTTAGAAAATATATTTCCTATTAGCTGTCTCATCGGATTTTTCTTCTTCGTGGGCTGCGAATGAATGAATTTAAATCCAAAAACATAGAACTCTCGCATGGAATACCCGCTTGCTGTTGTGGAAAAGATTCTGAAAAAATCCGGCATGAGAGTTGGCGAGGATGCAGTGAAAGAATTTGCGCAGCTTCTTGAGGAAATCACAATAGACATTGCAAGCGAGGCTGATGCAAATGCGAAAAGAAATAAAAGAAAAACAGTCGGGCGCGAGGATGTGATTGCTGCCTACAAAAAGATTTCTGGATAGTTGCGCGCTTCTTTTATAAATCTCTGTTTCTTTTCTAATTTATGCAAGAGGATTTTTACATTATCCCAGAGCCGGGAAAGTTTGCGAGAATGAGCAAGTGGGGAGTTCCCGCGCTTTCGCCGACAGTAAATTATGGAATGGCTTTGTTCGAGGGTATGAGCATAATTGCAAGAAAAAAAGGGAGCGGATATATTCTTTCGCTTTTTCACCCCATGCTGAATTATGAGAGAATGAAATTCGGAGCTGAGCAGCTTGGGATGAACGCGCCAGTTTATCCAATGGAAAGGCACATCAAAACTGTTTTCCAAATCTGCGCTTTGAATGGATGGAACAAAAAAATCTGCCTGGATGGAAAAGAAATTTCCATTGAGAAATCTGGCGGAGAAAAGTATGCGAGGATTTATGTGCGGCCGGTTGCTTACTCAACAACAAATTTAATCGGGCTCGGGGCGAAAATGGATTTCACAATCATGCACTGCCTCCTGCCTTTCGGGCAGTATTTGAAAATGGAAAATCCTGCGGGGATAAAAACTATTTTATATCCAAAGCCGCGCCATATTCCGTTTGCGAATTTGAAAATGATTTCCAATTATCCAATCAGCATAAATGCGCGCAGGCTTATGAATTCTTTCAATGAGAAAAACAAAGAGAATGCAGAGGAGGCAGTTTTTGTGAATGAGGCTGGGGTTCTGACTGAAGGGAGCGGGGAGAATATTCTTTTGCTTATGGACAATGAATTGATTACTCCATCTGTGAGCGCGGGAGCTTTGCCTGGAATAACTTTGAGAATTGTTTCTGAAATTGCAAAATCTCTTGGAGTGAAATTTTCTTTCAGAACTTTTTTTCCGAAGGATATTGAGAAAGCTGAAACAATGTTTCTGAGCGGGAATGCTGCCGGGCTTGTGCCGATTGCTTCAATTGCAGAGGTTGGAGAAAATATTTCTGCCGGAAAAATTTATGAAACTGAAATCGGCGGGCGAGGAAAACTTTTCAAAAAGATAAATTCGCTTTATGAGAATGTTGTTTTCGGAGATGATTCATTCGGGAATTTTTCTGTTTATTTTGATGATTGGATGGGCGAGAAGGAAGTTAGTGCGCTTGAGAAGGAAAAGAGAGATTCTTTTCCTTTGGCAACAAAAATAAATCCGCCAGAGAAATGGGAAAAGCAGAAAGAATTTGTTTTGAAAGAGTTGGGGATTAGGAAGTTTTTGTGAGCCGTTGTTTATTTTTCTGAAAATAATTTATTGGAAACCAATAAAAACCTTCGCCGCGCATAATTCTCATGGACATTATCCAAAAAATTCTTTCTTCAACTGGGTTGGGGGCGGAGGAAGTTGAGCGCAGAATTCTTGAAAAGCAAAGAGAGCTTTCGGATTTAGTCAGCAGAGAGGGAGCGGCTTTTATTGTTGCGAAAGAGCTTGGCTTGGATTTAGTGGACAGGCAGAAAAATTATACAAAAATTTCTGATTTGAAAGAAGGCGACAGAGCATTAAATTTTGTCGCGCGGGTTTCAAGAATATTTGAACCGAAAGAATTTGAGCGCGAGGGAAAAAAATCAAAAGTTGCGAGCTTGTTTCTTTTGGATGAGTCTGGGCAGACAAGATTGACTTTGTGGGACAGGCAGGCTGAAGTTGCGACAAAAGTAAAAGTCGGGGATGCGGTTGAAGTTTCCGGAGCGTATGTTAAAAATAATAATGGGGCAATTGAAGTCCGCTTGGGAAACCGCGCGAACATAAAACTTTTGGAAACAAGCAGCCTTCCGAAAATTGAGGAGCTGCTCAAAGCTGAGAAAAAAGAATTTTCAATTGAGAATTTGAAAGATGGGGCGGCCGGGGAATTGCGCGCAGCGGTTGTGCAGGTTTTTGACAATGAACAGTTTTATGAAATTTGCCCGCAGTGCTCAATGAGAATCAAAGAGGAGAATGGAAAATACAATTGCAAAACTCATGGGGAGATTGCTGAGCCTAGCCTCACGCTTGTGATTTCCTGCGTTGTGGATGATGGAAGCGGGAATGTGCGGGCTGTTTTTTTCCGAGATTCCGCGTGCAAGCTTTTAGGAATGGACATGCCAACAGTTCTTAGAAAGCGCGGGAAATTATTTAGAGATGTTGATTTAGCTGGAAAAGAATTTCTGCTTACTGGACGCGCGAGGAAAAACCAAATGTTTGAGAGGCTGGAGTTTATTGTTTCGGATTTCAGGGAAGCGAGCGCGAAGGAAGAGATTGGGAAAATGATGAGCTGATTCTGAAAATTCTTTGTGCCTACCTTTTCTTAAAAAATGAAGATTTTCCTAAAAAGTAGGCATAAGAATTTTCTCTCCGCCCACGTAATGAAACCCTCCGAAAATAAAGCATAAATACTTTCACCTCGCATTGTAGGGGTTGATTCTTATCGCAAAAAAAGAAAAAGAGGAAAAAGATTCTGAAGAGCAAGAGGAAATTTCTGCACAATCGAAATCAAAAGATTTCGATGCGCGCAAAAACGCAGACGTTTTTGCTGCGCCAAGCCAGAAGGATAAATTGATTGCAATGGCTGGCAGCAAAAAGAAAATTGAAGTTGCGGATTTGCCGGGGGTTGGGGAGAAAACCGCAGAGAAAATGAAAGAAGCTGGGTTTGTTGACATGATGGCGGTTGCTGCAGCAAGCCCGAGCGATTTGGCAGAGGCTGCGGAAATCGGGGAGCCGACTGCTGCGAAAATTATTCAAGCGGCGAGAGATGCAATGGAAATGGGATATGAGACTGCGACAAAAGTTTTAGAGAGAAGATTGAAAGTTGGAAAAATCACAACTGGCTCAAAAACTTTGGACGCGCTTCTCGGGGGCGGAGTTGAGACTGGAGCAACAACAGAATTTCATGGAGGGTTTGGCTCTAGCAAAACTCAAGTGGGCCATCAGCTTTCTGTAAATGTTCAGCTGCCGCCAGAGAGAGGCGGGCTCGGAGGGGCTGCGCTTTACATTGATACTGAGGCAACTTTCAGGCCTGAGAGAATTATGCAAATGGCTGCTGCTTTGAAATTGGATCCGAAAAAAGTTTTGGAAAATGTTTTTGTCGCAAGAGCTTATAATTCTGACCACCAATGTTTGCTTATAGAAAAAGCCGGGGATTTGATAAAGCAAAAAAATATTAAATTGATTGTTGTTGATTCTGTAACTGCTTTGTTCCGCGCGGATTTTACTGGGAGAGGTGAGCTTGCGCCGAGGCAGCAGAAATTGAACAGGCACTTGCACACTTTGCAGAGATTGGCGGATGTGCACAATGTCGCTGTGTATATGGCGAACCAAGTTATGTCAAGGCCTGATATGATGTTCGGGGACCCGACTGCGCCAATCGGCGGACATATCATGGGGCATTTCTGCTTGCCTGCTGGAACTTTGGTGCAGATGGCTGATGGAAAAATTTCTCCAATAGAAAAAATGCAGGATGCTGCGCTTATGCGCGGATTCAATTTAGCTGGAAATTTGGAAATGAAAAATGGATTGTGCAATGCGATTTTTTTGAACAGGGAAGCGAAAGAAATTTTTGAGATTGAGTCGAACAGCTTGATAAGGGCAACGCCGAACCACGGATTTTTTGGCGTGAAGGGATTTGATTTGTATGAGCGGCCTGCTGAAGTGATAAAAGCCGGGGACTACATTGCTGTTCCGAGGAAAGTTGAGTTTGCTGGAGAGATTCAAAAATTGCCTGAAGTTGATGTGGAGATTTTAGTCAAGCTCTCTAAAGAGCAGGCAGAGGAAATTAAAAATGCTTTGAAGAAAAAGAAAATTTCTAGAAAGAAAAATATTGCAGAGGCTGGAATAAATTCAAGGCAGCTCAGAAGAATTTTGAATGAGGGCTATCCGACTCCGAAGAAAAATATTGAAAGGCTTGCTGGATTTTTGGAGCTGCCTAAAGAGTTTGTTTCCGGACTTGAGGTTGTTGAAACTTACAAGCACAGAAATTTGAAAATGCCAAGCGAGATGACAAAAGAAGTTGCGCAGCTGCTTGGATATTTCTTGGGAGATGGCTGCCTTGAGGATAGCGGGATTTCTTTGCGCGAGCAGAGGGAAGATGTGGCTGAATTTTACAGGAATTTGGCTGAAAAGATTTTTGCTGTTAAAGTTAGAAAAAGCAAAATGAAAAATGCAGACTGCTTTGATGTTTCTGTAAATGGAGTTGCTGTCAGGAAATTATTTGCAGAGCTCAAAGAAAATTATATGGAGCTTGTTTCTAAATCTCCAGCAGAAGTTGTTTCTGCTTTCGTGAAAGGGTTTGCGGATGCAGAGGGGTTTGTAAGCAAAAAAGATGGGAGAGTTGTTATTGGACAGATGGATAGAAAAATTTTGGATTTTGCCCAAATGCTTTTACTGAGGTTTGGGATAAGCTCAAAGCTTTCAAAAGCGAAGAACGGATATCTGCTGGGGATTTACGGAACCAACACTGGAAAGTTTGAGCAGAGCATTGGGCTGACAGCCGCAGACAAAATTGCGTGCCTGCGAAAGAATTCCGTGAGATACAAAAATAGAAAAGAAATTATTCCGGTTGAGCGGAAGCTTGTTTGCGGATTGCTGAGAAATGTTGGGGTTTATCCTTCTAGATTTTTGCTGTCTAGGACATCAAAATATTTAACGCGCGCAGAGCTGCAGAAAGTTTTGAGAAAGCTTGATGGATTGAAAACGAGCAGAGAGAATTTTTCGGATCTGGAAAAGCTGAGAACTTTAGCTTTCTCTGATATGGGCTGGGAAAAAGTCAGAAAGATTAGAAAAATTGAGAATAAGGAAATCCTTTATGATATTACAATCCCACAGATGGAAAATTTTATTGCAAACTCCACGCTTGTGCACAACAGCACATACAGAGTTTATGTCCGCAAGTCAAAAGGCGAAACAAGAATTGCGCGCATAATTGACTCGCCGAATTTGCCAGAGGGGGAGTGCGTTTTCAGAATTTGCGAAGCTGGTGTTAGGGATTTGGAGAATTAGGAATTATTTTTTCCTTTCAATGCTTTCAATAATAAACTTCTTCACTTCTCTGAAATTTGGAACTGAAGTTATCAGAGGGCTGAGTTCGCTTTCCCATACTGATTCTTTGAAGCGGAGTTTTGAAATGAATTCTTTCAGGCTCCACTTTAAATTGTAGTATTCTAATTTTTCTTTCACAAGCTCCAAGTCTAACTCTATTCCTTTTTTCAAAAGAAACCACAAATCATAAACATCGCGCGCTTTCTCCCTTGTGAAAATCGCGCGGACTTTTTCGGCGGCAATTTCTTTTTCTTGCATTACTGGAATTGAAAATGTTGGGATATCTGGATAAAGAGAGTTGTAGGAAATAACAGCAGGCGGGAGTATTACTTCTGATTTTAAATTCACATCAATCCTTATGTTAGAGAGCGTGTTTGGGTTTCCGTTGTATATGGGGCCTTTTGTCCTTATTGTTGTAAGCACTGAATTAAATGGCTTTTTTTCTGATTTTATTTCAGCATCAATTCCAAAAGCCTTGATGTCGGAAATTATTTTTTTTATTAGAGCAGAGATGTCAATTTCTTTTTTTACAGAAAAATCCAAGTCCTCACTAAACCTGTCGAGCCTATAGAATTTGCTCATGCATGTTCCGCCTTTGAACACTAATTCATCTTTAGTGTTCCTTGAAATTGAAAGCAAAGCTATATCAAGCAGATAATCTTTTTCTGCGTTTCCTAAATTTCTTATTCCTTTGAGCTTTGCAATTTTTTTAATGTCTTCAATCGACAGCATCAAACCGCCTGTTTACAATTATTTTCCATTTTTTGTTTTTGCTCCCTCTTTTTTTGCCATGCCAGTCCAGCGGTATGTAGTTGTTGTCAAGGCTTTTTGAAAGCTTTTCCGCGCTGATTCCAAAATTTTCCAAAAGAAAGCCAAGCCTTTTTTTGAGGGAAATGTTTTTTGTTTTTTCCGCATACTCTAAAAGCTTCTGCGCGTCAAAGTCTTTCGTTTCTATTGATTTTGCGATTTCATCGAAAGGTATATTTCTAAGAGCGAGCGAATCTATTATTGCTTTCTCTTTTTCAGCAACAATTATTTCAAAATTCCCGAACCTTTGCTTTTTGTAGCCCCACATATTCTTTGTTTTGAAAAAGAGTATTTTCACGCCACGGAAATTTATTGGCTTTCTTGGCTTTGCGCATGCAACCATGATATCTGAAGGAAGCTGCTCTGTAAAGCCGTAAAATTTCAGGGCTGTCCAGAAGCTTATGTAGGATGGCATGATTATGTATGATGAGAACAAAAATGGGTCATCAAAAACAGTATATTTTCCTCTCTCAATTTCGAAAATCATCCCATCTTTTTTCAGCCTTGAGAGATATACCTTTGCATAGCCGGGGCTGAATTCTGTAAACCTGACAAATTCATTGAATGTAAAAAGCGGGGCTTTTTCCATGATTTTCATTATTTGGATTTTTTTCATAAGATATCTTTGGATTTTGGTATTTATAAATATTTCAATAGCTTATGGTTATCAGATTTGATAACTCTGATAGAGTGGAATATGAGTTTTAGGGTGTTTCAGAATTTGCGAAGCTGGTGTTAGGGATTTGGAGAATTAGAAAATTCTAAATTATGGATCGTATGGTGGGCCGAAATTTCCCTCTCCATCATCACTATCTCCGTCAGCTGGTTGTGGTGCTGGTCCTTCAGGAATATTGGGATGTTTGTATCTTTCTGAAATATGAATTTCATAAGTTATTCCAAATTCTTCCAGCCTTCTGTTATGTGGATCTCTTTTGATTTTCGTAATTCAGAAATAGAAAAATCTAATTAAATTGTTTTCGCTTCAGATGAGAATATTTTCAAGCAATATCTTTCTCTGAAACAATGACAAAATCGCCAACGCTTTTTACTGCGGAGAATGGGACCATTACTCTGCCCCTATCATCCTCCTGCAGCCCAAGCTCAGCAACATTTTTTGTCGGCTCGGCAACAACAATGTTCAGCAATTCTCCGGACTCGGAGATAAAACTAACATCGCCCACAACTCCGAAGCGGCGGCCGTTTTCGCCAACAATTGTTTTGCCCAGCATTTCTTTTGTCGCAACTCTTGATTCCATTTTATCAGCTCCTGTTTTACAAAGTTATTTTTTGATTAAATGAAGAGCTTGCCTGTCAATATGTGTTGAAAATTCTAACTCGCCAATTTTTCCAAATTATTTTTTAACACACATTAATTTGCGAGCGCGCATCGGTTTATCCGTGCGCGCGAGCTCTTCGTTTTTAATTATCTGCTAAAATCTTATTCTCGCTGCCCCAATAAAAAGCTAACTGATTACTTATAAGGAAAGTTATAATCGGAAATTTATTTTTTCTTATGCCTGCTTATTAATTTCCCCGCGTGCGAGCCGCCCAAGCTCAACACTTCTCTTCCCAATTCCAATCCGCCTGTAACTTCTGGCAGAACAATCAATTGCGCGCCGGCTTTGTGGAGTTTTGGAACAACAGATTCAGAATGGGCGCGCGCTGCAATTGTCAAATATGGATTGATTTCGTTTGCTGTTAAAACCAAAAATAAATTGTCAGAGTCTGTGCCCAGAACTGCTAGCAAACCTTTTGCCCTGTCAATTCCTGCTTTTTCTAAAGTTTTTGGATTCAGGGCATCGCCTTCAAGAGCAGCATAGCCTGCGTCCCGCAAGGAAGTTACTGAATCAATTTTTTTGTCAATCACAACAAATTCTTTTTTTGCTTTTGCCAGAATTTCGCACACATGCTCGCCAACTCTTCCATAACCGCAGACAATGTAATGGTTCTTTAGACCGGAAATTTTTCTTTTCATGGAAACCACGCGGAGGTCAACCTCAAGCAATCTTTCTGCGAGAGTCCAGATTATCATTATCAGGACTGCGCCGCCGACTATTGCGTTGGATATTGAAATTATGTTAACCGCCCTATTATAAATAATAGGTATTTCGCAGTGGGAGTAGGTCATTGAGCAGGCTGTCCAGAGAGCTGATTCCTCAAAAGAGTTTCCGGCTTTTTCTGTTATGTAAACTGAAACCGCAAAATTTATTGCGATTATTACAAGGAAAATTTCTATGAAGTTCAGTCCGAAAACAAATCTGCGCTCGCGTGGGGTTAGCATGATTTTGTTTGTTGGAGGGGATTTATATTTTCAATATTTTGTATGTAACAGCAAGCGCACGCTTCTCTGTTTCCTTTAATGTGCCTGAGGAATTTATTTTTAATTTTGCGCGCGCGATTAGTTTTTTCAATCCATGCCTGCTTTCTGTTGAATCGCGCTGGCGCAGATATTTTAAGGTTTCGCCTTTGGAAAATCTTCCGCGGCCGAGCTCGCGGGCCGCGCGGATTTTGAATGGAGCGGAAACTGCGAGCAGAATTATTTTTGAAAATTTCTTTTTGATTTTGTTTTTGCTTAACAGATAATCGTATTGGTTTGTGTTTCTAAAAATTTATAGAAGAACCACACAAAACCGAGTAGTGGACCCGGTGGGATTTGAACCCACAACCTCCTGCTTGCAAAGCAGACGCGCTTCCGTTGCGCCACATGCCCATTAAAGTCCCATATCTGGAATTTAAAGCGTTATTCTTTAAGGTAGAAAGTGTCAAAAGGATTGTACGAGGAAAAAAAGAATTACAGTACCAATTGTTTCTGGTCTCTGCCTTTCTTCCTTGTTCTTTTCTCTGCTTTCGGGGCGCGTGCATATGTTACATTGCCTCGGATAGTTCTTGGATATTCTATTCCCTTTCCTACAATGAGCTCTTCAACTGTCAGGAGCTGAATTTTTGGAAACTTTCCTCCATAGCCATCTTCGCCTTCAAAGGCTTTTGAAACATAGAACCCAGCAGTAGCTGCCTCGCTCCGCATTGCTTGCGTAGGATCTCTTAATGAGATTAAGGTTCCGATACTTGCTTTCTCGCGTTCCACAACTCCGCGCAGCTCACGCACATACTCTGGTTTAATGCTGCCGGATTTCACAGAGATAATTATTTCATTTACAGGTGTGCCAGTGGGACCATCGCGGAAATACAATCTACCATCTATGCCCCTGTCAGCACCTTTCTTTTCTTCAGCTGGACGTGCCATAACCTTACTAACTACCCACCATTGGAATTGATATGGATCCTCTCCAGCAAGTTTTTCAGCATCTTGCAGTGTTTCAGGTTCGCCAATAACTTTATATTTAGCTTCGTCTCCAAATGCATCGTTCAACCTGCTTTTTATAAGAGCAATAGCAAGATGTGTAATATCTATTCCGCTCCAGCGTCGATTTAGTTTCTGGGCAGCTGCGATTGTTGTACCGCAACCACAAAATGGATCAAGCACTGTATCGCCTTCGTTACTACTTGCTTTAATGATGCGCTCAAGAAGAGCTTCTGGCTTTTGGGTTGGGTAGCCAAGCTTTTCTGCAGATTTGGCAGATAACGGCGGAATATCGCTAATTATTGACTGTAATGCCAGACCAGGCATTTCATCAAGATAACGCTTATATCTCGGAACTCCTCCCCTCTTTTTTGGGAAAATAATATGCCCATCTCTTTTTAATTTTTCAAGCGTTTCAATAGCATATTTCCAATGTAACCCCTTGGCTCTAACATCTATACCTTGCCATGGCTCCCCAGAACTTCCTTCTCTTGTTTCTGAAGCAGTTAGATTATCTGACATATATCTGCGGTCAGTGTCCTTCTCTATAAATCTGTAGAATTTTTCAACATATTCTTTATCATAAGTGGTGTGTTGGGGATTCCAAGTAAATTCAGCGGATTTTGAATAAAAAAGTAGCGTATCATGTATGTGATTCCAGCGGTGAGAATCGCTGCGGGCACTCGTCCTTTTCCAGATGATTTCATTTCTAAAATTTTCTGGTTCAAAAACGCTATCCATCAGCATCTTCAGATAGTGGCTTGCTGTTGGATCGCAATGCAAATAAATGCTGCCTGTTGGCTTTAGCACTCTTTTCAATTCAACCAACCGGGGTGCCATCATAGCCAAGTATGCAAGCATATCATTAGGGCCAAGAAACTTTTGGAATGCCTGCATGGAATCAGAAACCTTGCCCCCTTGCCCAACAACATCATCAAATGCCTCTGCAGCGCTTTGGTCCCAATGCCAAGTGTCTTCAAATACCCTAACCTGAGCAGCTGCGCGCGATCCGTTTCTCTCTCTAAAGAGCACATTGTAATCCTGATTGCTTTTAAACGGGGGATCAAGATAAACCAAGTCAACTGCTTCATCTTTAAAATGCTTTCTTAGAACATTTAGATTGTTGCCATAATAAAGTGTATTATCTTCAACCATACCGATCTCAATGAATATTGAAACTTATAAACCTTGCCTCTCTTCTTTTTGGTATGGTAGGTCCTTCGGTTGCCAGAACGCTTGATTTAGTTGTGGAGAAGTGCGTTCTACTCGGTCCGAAGCAATCTATGAGGCAGCTAGGCTTGCTGAAGGAATATTGTATGTTGATATTTGTGGCGCTCTACAATTAGACCTTGTCATTGGCTGGGGGGAAAGTTCTCCTAGGTTAGAATATCCTAAACCAATGGAAAAATATGACAGCGTAGTGGATTATTTTAACTCTGTCAAGCATGAAAGTATAGGGGGAAACTTATTTATAAATCTTTCCCCTTCAAGAAACATGAAAAAGAGGTGAACTATTGTCTCACAAAAATCGTCCTTACCTTCGGAGTCAGAGCGTAAATGAAAGCCTTGCCTCGGGCTTCGCGTTGGACAAATCCTTCTCTCATTAAACGGACCAAAATGTTGTTTATTGAGCGGATTGCGTGCTCTTTTGTCGCATATTTGCTTGCGTCTAATTTTTCAACAATTTCAGTAGGGGCTTGCCAGTCTGCTTTTGAGAGAGCTTCC
>Ga0209541_10009390_pt1 | contig 15856 bp, 15 predicted proteins | sample RifCSPlowO2_01_FD_184027 | JGI IMG/M metagenome (GOLD analysis project Ga0209541, IMG submission 184027) | Groundwater microbial communities from Rifle, Colorado - Rifle CSP2_plank lowO2_0.1 (SPAdes) (version 2) | ecosystem: Environmental > Aquatic > Deep subsurface > Groundwater | place...
TCTTGCCTCCATGTTTGGCATAAACCTCTTGAGCTTGAATTAAATGTTTCTTCTGAAAGAACCAAGACTCTTTCCGTTTTAGTAGCCAACTTCCCAACCTGTTACCCGTCCAATAACCGGCGCTATCACCCAAAATCGCTCCGGCTGTAAGCAGGGGCACCAGTACCCAAATGTTCAACAGGCCCTGCGCCGCCAAAAAACCGGTAGTAAACAGCAAGCTGTCTCCCGGCAAGAAAAACCCAAAAAACAAACCCGATTCGGCAAACACCATCAGGAACAGTCCCACGTAGCTAACTTGCTGCACCAGCTCCACCAAATTAAATCCGGGCATAGCCATGGCTCCATCATAAATCCAATCGCATTTGACACGCAACCCCCATTTATGGCACTATTAAAGTCACTGCATGCCCAAGAAAGTTTTCCTCTTGTCCACCTGGATTGTCACTACCGTCTCTGCTCTTGCCGCCAGCTTGAGTTTCTATCACCAATTCCACCCTTCCCCCGCTTTGGCGCCTTTACTGGCGGGAACAATTAATCCGGTTTACGCCGCCTTGCCTCAGATTACTTATCAAATCACTGCCCAAGCCTACGCCGCCGACGCCCGACCGGTGATGATCGACAAATATCTCACCCGCTACCAATCGCCTCTCGCCGGCTACGGCCAAATCATTACCCAAGTAGCCGATGCCCATCAGCTTGATCCCTACCTGTTTATCGCCATCGCCCAACAGGAATCGAACTTATGTAAAAAAATCCCCACCAACTCTTACAACTGCTGGGGGTGGGGGATTCACAGTCAGGGAACGCTGCGCTTTGACAGTTACGAACAAGCCATCACTACCATCATCGCCGGTTTAACCCAAAATTATATCGGTAAAGGCCTGATCGAACCCGCCGACATCATGCGCAAGTATACCCCTCTATCCAGCGGTTCTTGGGCCGCCGGCGTCAACCAGTTCCTAGAGGAACTCCGCTCCGGCGAGTTTTAACTTGACAGCCTATAGTATTTATGCTATAGTCCCAAATTAGATCCAAAGGTTCTCCCTAACGGGTGGACGTTTGGATTTTTTTTACTTATCTTGGTACAATCCTATTAATGCCTCCTCTCGTCCGCCAGGATGCTGAAACCGGTAGACAGGCACGGCTTAGAACCGTGTGCCCTTTGGGCGTGGGAGTTCGACTCTCCCTCCTGGCACTTAGTTTCTTCTTGGCTACTCCTGCGTTAGCCCAAAAAGACTTCACTTACTCCCGCGCCCTAAGTGACTACGTCTACACCTTTGATCAATATCGCTTGACTCACAGTCAATACCAACTCAAAGTCACCGAGTACCGCCAATTCCGCACTCTCACCGCCCAAACCGCCGCCTACCAAGCCGGCTTGGACCTGCTCCTCAAGCGCGACGACGTGGTCAGGACCTACCTCACCGCCCTGCGCTTGAAACTGGCGGAAACCGCCGGCGTCAATCCCCTGGACCGACAGGCCGTCTTTGCCCGCATTGATCAAGAGGTCAACTGGTTGTTTGCCCACCAAACTCGATTGAAAAACACCGCCAACCTGTCCGAGCTCACCCGCATTTCCAAAGAACTGGAAAGCCACTATCCCACCGTGAACGTCCTCATGTACCAAGCCCTAGGTACGGTTCTGGCCGGCAAACAAGGTTTCCTTGATGAGCAGCTGACTACCTCATATCTCACCCTCAAGGACAAACTCGGTCAGATGCGCCAAGCCCATGCAGATACCACCACGCTGGATCGCTGGCTTGAGCAGGCCGGACAAAAATTAGAGTTAAGCGCCGAACGGCAAACCTCTGCCCGGGTAACTGCTTCCCGCTTGACAGCTCAAACTCGTAACCTACCCCAAGAATTCGCCGCCATCACCGCCACCCTCAAAGAATCACATCAGTATCTTCAGGAAACCACTGCCGCCCTCCGGGAAATTATCGCCAGCATCTTATGACCCAAGAAGAAGTAGGAGAAGAACCAATCGCTAACCCCGGCTTAATCACCCGGATCAAGGCTCTCACCTGGCCGCAAATCCGCCGCTCGCCCTACTTCCTGGGCAGCTTGTTGGGTTTATTGGTCTTAAGCCTATCCTGGATTCTCTGGTATCCGGGTCGATCTCCCTTCCCTCAACCCACTCTCCTGCCCACCCCACTTCCTACGGTTCCTCCGCCGGCCCGCTCGCCTTCACCCTGGGCCACTGATTCCGCTATCCTCTTGACCCAATCCGCCCTCGCCAGCTTGTCAGTCCAAATTGATCAGACCGACATGGCCGAAACCGACCTGGCTCCTCCCTTGCTTGACTTAAATGTTAGTTTCGAGTAAACTCGGGGTCATGAACCAAATTTCACCCAGATTTTCTCAAAAAACCCCGCCGGCAGGCGGGCAGGCACCCTTCCAATCCAAGCGCATTCCCGATAGCTTTGTCGAGGCCCTCAAAACTAATACCGATACCTCTCCCTGGCAGCAGCAACTCGAACAAGAACGCCGCGCCAAACTAGAGCAACAGCGCAGTTTCGAAATTCGCCGCCGCCAGGAGCACCTGATTTTCTCTCAAAAAGAATTAGCCCGCCAGCAACAAATCACCGCCCTCCAGGATCAACTCCAGCAGTTATTGACCGAAGTCAAAGGTTTGGGCCAAGAGATTGAAGTGGCAGTAGACCAACAGATCGTCGCCCCCGGCGTTTATCACGTTAACTTCTTTGAAAAGTTGCGCCAGTTGATTAAGCTGATGCGCCAGAAAATTCATGATTCGGCCACTTGGCTGGCCGCTTTCAACCACCGGGCTAGGGGTAAAATGGGCTACTGGGGCCAAGTCCAAACCTCCGGCACCAAATTCATGCTCTCTCACGAACGCTACATGGTCACCCAGACGGGATAAAGGGACTTAATCCTTAACTAATATCAACCTGACCCTACCTATTCGGCGCAAACCCTGCTCTTGCCAATATCTCTCATCCACTTCAGGTGGTGCCGACAAATGCACTATTCCTTCCGGCTTCACCACTCTTGACACAAGATCAAAGAACCGTGCGGGGTCAGCCTCTACCACATACTCAATTCCCAACCCCACCACTAAAGAAAAATCATCACTGGTAGTTGCCATAAAATTAAACATATCTCCGCCCACCACTATCCCTACCCCTTCTGCCTCCAATGCTTTTCTCTGTGACTCACTGTATCTGTCCACTAAAGTAACTCTATCTTTACCAATACCCAATTCCTCAACGTAGGCTAATTCACCTGCAGCACTACCAGCTCCCAAGGCCAAAACGTTGACAGGTTCAGGAAAACTCAGCCCTTCTCTTCTTAATACAGCCTCCAGGCCCCCAGCCAGCAACAGCCCACCTCTAGGACTATTAACCCTATCAGCCAAATCTAAATCACCCCCGAACTTCCCGAGCCAATTGTCTTCCATATTTTTGGTGGACGGTGAGGGGCTCGAACCCCCGACCTTGGCAATGTCAATGCCACGCTCTAGCCAGCTGAGCTAACCGTCCTAGTTGACAAGCTGGTAATCAACACTTAAAATTATACTACAAGTTAATCTTGACGTTGATTCGGACTCACCAACCGAGGAGTCAAGCCAAAGAATTGAGCCACCAAGTAGTTAGTTGGAATCCCGGGACTAACGAAGCGGTGGTTTTTAATTTATGAACCAAAATTTAGACAACTTACGTCATTCTGCCACCCACCTTCTGGCTGCAGCGGCAATCAAACTCTGGCCCCAGGCTAAACGGGCCATTGGCCCGGCTATCGAAGCTGGTTTTTATTACGACTTTGATTTCGGTGATACTAAGATTTCCGAAATAGATTTCCCCAAAATCGAAGCCGAAATGCATCGCATCTTAAAATCCTGGGATAAATTCGAGCGCCGGGAAATGTCTCCAGAAGAAGCCAAGAAAATTTTCGCCGACAACCCCTACAAACTCGAGCTCATCGCCGAATTCGCTGGACAGGGACGGACCTTGTCACTCTATCAATCCGGCGATTACGTCGATCTCTGTCGCGGCGGCCATATTGCCAACCCTCAAAAACAACTCCAACACTTCAAGCTGCTGTCTGTAGCCGGCGCTTACTGGCGCGGGAGTGAGAAAAATAAAATGTTGACACGGATATATGGCACGGCGTTTCCGACTAAAGCGGAGTTAGACCACTACCTCTGGCAACTGGAAGAAGCCAAAAAACGCGACCACAAGAAAATAGGTCCTCAACTGGAACTGTTTATGTTCCATGAAACCGCTCCAGGTATGCCTTACTGGCTACCTAAGGGGCTAATTGTCATCAATGAGCTGGTTTCTTTTTGGAGAGAAGAACACGTTAAAAGGGGATATCAAGAAATAAAATCTCCCCTGATCAACAAAAAAGAATTGTATGTGACTTCAGGTCACTGGGATCATTACCTAGAGAATATGTTTATCTCCCGGACAGATGAAGAAGAAATTTACGCTCTCAAGCCGATGAATTGCCCAAATGCAATGGTGGTTTTTGGCAGCAGAAACCGCAGCTACAAAGAACTTCCTTTACGTTTGTCAGACACCGACACGCTCCACCGCTATGAACGGTCGGGAGTCCTCAATGGACTATTAAGAGTCAGGGAGTTTTCCCAGGACGATGCTCATATTTTTGTCTCTGAAGATCAAATTAGAGACGAGTATCAAAAACTTTTCGAAATAACGGAGAAATTCTACTCTATTTTTGATATTGAATATCACTTTAGGCTGGGAACCCGACCGAAAAAATATTTGGGAGATACAGCCATGTGGAAAAAAGCAGAGGCAGAGCTAAAAAACATATTGGATCTGTCAGGAAAAGACTACACTGTCCTGAAAGGCGACGGCGCCTTCTACGGACCCAAAATCGATATTCTGATGAAGGATTCTTTAGGTAGAGATTGGCAAATGGGAACCATGCAGCTGGATTTTCAAATCCCAGCCAGGTTTGACCTGAAGTATATAGCCGCAGATGGATCACAAAAGACACCCATCGTAGTTCACCGAGTAATATATGGATCCCTGGAAAGATTTGTGGGCATCCTCATCGAGCACTACGCCGGCGCTTTTCCCGTCTGGCTCGCCCCGATCCAAACCGTCATCCTCCCCGTGTCCGAAAAGCACCTTAGCTTCGCCAGGGGTGGCCTTGCGAAGCTAATTGAAGCTGGTATTCGAGTCGAGTTGGACGACAGAGCTGAATCGCTGCCAAAGCGCATCCGCACAGCCGAGCTCCAAAAAATTCCTTATATGCTCATCGTCGGCGATAAAGAAGCTCAATCTGATACGGTGTCTATTCGCGCCCGGGGCGAAACCGATCTCGGCTCCATGCCACTAAGCCAATTCATAGATCGCATCCGGCAGGAAATTGACTCCAGAACCAGTTAAGGGTAAAATTACCTCTTGAAAGGAGGCAGGATAGCCAAAGTTTTTTACCGCATTAATCAATACATCAAGGCTGATAAGCTGCGGGTAGTCGACGAAAATGCGGTCCAAGTTGGCGTTTTAACTAAGACAGAAGCCCTGGCTCGGGCCAAAAGCACCGGTCTGGACTTGGTAGAAGTCGCCCCTAATGCCAACCCGCCTGTAGCTAAAATCATCGACTTTGCCAAATTCAAGTACCAACTCAAACAAAAAGCCGCCAGTAGCAAAAAGGGCGCCCGGTCCCAAGACATTAAAGAAATTCGCTTCACCCCCTTTATCGCCGCCAACGACTTTAATATCCGGCTCAACAAAGCCGCCGATTTCCTTAACCAAGGTAACAAGGTCAGGCTGGTAGTCAAATTTGTCGGCCGCCAAATCACCCACCCGGAATTCGGCCACAATCTTCTGGCTAAAGCCACCCAAAACCTATCTGAACTAGCTACCGTCGAAAGTCCGCCCAACCTAAGAGGCAAACTGTTAATGACTATCCTAACCCCAACCAAAAAATGAAAACCCGTAAAATTGTCGCCAAAAGATTCAAGATCACTGCCACCGGCAAGGTTTTAGCCCGGCATCAAAACATGCGTCACTTGCGCCGCCGCAAATCCAAAAAAGCCATCCGCCGCTACAAAAGAACTAAAGTCATCACCGGCAGAATGGCCAAAAAGATCAAAATTATGTTAGGACTAGCATGAGAGTCAAAACCGGCTACACCAGAAGAAGGCATCATAAACTAGTCCTCGCCCGCGTCAAAGGCAGTAGATTAAGCCGCGGTAAACACTACAAAGCCGCCCGCGAAGCCGACTTGCACGCTGGTCAATACGCTTTTGCCGGTCGGAAAAAGCGCAAGCGCGACCTGCGCCGGCTGTGGATCACCCGCCTCAATATCGCCCTGCGGGAGTTAAATCCCGATTTCAAATACTCCCAATTCATCAAACTGCTCCACGACAAAAAAGTCGCCCTGGACCGCAAAATTCTCGCCCACGTTGCCGTCACCGACCCTGCCGCTTTCAAAGCCGTTGTTGACAAAGTCACCCACAAGTAATGCTCACCCTGGATCAAATCTTAAGCTTCAAAAACCAAGCTCTGGCTCTCATTAGCCAAATGGAAAAATCCGCAGACCTGAAACAGCTCCGCCAAGAATACTTAGGCCGCAAAGGCCAAATCAACTCTTTAGTCAAACAGTTGGCTCACCTGGAATCCGGCCAAAAATCCAATCTCGGCCGCGCCGTCAACGAAGCCAAATCAGCTATCACCCAAAGCCTAGACCATAAGCTATTAGCCATAAGCCATACGCCAGACTGGCTCGACGTCACCCAACCGGGGACACAGCCTCCTGTCGGTCACCTCCATCCCATCACTCAAGCTATTAATGAAATTACTCGTATCTTTGAACACCTTGGTTTCACCCGCGTCCGCTACCCGGAAGTCGACTGGGACTACTATACTTTTGAGGCCCTAAATATGCCCCCAGGCCATCCTGCCCGCGACGAATGGGAAACTTTCTTTATCGCCGCTCCGGCTCATCCCCGCTTGGGCCAGCTAGTTTTAACCCCTCACACCAGCAATGGCCAAGTTAGAGAAATGGAGCGTGTCAAAACTCCTCCCATCAGAATGATCAACATCGCCAAATGCTACCGCCGCCAACAAGATTTAACTCATACTTCCATGTTTCACCAGTTCGAATGCCTGGTAATCGATAAGGGCATCAATATTCAACACTTCAAAGCCACCATCGATTATTTTGCCCGCCATTTCTACGGCCCCAAAGCCAAATCCAGGCTTCGCCCTTTCCATTTTCAGTTCACCGAACCGTCATTCGAAGTCGATTTTACCTGCAGCCTCTGCCACGGGCAGGGATGTAAATTCTGTAAATCCGGTTGGCACGAAGTCGCCGGTGCCGGCATGGTCCACCCCAACGTCCTTAAAGCCGGCGGCATCGATCCGAACCAATATACCGGCTTCGCTTTCGGTATGGGCGTGGAACGGGCTTACACCCTCAAACCAAGGCTTCAGCTCGACGACATCCGCTACTTTTATTCCAATAACTTAGATTTTCTATCTCAGTTCTAACTATGAACATTCTTATTCCTCACTCTTGGCTTCTAGAACATCTAGATACGAAGGCTAAACCAAAAGATATTCAGCGCTGCTTATCCCTATGCGGTCCATCAGTGGAAAGAATTAATGTCGTTGACAGCGAACCGGTTTACGATATCGAGGTCACCACCAATCGAATTGACGCCATGAGTGTCAGGGGCATTGCCCGCGAAGCCGCCGCGATCCTGCCTCAATTCGGCATTAAAGCTAAATTAAAGTCACTTCAATTGCCTAAAGTCAGCTCGACCATCCCCTTTGATATCACCATCACTAATAACCCCAAACTCTGCCATAGAATTCTGGCAATTAAACTGGAAAATGTTAAAATTTCCGACTCTCCCGACTGGCTTAAAAACCGCCTTAATCAAGTCGGCCAACGCCCCTTAAATAATATTATTGACATCACTAACTCCGTCATGTGGGAATTAGGCCACCCGATCCATGCTTTTGACTACGACAGGCTAACCCAAAAAACTATCATCGTCCGTGAGGCTAAGAAGGGTGAAAAATTCACTACTTTAGATAACAAAACCCACGTGCTCAAAGGGGGAGAGGTAGTTTTTGATGACGGCACCGGACAAATCATCGACCTGCCCGGCATCATGGGCACCAAAAACACCGTCGTCACTGATAAAACCAAAACCGTTTTGTTATGGACTGAATCTATAGATAGTCGCAAAATCCGTCAAGCTTCTATGGGACTGGCTATCCGCACCCAAGCCGCGATTCTTAACGAAAAAGACGTCGATCCCGAATTAGGCGCTACCGCTCTACTTCAGTCAATTAAACTGGCTCGAAACCTGGCTGGTGCGACCATAGGCAGTCGCCTTATCGATATTTACCCCCATCCACCCGTCATTACTTCTACTGTTTTAAATCAAGAACTCATCGATACCTATCTGGGACTTCATCTCGAACCCCAAAAAATCATCGCTATTCTTAAATCCTTGGGCTGTATAGTTGATCTACGATCTAACATCTATCATCTACAACCCCCTTCGTGGCGCGCCAAAGACCTCACTATTCCTCAAGACTACATCGAAGAAATCGCCCGCATCTACGGCTATCACAACTTACCTTCGCTGCTAATGTCCACCGCTATCCCCGACAATCCACCTGACGACAATTTTCAATTGGAACACCAGATTAAAACTTGGTTAGCCGCTTGGGGACTTACCGAAGTCTATACCTATTCATTAGTTGCTCAACCCGATGCTAAAAATAACTTGAAACTGACCAACCCTTTAACCGACGACATGGTTTACTTGCGCCAATTCCTCATTCCTTCTCACCTGCAAGTTATTCACCAAAACAAAAATAAACCGGATGTCAGCATTTTCGAGATGGCTAATGTTTACCTTCCTAAGCCAAAAGAGCTACCCATACATGAACTTCACCTGACTTTAACTACCAACAAAGACTTCTTGTGGCTCAAGGGCATTGTCGAAGCCCTATTCAAAAAACTCCACATCTCCGCCACATTTACCCCTACCGAAATCTTAGTTAGCAAGACCAAGCTCGGAACTATCGGCAGAGTGGCTCCAAACATCTATGCGGCAGACTTGGCTGTCGGTCATTTAATCAAGCACAGCTCTGCCTATCCTCATTATCGCCCCCTACCCACGACTGCTCCCATTATCGAAGATATGACTTTTACTCTGCCCCCCCAAACTTATTTAGGCCAGGTAATTACTGCCATCAAATCAACATCGTCCCTGATCGAATCCGTAACTCTGAAAGACCGCTACGAAAATAACTCCACCTTTACTATCACCTACAGAAATCCTAAATCTCAACTTACGGACCACGACATCGTCCCTCTGCGCTCCAAAATCACCGCTAGGGTGTCGGCGTTGGGGTAGGGGAGGGTGCCGGCGTTGGCGGCATATAATCCCAGGGCACTTTTACTCCGATTCTAATCTCATTCGCCTCATATTCCTTGTCATCGTTTTTAAACTTAGCCCGCGCCCCCACGGCATGTGATCCCGTTTCCAAAAACAACGTCTTCTTGTATGGCGCCTTACCGGTCAGCTTCTCTTTCTCCGCCCCATCCACATATATCTTCACCCACTCCACCTCTCCGCCCCCAACTACCTCTATTTGAATCTCCACATCGTTGCTGTCCACTTTTTCTTTATCCGTCGGCTTAACCACTTTCACCAATACCGCTTCGTTCTGATCACACTTTTCCGTTGGCGGATGATACCGGCTATCTGCCTGCGTCGCTATCCAAGCATCAATTCCCTCTTGCCACCAGTTGCGCCCATCGCTCGACAATGGATCAGTCTCCTTAAATACAAAGTACTCCTTTTCTTCGTAATCACCTTTGGCAATATCCACCTCCGTCGCCAGTTTGCCGCTGGCTTTACACACCGCCAACATCGGGTGGATCGGATCTTCATCCACAGGCAGCGTCCCGTCAATAAAGTACTCGCTTCGCGCCGGAAACCCATGATGCGCCGGCCAACCCGATACCGTATCCACCAGTTGAGCCGTTACTCCCGCTGGCACGCTAAAAGCCTGATCCGGCCGTCGCTTCAATACCTCTAAAAAAATCCGCCGCCAAATCGGCGCCGCTCCCGACACCCCCGAAGCCACCTGCTTCATCGGATGATTATCGTTGTTGCCCACCCATACTCCCACCACACTGTCCCGCGTCCACCCCGCCGTCCAGTTATCCCGCTGATCATTGGTCGTCCCGGTTTTCACCGCAATACTCCGCCCCCGAATATGAATCAGGCTGTTTTCCCCAAAGGTAATTAACCTAGCGTTATTATCCGACAAAATATGGTTAACCAAAAACGCCTCTTGCTCCGATACCACTCGCCGGCCTTCGACTGATTTATGTTCAAACAACACTTTCCCTTCCCGATCCGTCACCCGCAAAATCGCCACCGGCTCAATTTTTCTCCCCCCGTTAGCCACAGACCCATAAGCCGACACCATATCCAGCAACCGCACCTCTCCACCCCCCAAGGTTACCGACAATCCCACTCGCTTCATCAATTCCGGTGTCGGCTCCAAAGTGGTAAAACCCAAGTCGTATGCCACCTGAAGCATATCCTTAAGCCCTACCATAGCCAGCACCTTCACCGCCGGTATATTAATCGAGCTACCCAAGGCAAACCTAAGCTGCAACGGCCCGTGATACTTACCGTCATAATTCTCCGGCGCGTAATCCGGCTCACCCACTACCCCCGACGGAAATTCGGTTCGCACATCCATGACCACCGACGCCGGGGTAAAACCCTTTCTAAAAGCCGCCAGATAAGTCACCGGCTTGATCGCCGATCCCGGTTGGCGTTTGGACAACACCACATTCACCTGGCCTTCATAATCTTGCGCAAAAAAGTCCTTCGATCCCACCATGGCCAAAATCTCCCCATTATTAGCATCCTCCACTAACGCCGCTCCGTTAGTAATCTCCACAGACTCTACTTTGGCGATTTCCTCGCTCACCGAATCTTGAGCCACTTCCTGCAATGGCCAATCTAAACTCGTCACTACCTGTAACCCCCCGCCTTCTACTAGCGCCTCACCAAACATCTGCTCCAATTGGTCTTTGACATACATCACAAAATGCGGCGCTTTAATCCCCTCGTCTTGAGGCGCAAACTGGATTTTGGCCAGCTCCGACCTAGCTTGCTCTTCCGCCAATTTGCTGATGTAGCCATCTTCCCGCATCCGCCGCAACACCTGTTCGGTCCGGCCGATATAAGCCTTGGGGTTAGTGCCGAAAGGCGAATAGGCGCTCGGCCGCTGCGGCATCCCGGCCAAAATCGCCGCCTCAACCACAGACAAATCTCCCACTTTCTTGCCAAAATAAGTCTCCGCCGCGCTCTCCACTCCCCAAGCCGTCCCCCCATACGGTGCTTCATTAAGATACATCTGCAAAATTTCATCCTTGTTAAATTTTTTCTCAATCTGCACCGCCAAAATAAACTCCTTGATTTTCCGCCCCAAGCGCCGTTCCGAGGTCAGCAGTACGTTCTTCACCAACTGCTGGGTCAAGGTTGACCCCCCCTGCAGTTTTCCTCGAAACACGATATTTACCGCCGCCCGCAATATCCCTTTCGGATCAAATCCTTGGTGTTTATAGAAATCTTTGTCTTCAATAGCCACCGTCGCTTGCCTCAAATGTTCCGGTATCTGATCGAAACTTACCGACGTCCGTCGCTGATCCCCAAACACGTCATAGAGCAGTTCGCCGTTGCGGTCAAAAATCCGCGTAGCAAACCCTTCCCGTCGCACGATCTTATCCGGCCGGGGCAAATCCTTAGCATACCAAGCAAACAGCACGGCCGACACCGCCAGCGAACTTACCACCGATACCAACAGCGTCAGCGCCCCCGTCCGCCACCACCAAGCTCTACTAAATCTCTGCCTTGTCCACACCCTGTCATAATATCATAATCCTAAGGCCCCAAAACTCTCAAATCTTCCCGTTGACAAAAACTAATTAACCTATAGAATATACCCATATGCATTTGCCAGGCAACCAACAATTTACTTTTTGGTATTACTTTACTCCCACCGTCGGGAGGGTGGTGGCTGCGGCAAAAATATAATTTAAGCTAAAGCGTTTTTATATAACCACCACCTCCCAACCGGGAGGTTTTTTATTGCGCTCAAAATTATGGCAGAAACACTAAAACCAACATCATCAGAAACACAACCCTTAAACGAAACCAGGCAATTTGTAGTGGAACAATTCTTCCGCGGCCGAGTAGATGAAATTCACAACTTCCGTGTCACTACCGAAAGCCTGCCTATACCAGAGCCAGAACAAGCTCAATTGGAACAAATCGGCCAACTTATGCCTCCATTCATCAATGGCCTGGGCAAACTTATTACTTTATCCACTATCGACGATAAATTAAGGCGTGCGGATCCTACATTTAGATCTATCCGCCGCGTCCTCGGCCTCGAACCGTCATTTTCCACCTCTCTCGATCTTGACCGAAAATCCATTATTCAAGATGAAGATGCCGAAATCACAGCTTTAGCCACTAATACATCTTCCGATCATCCCTTTATTAGAATCGACCTCATCAAACATCCCCACACCAATCAATTCTTCATCGCCGAAGTTGAGGTCGACAAGCTTCACGGCTTCGGCTACGCCACTCTTTGCCGCAGTCTCTCCTCTCAACCACCAGGCTTAGGTTTAGCCAATTTAATTGCCCGTATTTCCCACGACGCACCTACTGGCATGCTCCTATCCGGCCTAGAAAGATTCTACTTACCTGAGGCAACCTACTTTACCAGTCAAGTCAAGCAGCTCGGTGGTCAACTCCAAGTCATCTTTGAGGGCGACTATATGTTTGACCGAGACATTTCTAATGTTAAACAACTTCTCGCCCTACCGACGCTCAAAGGTAAACCATCAATCCCCCAAGATCTAGTCGTGCTATCTCACCGCCAACCAGCTCTAGGTGAAAAAAGCGCCCTCGGCATCATTTCCAATCCCTCTCAAGATTCCAGTTTAGAATCACTCCTCAATTTATGTTTCGATCCCCAAGTTCTCCACCAATTGAGACAAGTTATTCCTGCCACTCATTTCTTATCCGACTTTCACTCCTCAGAAATAAAACAAGAACTACTCCGACAAATAGCCACTGATCCTAAGCAATTCTTCGTCAAGGTCAAAAATCAATCCGGCGCCAGGGGTGTAGCCCAAGCAGGAGATCAAGCTGCCCAATTAGACCTCATTCGCCGTTTTGCTAAAAATGTCGTTATTCAGCAAACTATTCCGCCTTATTGGGTAGAATTACCTTACATCGACATTATGACCGGCTACACTGGCACGGATCAGCATACTATTAGATATGGCCTCTTCGTCTCACAAGGAGAAATCATGGATTTAGCCCTCACTGCCTCACCATCACCCGTTGCCCACGGCGGCAAAACCTCAATTCAAATGGGAGCTCGTTTAGTATGAAACGCCTCATCTTAGTCCGCCACGGCCAAACTACTCCAGACAAATCCAATCCCGATAGGAGACTGTTTTCTGCTGGCATCCGGCAAGTCAAGGCTTTATCTCGCCGCCTTCGTCCTTTGCTTATCCATCCCGCTATCATCCTTCACTCTCCCGCTCACCGGGCTCACCAAACAGCTCAAATTTTAGCTCAAGAACTAGCCATACCCAGTCTCCGTCCAGCCCCCTTACGCATCAAAAACATCAATCTTCTTCAACTTAAAGGTAGGCGACCCGCTCAAGCTTACTTAAGTCTAAATCAACATGGTAATATCGAATCACCTCAAGATCTAGTTGGCCGCTGGCTGAAAATTTTTAATTCAATCAAACACGCCACCGTCATTGCCGTCAGTCATGAGGCATCTTTGGAAGCTTTCTTCTACCACCAAACTACTTTCAAGCTAGAACGCAAAAGCTTCCGTAAATTCTTTGACTATGCCGATTTCGCCTCATTGGTGCTATATTAAACCTATGGACCCAATTGACCAACTCATTACTCGCCGCGTGGCCAAAATCCTCCCCGACAAAGCAGGACTAAAACAGCTACTTCAGCAGCGCAAAATCCGGCTCTACTTAGGCATTGACCCCACTGCTACTAAGCTGCATTTGGGCCATACCGTACCTTTGCGCAAACTCCAGGAATTCGCCGCCGCCGGCCATGAGGCTATTCTCCTTTTTGGCACCGGCACTGTCTTGGTCGGCGACCCGTCACTTCGAGCCGAGGCCAGAAAGCCCATCACCCAAGCGGAAATCGACGCCAATATTACCACCTGGAAAGATCAGGTTGCCCATCTCATAGATTTTGACAGAGTCACCATCAAGCAAAACGGCGACTGGTTGCTCCAGCTCACCCTCAAAGACATTATTAATATCGCCTCCCAAATTTCCGCCGTCCAACTCTTCAAGCGCGAATCCTTTCAGCGCCGCCTCGATGCCGGTAACACCGTCTGGTATCACGAAACCATGTACCCTCTGCTCCAAGGTTACGATTCTGTTGCCATGGACGTCGATTTGGAACTAGGCGGCACCGATCAGGAATTCAACATGCTCATCGGCCGCGAACTGATGCGCAAGATGAAAGGCAAAGAAAAATTTGTTTTAATCACTCCCATGATCTTAGGCACCGACGGCCACCAGATGAGCAAAACCACCGGCAACTGCGTTTGGCTCAATGACTCGCCCGAAGATATGTTCGGTAAACTCATGTCCATTCCCGATGACCTGATCCAATCTTACTTTGAACTCCTCACCAACCTTGCTTCTCTGTCTGATAATCCACTGGCAGGCAAAAAAGCCGTTGCTTTTGATATCGTCCGCCAATTCCATGGCCCCACCGCCGCCCAAACGGCCCAGAAGCATTTCGAAACTACCATCCAACAAGGCCAAGCGCCCAGTGATATTCCCACTTTTAACTTATCCCAATTATCGCCCAATACCACCATCGTAGATTTGCTGGAAAAATCCCAGCTCGTGCAGAGTAGGGGAGAGGCCAAACGCCTCCTCGCCCAGCGAGGAGTCTCAATTAACCAATTACCAATCACCAATGACCAATTAACCAATTTTAAATCCGGCGATATCTTAAGCATCGGCCACCGCAAATGGCTGAAATTAATTTAGCATGAAACTCACCAAACACCACCGCAAAATCTGGACCGTCATCGTCATCATCGCCTCTTTATCGCTAATCTTAAGTTCTTTCCTGCCTTTATTCTCTGCCCTGCTGTAATACCGCCGCCGCCGCCTCATCAATCACCATCGTTACTTTATCACCTACCAGTCTTAGCGCCGAAGCCGGACATACTGTATCAATTTGTCCATACAAAGCCCGCCTTAACCACTCGCCCTTTTTTCCTCCAAAAGCCACTAACAAAATCTGCCTTGAGTCCAATATATTTCCAATGCCTTGAGTAATAGCCCTGTTCGGTGTAGCTTGCCCCCTTTCAACTCTATCCCGGTGTAGAGTTGCCCTAGAAAAACTGGCTACGAACATCCGTTGGTCAATGGGTGTTCTCGATTCATTAAAATATATATGCGAGTCAGGACCAATCCCTAAAATTGTCAAATCTACCAGTTGTTGTGCCAGCAATGCCTCATATCTTACAGCTTCTGCCCCTGAATCACTTGCCAAGGCATCAATTTCAAACCTATGCTCCATCGGTATACCCAATGGTTCAAATAGTCTCCTGCGTAAGTAGCGCGCAAAGCTAAATTCGTCTCTATCTGGATCAGCCGGATAATAATCGTCTCCTTGAAACGCCAAGATTCTATTAAAACCTACTTCTTGTTCTCGACTCAATTCTACCAATGCTCCATAAACCCCTTCCATAGTCTGACCAGTAGCAAAAGAGATCACTGCCCCAGGGTT
>Ga0209541_10009391_pt1 | contig 15852 bp, 16 predicted proteins | sample RifCSPlowO2_01_FD_184027 | JGI IMG/M metagenome (GOLD analysis project Ga0209541, IMG submission 184027) | Groundwater microbial communities from Rifle, Colorado - Rifle CSP2_plank lowO2_0.1 (SPAdes) (version 2) | ecosystem: Environmental > Aquatic > Deep subsurface > Groundwater | place...
GCCTGTAATTATATAGAAGAAATAGAAAATAAAGAAAGTAAAGAAAGATGTTTAAGCTTATTTGAAGAAAATAGGGAGGAATACTTAAGTATATCGCAACAATAGCTATTCCTCGTTTTAATCAAAAAACATGCCAAAGCTTAATTAAGATGCTTTCTACATAAAGTGTTGTAAAAAAACTTATAAAGCCGCAAAAATTGAACTTTTCATGAGTTATACATCAGTTTATAGTCTTTCAAGAGTGGTTGAAATTTGGTTAAGGAATATTTTTGCATTTCTTACCCCTGTAGAATTAACTTTAATTGAATGGTTTGGATTTGGTGTAATATTGATTTTTATAATAATCTATCTAATAAAAAGAAAAAGAGGTTACAGCAACTGAGAATTGGGCTTTGCATAAAAGGTACTTAATTTTATTGAATCAAATGTTTTTTGGATTTCCCCATAAACTATTTAAACTACCATTACTTTTATTAAAATAACACAATAAATTTCAGGGATAAGCCCGATAAGTTGAACTTGAAATTCTTGACACACCGAAGGCTTAATTTAGTTATAGGAAAGTTTATATATCATAAATGGATAATATTATCTAAAAATGGATAATAAACTAAAGATTCTCAACTATCTTGGAAAAAATATTGGCAAATCTTTCACTATGCACGAGCTTAGCAAGAAAACTAATGTGCCTTACGCAACATTCTATAGAACTATCCTGAAAATGAATGATTTAGTCAAGATTCAAAAAGTTGGGAGGGCAAATACAATCGCATTAAATGCAAACAATGCTGCAATTAAGTCCTATCTTGTAATAAGTTCAGAAGAAGAAAAAAAAGATTTCTTAAAAAAACAGCCAATGATAAAAAAAATAGTTTCAGAATTAAATACCAAAGATGCTATTTTATTGTTCGGAAGTTATGCTAAAAGAAGCGAAAGAAAAATATCTGATATTGATTTGATGATTATAAATCAAAGTGGGGGAAAATCCCTATCTTTTTCAAAATATGAACTTCTATTCAAAAAGAAGATTAATGCAATATTTTTTACTAAAACCGAATTCATCAAAATGTTGAATGAAACTGACGAAAATGTTGGAAAACAAGCTTTAAAATGGCATGTTGTTCTTAATAATGCAGAAAGCTTTTGGGGGTGTGTTTTACATGGACAGTTATGAAGGGGAATTTAAAAAATCTGTCAAAGAAGAACAAAATCAAATGATTTTTTTAAAATTAAGCTATTTCTCAAAAAAGGTGAAAATAGTCTCCAGATTGCAAAACACATTAAAGATGTCACGCCAAAAGAAGGAGAACCAGAAAAGCTCTATTGGAATTATTGGGCAATTACTGTCTCGTATTATTCAATGCTATATTGTGCAAAAGCGCTTATCTTGAAAAAAGGCTATGAAGTGCATGATCATGATGCGGCGCAAGTGGCTTTAGGCTATTTATGTGTTCCTGATGAAATAGAAAAAGAAGATCTTGAAATCTTGAATCAATCTTACAAGATATTTGAAGATGGGTATGTTAAATATTTCGAAGAAGCCAAGAAGGAAAGCTATATAGCAAGATATTCTGCAATTAAAACATATACTCAAAGAAAACTTGACGAAATATTTGAAAATGCAAGAAAATTTGTAGCTAAAATTGCTTTAATTTTAGAAGAGTAAAAAAAGACAATTTATTTAAACTTTCTAAATATCTATAATTAAAGGCACTGATACATCCTGTCAGAAACACACCGAAGGCTGTCCATTTCTATTGCAGTTTATCAGGAAAGGAAAGGTTTGGGATGAAGTTTAGGATGAAGAGTCTTTATTATTTTATCTCATATCGTGCTAAAACCGATGCAGAAATCTCTAAACTTCGAGGAGGAAGATCTGTTGCAACTTTGCGCACATCTGTTCCTGCTTCCATAGAATAGATAGGGATGGGGAAGTAATTATAGTCAGACGTGGAAAGAGAAACCAAATCTCCTATTTCTTTTCCAAGACCGCTCACGATTGCTTCAGCTTTTGTTTTTGCATCTTTTGCGGCATTTGCCAACGCAAGACTCTTGTACTCATTTTGCTTTCTCTCTGAAAGCTCATAATTGATGTAACTAACTAAAGCGCCAGAATTCACTCCCGCATCAACAATTTTTCCAACTACTTTTACATCAATTGTCTTGACTTTAAAAGAATTTGAGGCAATATACCCTTTGCACTTCTGCCCTTCAGAAGTATACTCGCAGTCTTCATAAATGTTAAAATTTTCTGTTTCTATTTCTTCTTCAACCCCTGCAGCGGCTAGTGCTTGTCGCACCCTATCTGAAATCAAAGCATTTTCATTCTTCGCTTTTTCTGCAGAAAGTCCTTTTGTTTGCACTTGAAAAGAAACTGCAACTTGGTCTGGAACAGCAGTAACTTTAAAACTGCCAGTTATTTCAAGAACTCTTTCAGGATTTTGTCTTGAGAATGAATAGAATAGTCCTCCCAAAACTCCTGCTACAATAATAAATGTGATGATAATGGGAGTCCAATTTACCTTTTGCATAACCCCTCAAAAAGCAGTTTTATTTATAAAATTTTCTTTCTTTCTATTTCTTAACTGGGGAACTATATAGTGATCAAATTGAAAATAACATACACAAACATAAACAATGAACTTAGAAAACCAAACAGGGCAATTACTGAAAACTTTCCGATGTTTCCAGGGCAAACAAAACCCCTTTTTTTGTATCTGCACTTATACCTTAAAACAATCAGGCCAAGATTCACACTTGCAAAAGTAAAAAATAAGAACAGATTTGTAAGGTTTGCAATAAACTTTAGGTTTCCAATCAAAACAAACAGGATCGATGCTGCCATTAGTGAAAGGATAGCAATATAAGGAGTTCTTGTTTTTTCATGGACTTTTGAAAAAACAAAAGGAAGCGATTTTGTCTTTGCCATTCCATATATCATTCTAGAAGTTGTTACAAGTATTATTAATACAGTATTTGAAGTTGAAAAAAGCGCTATAATCCCCAATAAAAAGAATGCCCATGGCCCAAATACAGCAGAAGCAACTGTTGCAAGCGGGGCTTTTGAATTTGCAAGTTCTTCCCAACCTATGACGCTTACAGCAGAAATTGCAACTAATATATAAACAACTGCAGTTATGAGTATGGAATAAATAAGCGCTTTGGGGATTATTTTCTGAGGATTTTTTGTTTCATCACTTAGCTTTATAATTCCTTCAAATCCGAGATATGCAAAAAAAATAAGGGCAGCAGAGCTAAAAACTCCTGAAAATCCATTTGGCATTTCCAAGTAGTTTACGCTTCCAAATTTTGTTATTCCCAAAAGAATAATTATTATAAGGCCTGCAAATTCCACCATTGTTGAGAACTTGTTGAATCTATTTGATTCTTTTATTCCTTTAAAGTTAATGAAAGTCATTAACAGTATAAGAAGCACAGCACCAACAATAATCGGAATTTTGATTAAAGAAGATAAGTAAAATGCAAATCCAAGAGCAACAGCAGAGGCGCTTGTAAATCCAGCAAAAATTATTGAAAGGCTTGTAAGCAATGCAAATTTTCTGTTGAATGCAATGGAAAGATAATTATATTCCCCTGCGTTCCCTTTGAATATTGATGAAAGTTCTGCGTAACTAAGCCCGGTAAAAATAACGATTATTGCTGATATAAGGAAGCTCAGCCAGGTTGCATTTCCTGAACTGGAAGCTGCAATCCCTATGAGAGTGTAAATCCCAGCACCTAAAATTAGCCCAATACCTGCTAAAGTAACATCAAATAATCTTAGAACACGCCTAAGCTCAGCCATAATAATAAAAAATTGTTGTAATTTAAATTCTTTTTGGATATTTGAAGATTGATGGCAATCATTAATTTTTTTATAATTGAGAGTATTTTTTAATTTATGCCCCATTCAATTTGCTCTTACAAAAAAATAAGTTATATAAACATAAAAAAACGTCATATTTGATGATTAAAAATGAAACTTTGGAAAATATGCTATACTCTGCCTAAAAGATGCTATAATATGCATGATATGGTTGATTTGGAGCATACTGAATTTGAAAGGCATGTTTTTGCAGAAGACATTGAAAGCGCAAAAAAAGAAGTTATTAAGAAAGATATTTTAGAGGTGGTTGTTGAAGAGAAACATGCCCATTCGCCTTCACATATTTTTGATGATGAAAAAAGCAGGAGCATTGAGAAAAGCGTAAACGGATATGAAATCCAAAAAGGAGAAAATAATGTATTCCTAAAACTTTGGAAGGTTAAATATGGCTTAAGACATATATCCGATCCGATAGACAAAAAAGAAGAATATGAAAATTATATTGTGGCGTTTACAGATTACGATGCAAAAGACCTTATAGAAAAGGTAAATCAAAAAAAAGGAATTATAGATGAGCACATATTTTTTAATTGCGAGAAGATAGATGTTGAAGATATTGGATTTAAGACAATACCTGATTGTGTTGTAAAAGAACCATGGATGTAATCAAGAAATTGGTTTCTGGATTTACTAAACTAAAAAAAGATGATGAGGAAAAAATTTCTTTATTGTCAGAATATTTAAACCAGAAACAGCTGAAAGATGTAAGGTCCAACTTAAAAAGAAAAGCAATAAAGGTAGCAGTTTTTGATGTTTCTTTTTTCGGGAAGGTTCCAAGATTGGTACCAAACTTAGCGGATTACAATGAAATAATAAAGAAGAAAATATTTGAAAAATTTTCTGGCATTGCAAAAAAAATAATCCCTTCCTTTATAGCGCCGGAACTTGTGGGTTCTGAAGATGCAAAGAAAGCGGCAGCATTGCAGATTTTCAGCAAAGAAAATTTCCATGTTCTTCTAATAGGTGATCCAGGAACAGGAAAAACAAAAATATTAAGCGATACTGCTGCATTTTGTCCATTATCCTCCTTTGGACTTGGGTCTGGAACATCTAATGTGGGGCTTTCTGTAAGTGTTTATGGCGATAAAATATCTGAGGGGCTTTTGCCAATGGCCAATAACGGTCTTTGTGCACTTGATGAACTAAACCTTATGAAAAAAGGAGATTATGCTTCTTTGTATAACGCAATGGAAAAAGGTTTTGTTACTTATGACAAAGGAGGAAAGCATTTAAAATTTGATGCCAATGTAAGGATCCTTGCAACTGCAAATCCAAAAAAAGACAGATTTGCCGGAAAAAATATTTCCCAGTTAAAAAAAGAACTTCCCTTTGATTCTGCACTTTTGACAAGATTTCATGTGATATTCTTTTTTAGGAAACCTAATCTTGAAAAGTTTGTCAGGATAACCAAAAAGATTTTGGAAAGCAAAAAGGAAGTAAGTGAAAGAGACAGGGAATTTATAAAAGCATATGCAAAATATTCCCTTAATGAGATAAATGATGTTAAATTTGACAATTCTTTTGAGAAAATGATAGTGGATTTTGTCGGCATGATAAAGAAAAATGAGATGAGGTATTTAATAGAGGTTTCTCCAAGGATTGTTATTGGTTTAAAGAAGATGGCAATGGCATCTGCAAGGATGTGTCTAAGGAAAAATGTCAATGAAGAAGATATTGAAACAGCCATTAATATATTAAAAAGCTCTTTAGAGTCTTTCTGACAAGATTATGGTAGATTATGCGAAAATTTATATATTTGCTTATAATCCATAATTACTGAAAATGTTCAAGAAAGGGGAAGCCCAACAAAGAGAAGCAAGCATTGCAATTCTAATCCTGCTTATTGCATTATTTATCTTAGCATATATTGTGCTGCTTCCTGAAAAAAGCAGGGAGGCATTGCTTGAAGGTGATGAAGGATTTGACTATAGTTTTAATGGCCCTGAAAAAGAAGGAGGAATGCCTCTTTCAAACAACTTGCTCTCAAACAACCTGTTCTTAAAAGAAAGTCCAGGAATTATAGGCAAAAGCAAAGTATCTGTCATGGAAAAAGAGATTGGGGCACTTAATTTAAACACTGAAACAGACACCTTCTCAGAAACACTTGCCACAGTTGTTGAAGTTGACAGGAATATTCTGAACAATAACTACCAGCTTTTAAGATTTGATATTGAAGATGTTGGAAAGATAGAAGAAGTTAATCTGCTTTTCTTTGTAAAGGAGTCAAAAGGAAGGTTGATGGTTTCTGTCAACAATCATGTACTTTTCTTTGGCGTTCCTGGGGAATCAAGCATGGTTTTAAAAGTCCCTGTTGAAAGGCTGAAAAACAGCAACCAGATTGAAATAAGCACTGACATGCAAAAACTGTATGTATGGGAAACAAATCAGTACACATTGGAAGATATGAGATTAGTCAAAAAGGTGCTTAAAGACAATAGGGTATTTTCAAAGCTGTTTAGCGTTTCAGAATCAGAGATAGCAGGCATGTCAAAGGCATTTATCGATTATTTTGTTTACTGCAATGTTGAGGATGGAGGGATGATGAAAGTATTTATGAATAATGAACTCATGTTTTCTGATGATGATTTGTGCAGCATGGTTGAACAAAAAGTAGAGATACCAAAAGATTCTTTAAGGGCAGGAAGAAACCAGATACGATTTGAAGTTGACAAAGGGAATTATAGGTTAGAAGGGGTTGTTGTTAGCGGAGACTTGTCAGATGTTTACAGGTCAAAATATTCATTTATCGTTCCAGAATCAGCATTTAATTCCTTAAAGGGGGGACAAAAATTAAAACTGCTGTTTAAATTTCCAAACAATAAAAGAAAAACAATGATTGTTACTTTAAACAACCACCAAATAAATGTGGATACAAGCCAGGAAAGATATGAAAAAGTGATTAATAGTTATGTAAGGCTTGGAGAAAACGTGGTTACATTAATACCAAAAACTGATGTTGAAGTTCTTGATATGGAAGTTAAATTGGGGTAGTCCTAAATGTTTAAAACAAAAGGTTTAAATATATTGTTTTAGAGGAGTAAATCAAAAATGGAATCAAAAAATAAAAATCTTTTTTCAGGTTTTGTTGCAATAGGTCTTGGGTTACTTAACGGTTTCGTAATATATGAATTAGTTAGAGTTTTAGCAACACATCCTAATTCTAGCCTTACAAATGGATTAAATCAAAAAAAATTAGAGGGAGTGGTTCTTGAAGAATCAGATAGTTTTTCAACAAGCTACTTTAGCGATGGATCATTTGATCCTACTGAAAAAACATACAACAACCATAACTATATTATATGGACCCAACCTGATAATAAATTAGTCCTTGTATATACAAAAGACAATAGCGACCCATTTAGAGTTCTTGAACAGGTAAAAATGAACGTTTATAATACAAAGAGGGGGGAGCAGGCACAATTAGACATAATAAAATATGTCTTTGGTGAAAATTATGGAGAAGAAGTTGACGCAGATAATTTGTTTGTCAATGTACCCATCTATGAATTTAAAAAGGTAATTGAAGATTAGACAGCATATTTCTTTATTTTCTACAGGGAAAAAGCTTTATATAGAATCGTGCACAAATAAATTTTATGGCTGTTGAAGGTGTTATAGCTGCTTTACTTGTTGGATTATTTATCGGAATTTTAGCAATTTTTTCTATAAGAAGATATAAAGAACAAGGAATGGAAGGACTAAATCCGCAAAACGTTGTTAAAGTGGTTGTTGATCAGGCAAAGACAGTTTCAAAGTTTTCATTTGGACTTCTGCTGGTTATAATCCTATTGATTGGAGCTGTATGGCTGACAGTGTATGCTTATTATGCAGGAGAATCCGGTTTTTTAACCCAAAAATGGACAGAATTCAAAGCAACCCTGCTAAATACAGAATTCATAAGTTTTCTTGTTAAGATGTTCAAGCAGCCACAATCATTATTTGAACCTGGAGGAGGAGGGCAGGATGTTGGAGGGCAGCCCAACGGAATTTTTATAAAAAGTTTTGAATCTGTAAAGGGAAAAGATGTTGTGAAAGGGGATTCAGCAAGTTTTGAATATGAGATAAGGAGGTCAGAAATTAATTATACTGCTGTTCCCATATTAATAAACTGCGGTATTGAAAATTATCCAGAAATAATTGGGAAGATAATCCCAAATGAAAAGTTATTGATAGACAAAGATTATACAACTGCACACTGTTTGATAAGTGCTGAAGACTTATCAGAATTAAAACCTGGAAGCTATATAGTTGAAGGTGATTTAATGTATGACTTTAAAACAAATTCAAGCCTTGATGTTTATTTTGTAAGCAAAGATTCCATGATAAAAGATTTCTTTAGATTAGAACTGCAGGGCGTAAAATCAGACTTCATAAGAAGCACATATCATGGAGAACCAGTAAAGATAGCATTGTCTCCTGCAAGAGATGGAAAACAGCCAATATCACTTGAAAAAAGAGCAATAGATGATGTTGAATTTTCCACGGCTGTCTTATTTATAAGCTTAAAAAGTGAATGGAGCGGAGTTGCAAGTATTGATAATCTTAAAATAACTCTTCCAAAAGGGATTATAATGAATGAAGATGCTGAAAATCCTGCATGTCCTTTTGTTAAAACAAGTGAAAATCCGGCAACAGGGGAAAATGTTTACTTGTTAAGCCCTGAAGAGATAAAGAAAAGCCAATTAATAAGCACATCAGACACGCTAAAATATGTTTGCTACTTAAAAGACGATGGAAGCTTATTTGAAGAAGCTGACTGGGTAAAAAAACAGTATCTGGCAGAAGCAGATTATAATTTCATTTCAAGCCCTACAAGAACAACAATAAACTTGATTGATTATTCAGCAGGTGCAGAAAAATGAAAAAAGTTTTATTTTTATTTATGTTTTTTGTTCTGTTCATTTACGGATGCCAAACTTTGATTGTTCCGGATACAGATGACGCTGTTCCAGCAAATCGTTTTGGGATTTCAGGATTGCAGGCTTTGATATCTATAATACCTGTACAGCCAAGAGTAAGGGTTCCGATAAGCGTGCTTTTTGAAGTCCAGAATGTAGGCGAAACTGATTTTGACCAGGGAACAATATGCCTGCATGGCCCGCAAAAAGAACACTTTGAATTTTTTGAGGAATGTGCATGCCAGCCATTGCCTGCATTGGAAGGAGAAAAAACAGTGCAGACCCAAAAAGGTGAAAAGAAAATTCCTGGAGAAAAAGACACAGTTTATTTCAAAGGGATTTATGTTCCGCTAGTGCAGGCAGATGAAGTTCTCCAAGCAAAATTAAAGTACCATTATAAAACAAGAGCAAAAATTGATGCCTGTGTAAAAAAAGAGATTTATAAAAGAGATGAATGCAGCTGGCTTATTGAAGGAACTTTTTCAAGGAATATACTAAAAAGCGTTTCAAAAGGGCCTGTAAAAGTGGCAAGGGCTTATGAGATGCTTGCTGACACAGAAAGCGGAATCTTGATGACATATGATATAGAAGTCAAGGATACAGAAAGGAGCAGGGGAAAAGTAATAGACAGGTTTGGTGATTATTTTACATGCAGGGAACAAGAAGAAGGTGAAATAAAGGTTGAAATGTTCAATGTTCCTGGATTGTCAAACCCATTAACATGCCCGCCAATAATTCTTGATGAATTTGGAGAGGGAAAAACAAGATGCGAAGTGATATTAAAACCGACGCAAAGCTATAAAGAAGAAACAGTTATAGAACTTACATATGCTTATGAACTTAATTATGGGACAAGATTAATAATCGTGCCTTAAGGCCTCATCCATCTAGATTCCCAGTAACTTACATCGCCTTCATCATCAACAACACCAAGCAAAAGCCTTTTTCTTGTTGAGTTTGCAACCCTGTTCTTTGCTGAAAACTCATACCAAGTTAAAACTTCCCCTTCATGCACAGGATAAAGAATCCATTTTGCATGATCTTCCCCCGGCTTTACTCCTCTGTCATAAACCCTGAAATCAGCACCAAATTTAAGAGCTGTTTTGACTATGTATCCCCTGTCCCTCATATCAGAATAAGCATGATATCTAATCCATATTTTTGGTTCTGTTTTCTTTGATTTTTTTAGGAGAGATTCAAAATCCATTTCCTTGTTCTTATTATCCACTAAAATTATCCTTTCCTTTTCAAGCAAATAAAGTGCCTCAACAAGCGACAATTCCACTCTTTTCCTTTTTACCATTCCAAAACAGCTTGATGCGCAAAGCTCTCTGGCTGAATCAGAGTCCTCTGCCACAATCCTTCCTTTCAAAAACATGCATTTTATTTTTGCTTCCATCTATTCTGAAAGTCAGCAAATCCTTTAAAAAGCTTTTTGTTCTTTATCTCATCATGGAAATAACATTTTTGGGAACAGGCTCAATGATCCCAACACCTGAAAGGAATCACCAATCTCTTTTGATAGATTATAATGGAAAAGGAATTTTAGTGGACTGCGGGGAGGGAACGCAAAAACAAATAAGGATAGCAAGATTAAAACCTTCTAAAATAGAGATTATTCTTCTAAGCCACTGGCACGGAGACCATGTTATTGGACTTGTGGGGCTTCTTTTTACGCTATCAAACTCGGAATACAAAAAGAAAATGAAAATCTTCGGCCCTGTTGGAACAAAAAACCAGTTTGAACACATGAAAAAAGCATTCTTAATGAATCTTAAATTTCCTGTGGAGGTTTTTGAAATCAAGGAAGGATTATTCTATGAAGAAAAAGATTTTTACATTGAAGCTATCCCTCTTGAACATGGCGTTCCTTCTTTAGGCTACAGGTTTGTTGAAAAGGATAAAATAAAAATCCTTGCTGACAAACTTAAAAAAAATTATGATCTCAAAAACAACCCTATAATAAAACTTTTGCAGGAAGGGAAAGATATAGAATGGAAAGGCAAAAAAATAAGGAACGAAGAAGTGACAAAAGTTACAAAAGGAAAGATTATAGGGTTGGTGTGTGAAACAAGAATATGCAAAAATGCAGTAATTGTTGCCAAAGATAGCGACCTGTTAATTTCTGAAAGCACACATATTGAAAAAGACAAGGATGAAAGATACATGCACCTGACTCCTGGAGAAGCTGCGACTATAGCAAAAAAAGCAGATGCTAAAAGGCTGATACTCACTCATTTCAGCCAGAGATATAAAGACATGAGACAAATGTTAAAAGAAGCAAAAGATGTTTTTAAAAACGTAGAATGCGCTAAAGATTTCATGAAAATCAAATTATAAGCTTTTAAAAAGGAATATTTCTGCCCAAAGCGAACCGATAATGAAGATTAATCCTCTTATCAGCAACTCAATCCAGATTAAAAACGTTGGGAGTATTTTCAGCAGAAGAGCATTCACAAAAACAAGAGAAAGGGTTACAGAAGCCCCTATCACCATCAAGCATAAAAACACTTTCGTCACGTGCCATTTATTCCTTAAAAAAAGATTTGTAGATTCCTTTAATGAGTTGTATGCCCCAATATCCTTCATGAATATTATAGGATACCTAAAAAGGATTGCAAGCCTGAAAAAAATGATGAATAAAGCAATAATCAAAAATAAGAAGGCAGTGAAAAAAACATTCTCAAATAAAAATCCCAGCGAAAGCACCGCTGAAGAGACAATGCCTACTAAGATGAATAATAAAAACAAGAGGACATTCAGAAACACAACTGTCCAAAAATGGGTAATCCCTTCTCTGTATGAATTAAAAATTCCGCTTATTTCTCTTTTCCTTACAATCTTCGAAATCATGCTGTATCTCCATGCGCTTGCAGAAACTCCTGCAACAAACAGGACAGATAGAAAAAATACCACTGAAATGATTATTCTCAGGAAATTTTCAAAAAAGAAATTATAAACCTCTATCTGCTGCGTTTCAAACTGGGAAAAATCTATTGAGGAAACAAAATTAAATGCCCCTGAATAAAAAAATGAAAAAAGGGCTGCAAAAACAAGCAGCGAAACTGTATAGATATAGGGCAAGAAAAGGATTGGGTTTTTAAATACCAGCACAAGCGGATTTCCAAACCTCTTTAAAAAAGTCCCCATAAATCTTTAATTGATTTATTTATTATTTAAAGCTTATGTTAAACCATATTGCCCTGAACATTATAGTCCCTTCTGGGATAGAGTGAATTGTCCGGCCTTGCCCCAGGATTCATTATTTTCCCATATGAACTTATTTTCGGATTGAATTCAACATTGGCTGTATATTTTTGATAAGAATAACTTGTAGGGTTCAAAACAACATCGAAGTAATTCCATCCTTTTCTCAGTTCAAATTGCACAGAGTGAACAGCGGGCAAAGAAGAACTGCCTGTTTTTATTGAATTGCCATTTACATAAAAATTATAACTTCCTCTAAATGTTATTCCAAAAGAAGCAATTGATGGATTTTCAACCCAAAGTGCAGTATGGTAGCATGAAATGTCAACAACCCACCAAGAGCTCCCACCAGAAAGAAATCCCCCTTCACTTACTAAATATTTTGAAGCTTTTAAACTGTTTTCACCGACATAAGCTAAAGGAGGTGAATCCTTGCAAATTGAAATATTAGGAATTCCTAAAGGGGTTGAAGCACTGTATTTTGCCCATAAGATTGAATTTCCTTGGGGTACAACATAAAAGTAATTTGAACTTTGCTGGTAATTTCCTCCTGTGTCTGTTGCAATAGTCCTTATAGTATTGCAGCCTGTATTTAGTTTTGCAGTTCCGCCACTGCAGATTTGTTCAGGAGTAAATGACCCATAAATCTGTTGGGATGGGATTGGACCGCCTGGTTCACAAACTCCTCCTGTCAAATTCTGTCCTCCGGTTATTACAGCTCCTGTCAAACTATTGATTGCAGCACTATAGCCTATTGCAGAAAATTGTTGGTTGCTGCATGAAATTGTTTTGCTTACTTCAAAAGTTTTTGCATCTGAAGGGCCGCACAAGCATTCTCCATCCTGAATTACTGGAACTCCTCCTGTATCCAAAACTTTTATTAAAGGCAATTTTTCTCCAGCACTTTCACTATTCAAAAAAATGTTTGAATTTGTGATATTTGAACAATCAGAAACAGTTGCAGAATATTCAAAGTTGGTTAAGTTTTCAAGATATTCAACATTCTTTAACTTATAAAGATCCAAACTTGCAAATTTATCGTTTGGATCAAATCCTTTCTTCACATACAATACTGCATTTGGCTCTGTATTTTTTATCTGGGGGGCAAAATTATCCTGAGGTGTTATAACGGAATAATTAAGCCTTGCAGGATACCATTCACAAATCCATGTTTTATTCTGATTTACAAAGCAGGCATAAACATACGCCATTAAATCTTTATTTTGATAGGTGCACTGCCCACCCACTATACATGGATTTGTAATATTGCTGCTTGTTGTTCCGCCATCTGCTCCAAAACAAGATCCAAGATTAAGATTAAGATTAAAATCCCCTTTTATCCAGCCTGGAAGTTGAGAAGCTGTACCCGAGATTTCTACTTCGGTCTTTGTTCCACAATTATTTACAGGCATAACTATAATCTTATTATATATCCTGTAATGATCTGGGAAACTTCCGTGTATATTTGTAGAGCCTCCGGCAATCACTACTTTTTGGGGGGTTGCAGTAATTCCTATTGGGATCTGGCCTGTTGTATTAATTGAAAAAAGAACCATTGCAATAACCAGCATAAAGATAAACTTTCTCATTTCTCAAGCTCCTTTATCTCTTTTTCAAGTTCTTTTTCAACTTCTGTTTTATATTCCTTTTTTATTGGAAGACTAAATGATGGAAGTTTAAAACCAGGATATCTTTCTTTTGGCTTTTCAGCTTCTTTTTTTTCAGGTTCTTTTTTCTTTTGCTGTTCTTTCTTTAATTTTTTAAATTTTTTAAATACTAAAAATAAAACAGCAAGTAGAAGTAAAATAAATACTATCAAGAAAACCCATAAAATTAATTTTGAATTCTTTTTGCAGTCTTGCGGGCAGTTTTCTTCTGTTTCTCCGTATGAAGAATCGCATGAATTATTCGGACAAAGAGGAAAAGAATCCACGCTATCTATCAATCCATCTTCATCAGTGTCCTTTTTAAGAGGATTTGTGCCCTTTATTTCTTCATAATTATCCTCCCATTCATCATAATCACTATCTATTTTTTCTGTATCTAGGTCTACTGAACAAGCATTGTCACAAATACCCCCGCAGTCAACTCCCTCTTCTTTATTATCTTTCTGTCCATTTGTACAAAGTATGAATTTTTCATTTTTGGAGTCTCCTGGTGTTGCGCAATTAGGATCCTGACTGTCTATTAATCCGTCACAGTCATTGTCAAGATTATCATAACAATTTCCAGCTACTTCAGGATTTGCTTGTTTTTCGCCTATGCATGGAGTCCATTTCCCATCAGGGCATTGCTGCAGTCCAAAATCACACACCCCTACATCAGTAGCCCCGCATTGTCTTGTTTCTCCAACATTACAATCTCCTCCAGCTACTGTTTTATTTATTCCTACTGGCTTATATCCTGGTCCGCCACAAAAACTCCACTTGCCACTTATACAAACCTGAACCCCATAACTTCCACCTCCAAAAGTAGAACCGCAATTTTGGATATCTCCGTCAATACACGAACATTCCACATCTATGTTGCCATCACAATTATTATCAACCCCGTCACAAACTTCAATCATTTCTAGATGGATATTAGAATTTCTGTCATTGCAATCATTCTCCCTGGGAATTACAGAACCATTAACAGTTTTAAAACAGTTTAATCCAAAACCATCGCCATCTAAATCAACGCAGCTCAAATTAAATGCACAACTTTTCCTTTCATCAGGCTTTACAGAATATTCTGTGCCGCAATTAGCAAGATCCCTGCATGACCTTATTAAAGAATCGCTTATGCTTGAACATGTGCCTGTCCACGGACCACAGTTCCATTGCTCATTGCAAGGAACCCCTATTATAGGAAGATTTTGATAGCATGGCCCTGCTCCCTGAGCCAAAACAATATCGGGTAAAAGTAATAAAAACAAAAATATCAGGGCTCTTTTTTTCATAAATTTAAAAAGAGAAATTAAAGATTTAAACCTTTCTAAAAAGGTTTATATACTCTTGTTTGGCCTTAATTAACCCATGAAATCAATTAAAAAAATTATTGCTGCCGGTGCAATTGGTTTAATCCCTTTCTTAGCAAGTGCCAAAGAAAACAATTATAATGAGATATTTAAGCCCTACCATAAAGAACTTGAAAAAAAAGTTGAGATTAAAGAATATCCATGGCAAGAAAGGGATGAGATGTATCATTTCTTTGAAAAATTAAAAATAGATGGCGAGGAAATAAAAATCTTAAAAAAGGGATATTACTTAAAAAAACTTTTCGAACCATCTAAACTTGCAACTGATAATATTAATCACTTAATGGATTTTTATTTTATTGATGATATACCGGACATCAGATTTGCAACAAGCACAGAAAAGATTATGCTTGTATATGGTAATCTTTCAAATGTGGAGCCTCACTTTCCAAAAAATCAAAGACAAAAAAGAACGTCTGAATTGATCAAAGATTACTTAACAGATGATTTTACTGACAGGCTTAAGGGAAATTTAAAGATAAGAAGATCAGAATTTTCAGCTTTTGAAAACAGAAAAGATGTTTTCAATAAAAATGATGTAGAAGGACCTGCAAACGGAAACTTGGGCCTCGACTTTAAGTTTAAAAAAGATATTATAGCTGGGGAAAGTGTGTCATTAAGGGCTAATATTTTTAAAATTAAGAGCCCGATTAAATCCCTTAAAATGAATGTTACTTTTGACGATAATCTTGAAGAAGTTATTGAGCTTCTTTTTTATAAGAAATCATTGACAAAAACTGAGATTTCCCAATTTTTGCAAATTGAAAGGGAGCTGCGTGAATTGTATTTTTCTGAAGTTATTGGAAAGATTCCAACTGAAAAAAAAGGGTGGGTGTTCAGGA
>Ga0209541_10009393_pt1 | contig 15852 bp, 21 predicted proteins | sample RifCSPlowO2_01_FD_184027 | JGI IMG/M metagenome (GOLD analysis project Ga0209541, IMG submission 184027) | Groundwater microbial communities from Rifle, Colorado - Rifle CSP2_plank lowO2_0.1 (SPAdes) (version 2) | ecosystem: Environmental > Aquatic > Deep subsurface > Groundwater | place...
AATTCCGCTTGTATACGAGCTCGATGACAACTTAAAGCCCATAAAGCACTATTTTCTTGGAGACCCTAAGGAAATTGAAAAGAAGATTGCGGAAGTTGCAGCGCAGGGAAAGGCGAAGAGATGATTTTAAAATAAAGTTAATAAAAATGACCTCCTCTGGGGGCTGAAGCCACCCAGTATCCCGAGTCGGGAGATTCAAGCTAAACCATGATGTTTAGCTTGGTTCAAAATATATAGGATTGTTTCATCAAGTTGGTTATAACCAACTGTAACAGCACTTCCGCCTCTGCTCCAAAGGTGTCCTTGCGGATAGCGAAGACGAGCTTTAGGATGGTTTTTGAAGAAGCTGTGCGATGAGCAACCTTTGAGAAGCTGCATAGCACGCTCGTCTGTCATGCCCTTTGGCAATGTGACGAGCGTATGGAGATGGTCAGGCAGCACATTGATAATATGTATTTTGATTTTATGCCTTGAAGCTGCCTTGCGGACGCAAGCTTCAGAAAGATTTTTGTACTCAAGCTTGGCAAACATATTGTAGCGGTACTTTGTTTGCCAATTCATGTGCCAGAAATTTATTCCAACCTTATGGTTGTAATGCTCCAATTCAATTGTTTGTTTCATTTTCGTTGCTCCGTGCAACGAAAGCTAACGCTAAATCAAGGTAAGATTGAGCGTGCCGAAATTTCGCTGCACGCTTAATCTTTTATTTAAGAAGTAGAAAAACTTTAGGCAAGGCAATTCATCTACACAGAAACTGTGTAGTATTCTTGCCTATGAGAATAATATTATTTCCTCCAGTGAAACTAGTTTCATCATTACTTTAAAAAGGTGTTTCAAAAACTATTTCTTGCTATTATATTACATTGGATAAATAACTAAAAGGTGAAAAGCATGCAATTTAATATTGAAAAATTGACTATTGGCTTATTGGCGGCAGTTATACTAGTTATTGGGCTTAACACATTTCAAATGAGCCAGATGAAAATGAATGCAAACCCAATAGCCGGGAATGCAGTTGCAGAAAGTAAGCCTACGGCAAATATAGTTGGGAATATTGAAGCTGGAAATATTGATTTTGAATTGGATATAATCCCAAAAGGGATGCCTGCGATATATGGAAAAGAGCTGGGGGTAAGCTATGACGATGTCTCGCCTTCAAACCAGCAAAAAGCGGACTCAACAATAAGCAGATTAGGGGCATTAGACCAGCAGATTACATTAAGCGGGGAGGACTTGAAAAGGTACATAGCCGTTGCAAGCCAGATAAGCTGCGAGTACTGCTGCGGCGTTGACTCCATAATATTCAGCGACGGCAAAGCCGCATGCGGATGCGAGCACAGCTTTGCAATGAGGGGCTTGGCAAAATACCTTATAAAGAACCATGGAAGCGAGTACACAAACGATGCGATACTGGAAGAATTGGGAAAGTGGAAAACCTTGTTTTTTCCGGGCCCCATAACAAAGAAAGCACAGGTTTTGAAGGCTAAAGGCGTTGAATTGAATTACATCAACCTCGCTTCCAACAAGTACAGGGGTGCAGAAAATGGAAACTGAACATGATTGCTGCAGGAATAAAAACAGGGAAGGGGCTGGAATAAAAAATATTGTGCTGGTTGGGATGGTTGCTGCAGTATTGTTACTGTCGGTTGTCCAATCATTTCAAATAAGAACCATAAAGAATCAAATGACCGGGAATGCTGCCGTGAGCGCCGGAGGAATTGACATAAGCGGCTGGACAGAAGATGAAAAAATGCAGTACGAGCATCATGGGATAATGCCAGCAAGACTGCAGCAGAATAACAAGCAAACATCTCAGGTGGGAAGTTGCTGACAATCAAAAAATGTTTTTTGATTTTTGCAGTAATCTTGGTTAATTTAATCCCTTCAGTTTATGCCCACTGCCCGTTATGCACCGCCGCTGTAGGCGCAGCTGCCGTCTCTGCAAAGTATTATGGCTTGGATACGAGCATTATAGGATTGCTTGTCGGGGCTTTCGGCATTTCAACAGGCTTGTGGCTTGGGCTTAAAATCAAGAAAGAATATTTTAAATTTCAGTTTACAGGCGTTGTTTTTGCGTCATTTTTGCTGACTGTAGTGCCATTGTTAAGCATAAGCAGCGACAGCATTTACCTTCCATTATTGATTTTTGGCTCTTCCGGCTCGTTACTCAACAAAGTTTATTGGGTTGATAAGATGCTTCTTGGCAGCATTATCGGAGGGGTTACAGCTTTATTCGCTTTTTTTATCCACAGTTACATCAAAAAAGCAAAAGGAAAGGTGCTGTTTCCGTTCCAAGGAATTGCGATAACCTTGTTTTTTCTTATTGCATCTAGCTTAATTTTGTATTTGATTTTTGGCTAAAATGGAAAACGAAGTAAAAAATTGGCTGGAAAAGGTTAAGGAGGCAAAGCAAGGGGAAATAGACTTGTCAAGAGACGAGGACTTGAGCATAGCCCTGATGAACCTGATAAGCCTTGAGGAGCATTTTTATTTCACAGCAATGAAGACAGACAACCAAAAGTATCTGGAAATGTTAAATTCTGTAAGAAATTTAAGGAAAAATTTGCTTGGAAGAATAGTCAAAAACCCGCAGGGCGAGGAATGGTGCATAAGCAAGCATCTTCTTGCTGCGAGCATGCGCCTTATTGAGGTTGGGACAAAAGAGCTTTCAAAAGGCAGCGTAAAAGAGGCGAATATGTACTTTACATACGCATTTAATCTTTACTCTCTTTTCTTCGCAATCAATACAAAGATGGTGGACTTTAAAGATATGGAGAACTTTGAAGAAAAAGATGCTAAAAACGGAATTCTTGATAAGTTCTCGGCAATAATCAAAAAAATCGTGGATTGCTGCAAGGAATAACCAAATATGAAGTTAGAAACCTAAAGATTAATATAATAACGTAATTCTATACTCACAGACAAAAATAATTATACAATAGTCGTCCGTTCGTAATATGTCGATAAATCCTAAAAGGATTTTCGAGCATTCGCAAATCTTTGATTTTCGACAAGCAAAAGACATTATTCATTGTCTAAAAACTTGTGTCTTTTGCTATAATCCGAAGATGAAATTACAATTTATTGTGCTGCTAAGCATTGTTGTTGCATTTGTTTACGGATGTTCTTACAAGAGTGATTTGGAGCTAAAGACATACTCTGAAGTGCAGCAGCTCAGCCAAATAAATGCGATTGCAATAAAAACTGGCGAGAAGCCGCCGGATTTCACTGTAGTTACAACTGAAGGAAAGGTTGTTCGGCTTAGCGACTTTGCCAAGCAGAAAAAGCCGGTAATAGTTTATTTTATGGCAACCTGGTGCCCTTATTGCGCCCAGGACTACCAGGCATTATCTAATGTCTATCCAAAGTACGAGAATAATATAAGCTTTATATCGATAAGCTTGGATCTTAGCGAGGACTTGATAAAGCTAAGAGAGTACAAGAAAAGATATACTGAATTAAAAAATACAATGTTCGCGCCCGGACAATATGGGATATTGGTTAATTACAGCGCAACCAAAACAACAAAGAAATTTGCTATTGACAGGAACGGCGCCCTAAAATACATTGCTTTGGGCGCTTTTGACGAAAAGCAGTGGGAAATACTGCTAAATGAAATATTAAAATAAAAGGGCATTTACTTATATTCCTTAGCACAGTGTGAACAGCAGAATTTCATGATTTTTCCCTTAATTTTTTTCGTATAACCGCCTGAATAAATCTTGCAACCGCACGGGCATGCTGTTATTCTTGGCTCTATCGCTATATTGATTAAATCGCCGAATTTGCTGAACATCTGCTTTGTAAAGTTTTTACCATCAGGTGTCAAGTGGTATGTTTTCTTATCCCTTTTCCCGACTTTGTCAAATTTAATCAATTTGTTTTTTCTTAAAGTGCTTAAGAAAGGATAGACATTGCTTGCACTTATCTTCCTTCCTAATTTTTTCTCTAATTCCTTGATTAAATCGTATCCGTGCTTCGAATCAGTTGACAAAAGGCATAATGTATAGAATTTAACCATGTTGTTTATCTTGATTTCTGCCATAATTTGGCTAAAGAGCAAGCATGTATAAATACTTTTCTTTTTTGGATATGTCCAAATACGATATGAATAGAAAAGTTTAAATACTTGCTCATTTTTATATATCAGAAATGGATATATTATGAGGTTATGCAAATGGAGAAAGGAAAGAAAGGAAAAGGCTGCTGCTAAAAACGTTGGAGGTGGTTAATTTGAAAAAGACTTTGTTATATTTTTTAGTTTTGATTTTTAGCATTTCTTTTGTCTATGCCGATGCAGAAGAATTTGCAGAAGCAAAAAAACTGATTGACGCAAAAACGCCGTGCAATCAGCTGACGGAAAACCAGCTTGAAATAATCGGAGATTATCTGATGGAGCAAATCCATCCAGGCGAAGCCCATGAGCTGATGGACAGGATGATGGGCGGGGAAGGCTCTGAAAGCCTGAGATTGGTGCACATTGCAATGGCAAAAAGATTGTACTGTAACGACATAAGCGATTCTGCAAATTATGGCATGATGGGCTACGGAATGATGGGGACTGGCTTAAGGGCAGGAAAAAACTATGGAGGGATGATGAACATGATGGGAGGCAATTTCGGATACGGGATGATGGGAAACTTGGGTTATGGCATGATGGGGCAAAGCTACGGCTACTGGAGTTTTATAAACGTCCTGTCCTTGGTGCTTTTAATCGGGCTTATAATCCTGGTTTACCTGTGGGTTGCAAAGCTTTGGAAGGAAGTTTACAAAAAAGCGAAATAAAGAATATTTAAGTTGAAAAATGAAAAGGCTTGAGGGGAAGGTTGCAGTTGTAACAGGCTCAAACAGGGGCATTGGAAAGGGAATTGCTGTTGCGCTTGCAAAAGAAGGCTGCGGGGTTGTTGTAAACAGCTACAGGGAGGATGAAGAATCCAAAAATACTGTTGAAGAAATAAAAAAGCTTGGGGCTGAAGCAATTTTCATAAAAGCCAATGTTACAAGGGAAATTGATGTAAGGGATTTAATTGAAAAAGCAGTGAAAAAATTCGGGAAGCTGGACATACTGGTAAACAATGCAGGAATTCTTGTCTCGGGCACTGTAACAACTTTAACTGAAAAAGACTGGGACAGGCAGATGGAGGTTAACCTGAAAGGTGTTTTTATATGCTCAAAATATGCAGTACAGCAAATGCTGAAGCAGGGAAAGGGCGGCAGGATAATCAATATAGGCTCAATCGCAGGCTTGGTTGGCTTTCCAGGAATTAGCGCTTACTGCGCCTCAAAAGGCGGCGTTACAGAACTTGCAAGGGAAATGGCGCTTGACTATGCAAAGTACGGCATAACTGTAAATGCAATTGACCCCGGAGTCATTGTAACTGACATGACAAAAGGAATGCTGGATGATGCTGCAACAAGAAAGATGCTGATGGAAAACACCCCAGTTGGAAGGTTCGGGCAGCCGGAGGACATTGGGAATGCGGCTGTATTCCTTGCTCTTGACGAATCAAGCTTTATAACAGGGCACAATCTTGTTGTTGATGGGGGATGGACAGCACGCTGAGGTTCTAGGTGGCTGGATGGAAAACGACAACAGCAAATATGTATTGATTGGCTTGGGAGCCAGTGGGCTGCTTTTGGCTTTCTATTTTATAATTGCTTCCCTGCTTGGAGGCGTTTCTTTTGCGCTTGACAATTTCATCAAGCTATGGTACTGGATGATTCCGCTAGTTGTGGGCTTTGGCATTCAGATAGGGATGTTTTTTTACATTAAAGGAGAAATGCACAAAAAGGCAACCGGGACTGCCGCAGCGTCTACAGGGGCATCTGCAACTTCAATGGTTGCGTGCTGCGCCCATCACATTGCCGACATCGCGCCTTTTTTGGGAATTACGACTCTTGGATTGTTCCTTACAAAATACCAGTCAACTTTTCTTTTAATCGGGATCTCGTCAAATGTGTTGGGAGTCACTTATATGGCAAGCCTTATGAACACCAAAATACCGAAATCAAGAATAAAAATTTTCTTCTATTCATTGCTTGTTTTATCGGTTGTAATTGTTTTTGCATCGTACTACTCAATTTCGGCAAACGGCAATGAGATCAGCCAAAAGCAATTAAATCTGCAAACTTTGGCAAGCGACCAGAATAATGTTGAATTTCAAGTAACTCCGTTAAGCACTTCTGAATTTAAGATTGAAATTAACACACATTCTGTTGATTTAGACTTTGATTTAGTGCAGATTTCAACACTATACGACGATATTGGCAATGCATATAATCCATTAAAATGGGACGGCTCAGAGCCAGGCGGGCATCACAGAAGCGGAGTTTTGAAGTTTCCGCCGATAAATAAAAACGCAAAATCCATTAAGCTTGTTATAAAGGACAGCACAACCATGGATTTCAATTGGAATTTGAAATGAGGTGAAAAATGGCAAAAGACCCAATCTGCGGAATGGATGTTGATGAGAAAAATGCTGAATTTAGCGTTGTAAAGAAAGGAAAGAAATATTATTTTTGCAGCGAAAGTTGTTATGAAGAATTCATGAAAAAATAAAATAAAAGGTGAAAAAATGAAGCAAAACTTAGGCAAAGTTGACAGGGTTTTGAGGTTTGCATTGGCATTTTGGTGGATTGGGCCATTTGCGCCGCAATACAATATTGAATGGGTAAATTGGGCTATATTCGTTGTAGGCTGGATTGCATTAATTGAGAGCTTTTTAGGGTATTGCTGGCTACACAATCTGCTCGGCATAGACAGTAAAAGCCAATAAATTTGCAGATGGTTAAGGAAATCAAAAAATCAGGCAAAAGATATTTTGAATGCAGGGAGTGCAATTTTGTTTACAAAAATGAAGAAATTGCTAAAGAATGCGAGGATTACTGCAAAAAGCACCATTCATGCAACATGGAAATAACAAAATATTCAATACAAATATAAAATGGCAAAAGACGTAATTTGCGGCATGTATGTGGACGAAAGCAAGGCGAAGTTCAAGGCTGAGCAGGATGGTGCAAAGTATTATTTCTGCAGCGGCAACTGCCTTGAAGCCTTCCTAAAGCCTGAGAAAGAAAAAAGAAGCCTGAAGCATTTGATGATTTTCAGCTTGGGCTTTGGGTTATTAACGCTGATTTTTGAATATGTTTATAAAATCTCGTGGCTTGGGATTCCAAACTATATCTGGCTTTTTATCTTGGCAACTCCTGTGCAGTTCATCGGAGGCTGGAGGTTTTACAGGGGAGCTGTTGACGCGATAAAGGCAAAGCAGGCAAACATGGACAGCCTAATTGTTATTGGAACAAGCGCAGCATGGCTATACAGCACAATAGTTGCATTCCAAGGAATTTTATGGCCAACAATATTTCAAGCAACAGGTGCGATAACGGAGGTTTATTTTACAGAATCAGGATTGATTATAGGGTTTATCATGCTTGGCAAGTACCTTGAGCATATTGTCAAAGGAAAGGCGTCACAGGCAATCAGAAAACTTATAGACTTGCAGCCAAAGCTTGCTGCGGTTATAAGAAACAAAAAAGAAATGCAGATTCCTGTTGAGCAGATAAAGGCTGGAGATATTTTTATAGTAAAGCCAGGAGAAAAGATAGCAGTTGATGGAACAGTAATTGAAGGCTATTCCTCGGTTGACCAGTCCATGATTACAGGCGAATCAATACCCGTAAGCAAAAAAATTGGAGAGGAGGTTATAGGCGCTACAATAAACAAAAGCGGATTATTAAAAATTAAGGCAACAAAAGTCGGGGAAGCAACAACCCTTTCGCAGATTGTAAAAATGGTGCAGGAGGCGATTGCCTCACGAGCTCCGATGCAGAAGCTGGCTGATTCAGTTTCTTCGTATTTTGTGCCTGTAGTGATTTTGATTTCGGTCCTGTCTTTTGCTTTCTGGTACTTCATAGCTGGATTGCATTTTCCAATGGCAATGACAATGCTGATTTCTGTGCTGATAATTGCGTGCCCCTGCGCACTGGGCATTGCAACTCCGTCTGCAATAATGATAGGGGCAGGCAAAGGCGCACAAAACGGAATACTTGTCAAAAGCGGCGAATTTTTGGAGAGGACCTACAAGATAACTTCAATTATTTTTGACAAGACTGGAACCTTGACAAAAGGAGAGCCGTCTGTTACAGATATTGTTGGAGTAAGCTCGACTGAAAAAAATGTTTTGGAAATTGCTGCAACAGCTGAAAAGGGCTCAGAGCATCCCCTTGGGCAGGCAATAATAAAGAAAGCTGAAGAAACAAAATTAAAAATTCCAAAAGGGGAGTCTTATCAAACAGTTGCGGGCAAGGGAATCAAATCAAGCTATAATAATGATACTATTCTTGTCGGCAACAGATTATTTATGAAAGACTACAAACTTCCTACAGAAAACATAGAAAATCAAATTCAAAAATTGGAAAATGAAGGCAAGACAGCCGTAATAGTTGCTTACGGCAAAAAGATTATTGGCTTGATTGCAATTGCCGATACTTTAAAGGAGTTTTCAAGAGAGGCTGTGGCAGAGCTTGAAAAGATGGGCAAGGAGGTATGGATGATTACGGGCGACAATGAAAGGACGGCAAAGGCGATTGCCAAGCAGCTTGGCATAGAAAATGTAATGGCAGAGGTTCTGCCGCAGGACAAGGCCAAAAAAGTCAGGGAATTGCAGGAAAAAGGCAAAATTGTGGCTGCTGTTGGAGATGGCATTAACGATGCGCCTATGCTGGCCCAGGCAGATGTGGGCATTGCTGTCGGCGCAGGGACTGACATTGCAAAAGAGACAGGGGGAATTGTATTGATTAAGAATGACTTGAGGGATGTTGTGACTGCGATTGACCTGAGCAGGAGAACTGTAAGCAAGATGAAGCAGAACCTTTTCTGGGCTTTCTTCTACAATGTTGCGCTGATTCCAGTAGCAGCAGGAGCGCTTTACCCTTTTGGGATTGTGCTAAACCCAATCTTTGCTGCAATTGCAATGGCATCAAGCTCGATAACTGTTGTCGGGAATGCTATGCTGCTGAACAGGTACAAGGGGAGAATTGCCTGAGTAGTTATTTTTTGTTTAATTTTGTATATACATATATACAATTTAATGATTTTCATAAAACTGCATTTGTCTCTTCAACAATTCATGATAAGCAGGCATAAAACACATTAAGATGAATGTCAAAAACCACCAGTCAAAGACTGGTGGCATGGTTATATAATGGTAAACATTGCGTGGTTTTGGACATTGCGAAAATCCACGATTTTCGAAACCCTGAAAATTCAATGAATTTTCATGGCTACAAAATTCCACTTATTTGAGGTGGTTTTTGAGCATCGGGAAAATGTTAACATTTTCAAGATCCCAAAAATCTTCGATTTTTGCGACATCCAAATTCCATGCAAAGTTTAGCTATACGTAAACCACTTATGGAACATAAGTGGAATTTTGATGTTTAAAATGGAAAAGAAAAAGTTAACTTTCATTGTAATTGGCTCAATTTTTTTGGCCATATTTCTTTATCTTATTATGCCAAGTAAAATTGAGCAAAAAGGTTTTGAAATTGAAACCTTGGCAAATAATTTGGATACACCATGGGCTATTGATTTTTTGCCTGATGGAAACATGATTTTTACTGAAAGATATGGAAGAGTGAGCATTTTAGAAAATGAAAAAGTTAATGTTGTTGCAAATCTGGATGTAAGTGAAGTAAGCGAGTCTGGATTGCTGGGAATAGCCGTTGACCCTAATTTTGCCAAGAATAAATTTGTATATTTGTATTATACCCATGAAAATGGTAACAGGGTTTCAAGGTTTGTCTTAAATGAAAAGCTGGAAAACGAGCATATTTTGCTTGACAACATTCCTAATGCCAGATTCCATGATGGCGGAAGAATAAAATTAGGACCTGATGGGAAGCTGTACATAACAACAGGCGACGCAACTATTCCTTCTTCTGCCCAAGACATAAACTCTTTGGCAGGAAAGATATTAAGAATGGATAAGGACGGCAGTATTCCAAAAGACAACCCATTCAATAACTATGTTTATTCTTACGGGCACAGAAATCCGCAGGGATTGGCATGGCACCCTGCAAGCAAGCAGTTATATGCCTCTGAGCACGGGCCGACAAGAAATGATGAAATAAACATGATTGCCAAAGGTGAAAATTATGGCTGGCCAATCGAAGAGTGCGATAAAACAGCAGAGTACGCAAAACCATTAAGGTGTTACTCTGAGTTCACACTTGCGCCTTCTGGAATTGCATTTCATAACAATAATTTGTACATTGCAGGATTGAGAGGCGCACAGCTAAGAAAAATTGTTTTTGGTAAAGATTACAATACAATTCTTCATGAAGAAGAGTTATTCACGGAACTTGGAAGAATCAGGGAAGTTCTTGAGCATGACGGTTATTTGTACATCGCCACAAGCAATAAAGACGGGAGGGGAATTCCCAAACTTAATGATGATAAAATAATTCGCATTAAATTAGCTTAAATCATTGCATAAAATGCTTCAAATAAAAAAACTAGAATCAGGATATGGGAAAATTGCACTGAGCGGAAATAAGGATATTTTGAAAGACAAAAATGCGCAGTGCTCAAATTGCATATATACTCATGGGCAAATATAATTGAGCAATTGTTGCCCATTCGTAATAAGTAAAGGCAATAATCTATGCTCAATTATTTGTTGCCTTTACTATAACACAAAGGTATATAAATAAACATAGTGAACTGGTATATAGAGGAAAACAAAACATTAAAATGATTTCAGGGATACATTTGCAGCCGGAATTAAAGAAGGCATTTGAAGAGATGGGATTTTTGGAGATGACAGATATTCAGATAAAAACAATTCCATTAATCCAGCAGGGCAAGGATGTCATCGGGCAGTCCCAGACAGGCTCCGGCAAGACAATTGCATTCGGGTTTCCAATTCTTGAGAAAGTTAACCATAACAACGGGCTGCAGGCATTGATTCTTGTGCCAACAAGAGAGTTATGCGAGCAGGTTACAACAGAGATGCGGAAATTCTCAAAGCACAAGAGAATGTCAATCATTGCAGTCTATGGCGGAGTTTCAATCAACCCCCAGATTGACAATTTAAGGTACGCTGACATAGTTGTCGGGACTCCTGGAAGAACATTGGACCACCTGCAAAGAGGCACAATCAACCTGAGAAAAGTCAAAATACTTGTTTTGGACGAGGCTGACAAGATGTTTGAGATGGGCTTCATAGAGGATGTAAAAAAGATTATATCGCAAGTGCCGAGGGAAAGGCAGACTCTTCTTTTCAGCGCAACCATTTCTCATCAAGTTCATGATATTGTTAATAATTACATGAAAAATCCTGCAAAAATCAAGGTGCAGTCTTATGTTGGGCAGGAGAAGATGGCGCAGTATTTTTACAATGTGAATTCAAGGGACAAGTTCTCGTTACTGGTCCACATACTTAAGCATGAATCACCTTTGCTTACAATAATATTCTGCGCAACCAGAAGAAGGGTTGATATTGTGAGCAAAAACCTCTACAAGCAGGGCATTCAGTGCCAAGGCTTGCATGGCGGCTTATCGCAAAACAGGAGAAAGCAGGCTATTGATATGTTCCACAATAAAAAGGCAGACATATTGGTCGCAAGCGACGTTGCTGCAAGAGGGCTTGACATAAAAAATGTAAGCCACATTATAAATTATGACATACCAAAAACTTCAAAAGAGTACATCCATAGGATTGGAAGAACCGCAAGGGCAGGAAAGGAAGGCAAAGTCATCTCATTGCTGTCAGAGCAGGACCATGACAATTTCAGGAATGTTATGGGGGACAGGTCATTGGTTATCGAGCAGCTGAAGCTTCCTGAATTCCAGAGAGTGCCGTTTGCAGCGTCGGTAAGAGAGGATCATCCGAGAGCTTATGGAAGGCGTACCGGCTATCACTCCAGCGGCTTTCGCGGGCACAGAAGGAATGAGGAAAGAAGATCTTACTCAGGAGATAGAGACTCACGTTCTGAAGACAGGGGCCCAAGGCAAAGAGATTCTTATTCTGGAGGCAGAGGCACAAGCCACGGAGGGCATTTCCGCAGCCATAGCAGAAGGTTTGGTGTTAATCGCTAATCTGATTTCAAAAGGAATATTCTGAGAATTTTAAAAATTGCCGATAAGGAAAGATATTCAACTAAATCTCAAATCCATACTTGCCGTACATCGGTGTAAATAAAAATTGCCCTAAAAATTCCAACTCTAAATGCCCATCCTTATCTTTTATGCCCCTTACCATCTCCTGCTCGTGCTGGTCACCGACAGGCCCGACTAGAATGCCTTCAGGCTTGAGCTGCTCAATCAATGGCTTTGGAAACTCTTTGCATGCGGCAGTTATTATTATCTTGTCAAAAGGCGCTTCGCTTGGCATGCCCTTTGAGCCGTCTTCCTCGTATACAAAGACATTTTTTATTTTTGCTTTGTTTAGGTTTTGTTTTGCGAAACTCACAAGCTCAGGCACAACTTCTGTTGTTATGACCTTTCCATTTGCACCAACTAGTTTGGCAATTATTGCTGCCTGATATGCGGAGCCTGTGCCAACCTCAAAAACTTTTTCTCCAGATTCAAGCTCCAGAGCATGCGTCATTATCATGACTGTTGTCGGCTGCGATATGGTTTTGCCCCTCAATAAAGGCAAAGGGGAGTCATAGTAGGCTGCATTTATCAGATTTTCCGGAATAAAGTTTTCTCTGTTGACTTCTTCAAATGCCTTCAGCTCTGCCTCTGTAAAGCTGAAATTATCCTTCCAGAATTTTATAAGCTCTGATTTTTGTGGCATATTGGGATTATAATATAAACAGATACTTAAATATTTTTCCTATTATCAACAATCCTCTTTTCTTTAAGTTCAGTTTCCATTCCAAGGCGATGCAGCAATTCCTCCATATCAACTTTTACAATTTCCGGAGTAACTTCTGTTTCAACAATTATCTTATTTTTTAAGCTGCTCTTTAATTTTTCAAAATTTGCATTTTTCTTCGGGGCAATGTAGATGACCAATTCGTCAATCTCGTAAGGGTCGTTGTTCTTCTTTTTGATTTCAACCTGCCATTCTTCAATGTCCTTATGCCCCATCATTATCGAGAAAAAAGCATTGAGGTTGACAAAGCTGCCCTTTATTTTTGTAAGCTTGAATTCCTTGTATTCAGAGCTTCTTTCTATTGCAGGGTCAATCCTTGGCAAAGTTCTTCCGCAATGATGGCATTTTTCATAATACAAGCCTTTTGTCATGTCTCCGGTCTTATATCTTAAAAAAACAGAGCCGCGCCAATCTAAAGAGGTATAAACAATCTCGCCTTTTTCGCCTTCACCAACTCTTTCGCCATTCTTATCAACAATTTCTATAAACTCAAAATCCGGGTAGAGGTGATAGCCACCCCCTTCCTTGCACTCAAGCCATGCGCATTTGCCTTCAGTAAACGCATATGTTGACAAAATTCTTGGAGATTTTGAGCCGATTGCCGTTAAATCTTCCCTTATTTTGTCGCGCAAACCTTGCGGCACCCTTTCACCGCCAAAAACAACCAAGCTTAAGCTGCTGAAATCGCTTTTCTGCTCTTTTGCAGTCCGTATCAAGTGATATAAGTACCCAGGCATTCCTGCCAAGCAGGTTGCTTTCATGCCTTGAAATGATTTTATTATTTTTTCAGTTCCCAAAATCTTACCGCCGCCAGTATGCAAACTTAGCAGATTGGCGCCTTTAGCTGCATAAAATGTCTGCCAGAAGGCAAGATGCGGAGCATAAGGAAAGGCGTTAATGACAACGTCATTGCCCGACATGTTTAGCAGGTTTACCATTCTTCTGCCGCTTTCTTCCAATTTTTGCAAATCGTAAGCTGTGTAAAAGATTGGCGTTGCATTTGTGCTTCTTCCTGTTGTGAAATGAATATGGACTGGCTTGTACCCGTAAAACAATTTATTTTTATTGAATATTATTTTTATTTTATTATATATTGTTGCATATTGCTGAATTAACTTCTTATTGGGCTGCAATACAAAATCTAGAGATTTTTTTGGATATTTTGCGGTAGGCGCAATGTCTTCTTTTGCAGTAAATGGAAGTTTTTTTAAGTCATCGGTTGTTTTAATATTTGAATATTTTATGTTATATTGTTTAAAAATTTTTGAATAAAAAGGATGGTATGGGATTATATTTCTTATAAAATTTCTCAACAGCTTGTCTTGTAATGTTTTAATTTTTTCCGGTTTTAGATATTGGAGTTGATGCCAGCTAGCCATTTTTAAGCATAACATTTTTATAGCATAAAAAGATTGCTATGGAATATGGTGGAGAAAGAGCAAGTCATAGAAGTCTTGAAGAAGGTCTATGACCCAGAGATACAATACGACATATGGAGCCTCGGATTGGTTTACAACATAGATGTGGAGGGAGATAAGGTAAATATTCTTATGACTTTCACAACCCCGATGTGCCCTTACGGGCCCCAGCTCATGGATGACGTAAGGAGGCAGGTTTCTGCAATTGACGGAGTAGGCGAAGTTGCTATTGAGCTGACATTCACGCCTGTCTGGAACCCTGAAAGGATGACTGAAGAAGCAAAGATTGCCCTGGGGATTTGAATAATGCTAATATTTATATTCTAAAAGTTTTCTCGTTACTTTATGATTGCCGATATTATAGGCTATATTGCCGGACTGGTTATAATCGTAAGCTGGATTCCGCAGGTTGTAAAGTCATATAAGACAAAAAGTGTGAATGACTTATCAATTATGATGGTTATTCTTATCCTTATTGGAACAGTATTATGGATAAGTTATGCATTGCTTGTCAAAGACAAACCCGTATTTGCAGTTAATGTTGTTTTGACAATATTAATATCTTACATTCTTTATTTGAAGATAAAATACGAGAAATAAATGGGCCCAAGAGGAATTAAACCAACTGTTCCGTCATGTCGAAAATCAAAGATTTTTGAGCATCATCGAAAATCGCAAAGCGATTTATCGAGAGTTGAGTGCGGAAACAAGTGCAATCTGCGATTGCACGGATAAATGGGCCCAAGAGGAATTGAACCCCTGCCCTAACCCTGTGAAGGTTATGTCCTGCCACTAGACCATGGGCCCGAAAGAAATTGATAATAATTATTGTTTTATAAAGATTTGTAAAAATTTATTTAAAATTTTTTATTAATTCCATTGGGCTTATTATTCCGGAAAAAAAGAGATAGAGCGCAACTCCTGCAACAAAGATTATGATTATCCAAAACCAGAATGTTGATTTTTCTTTTGATTGCGGCGCAGTTTCCTTGGCTTCTGCCTGAGCAGTCTGCTGTTGCTTAGCAGCTTCTTTTTTTGCTTTGATTTCTTCCTCCCGCTTCTTGTAGTAATCAGCCTCTTCGATTGCTTTCAATGCCTCTGTTCTTTCTATGCCCAGTTTATGCAAGTCTTTTTCAACCTTGTTTAGGTTAGAGCCTTGATTCATCTCATGCGCTGCAAGCTTTACAATGTCATTGTGCTTTAACGGCTTTACTTTCATTTTGCCTTTATGACGCCAGCCAGATAAAGGAGTATAATCCCTGAAACAATCAGCAAGATCAGTACAGGGATGCTTATCAATGCCTTTCTTATGCTTTCTGCTTCCTGGTGTATTTTGTGCTCAAAGGCTGTTATCTCGTGCAGCGCCTGAAGCGCTTCCCTTTGCCTCATGCCCCTTTTTAGAAGATAGTTTTCAATATGCGCCAAAGATAAGCCCTTGTCAAAGGCGTCTTTTCCCCATTTGATCAGGTGTTCGTGAGGCATAAATATGAAGTTGCAATATTATCTTGGTACAATACATTCTTGAGTACTTGACATTTTTCCATATG
>Ga0209541_10009395_pt1 | contig 15851 bp, 10 predicted proteins | sample RifCSPlowO2_01_FD_184027 | JGI IMG/M metagenome (GOLD analysis project Ga0209541, IMG submission 184027) | Groundwater microbial communities from Rifle, Colorado - Rifle CSP2_plank lowO2_0.1 (SPAdes) (version 2) | ecosystem: Environmental > Aquatic > Deep subsurface > Groundwater | place...
CCTGAACCAGTTTTAGAACCCGCCCCCGAACCCACATCTGATACCATCACTACCGACGCAACAACTCCTGCAGATTCCGGAACAACCACAGATTCCGGAACAACCACTGAACCTCCGCCAGATGATCAATCTCCACCTGCTTCTTAACAAAGAATACGAAGGATATGCTTGAGCAATTAAAAGACAGAATCCTTTCAAACTAGACTCGGTCTAGTTATCCACAGCTAGACCGAGTCTAGTTTTTGACAGAGGTGACCGGACTTGAACATAGTGAATGAGAGAAAGGTCGCATAACAACGGAACAACTGATAGTAAAGGATATGACAGAATCCAACAACGCACCCATTGCCTCCAGGACCGTAAAGGGAAAAGGGAGAACGTATTTTCTGGATTTGCGGGAGAGCAAGAAGGGGAATAAGTATGTGCAGGTAACGGAGTTGCGCCGCGGGCAGGATGGCCAGAACGTACGCAGTAGCCTGTTTCTTTTCCCGGATCGCGTGCCGGAATTTCAGACCGCCCTGAGCGAGATTGCGGAGCAAATGTAGATGAACGCAAACTAGACTCGGTCTAGTTATCCACAGCTAGACCGAGTCTAGGCAGCAACATATGAGAAAACACAAGCTTCAAGTCGGGAAAATTTACCATGTGTTCAATAGAGGCGTAGAAAAACGCGACATCTTTCTGTCGGATGGCGACCGATGGCGTTTTCTGCAAGGACTTTATCTCTTCAACAGCGAAACAGGATCGACAAATCTTTTATATCGCCTTGAACAAGAGAAAGGGAGAATGCATTTTGGCATTTTGCGAGAATATATGAAAGAAGCTGGAGTAGAACGAAGGCCATTGGTACGTATTATGGCCGACTGCTTAAAGCCCAATCATTTCCACCTCCTTATTGAAGAAATACAGAGAGACGGAATTTCTCGTTTTATGCATAAACTTGCGGTTGGATATACCGGGTATTTCAACAAGAAATATGAACGTGTAGGGCCGCTTTTTCAAGGAGCATTTAAAGCGGTGGAGATCAAAAAAGATGAACAGCTTCATTATATTATTGCGTATATAAATGTGATTAATCCGGGACAAGAATTAGAGCCCGAATTGAAAACAGTCGCAGAAGATCCCGAAGAGATCATGCGGTTTATAGAGCACTATCCGTGGAGTACGCATTTGGAATACCTCGGGAAGCGGGATTCTATCATTACCGACAAAGGCATTGCAGCAAAAATTTTCCCGAATCCAAAGAGCTATCTGGGGTTTGTGCGCGATATTGTGCGCGGCAAAAAGAGTATGAACGCAATATCCAACTTTTTATTGGAATAACTCGTGGAAAACTAAACCTGGTTTAGGAACATGAGGGGAATAATGGAAAAATTGAAGAATGGAATATTGGAAGTGGCGTTTCCTGTTGTATGCGTCTCGTGTGGAACGGAAGGGAAATATATTTGCGAAAAATGCGAAGTATTTTTAGGAGAAGCAAGTTTTATATGCCCGATTTGTCTGAGGGCAAGCTTTGCGGGAGAGCGACATTTAGCCTGCCAGCACAGGCATGGTTTGAATGGTTTGGCGAGCATATGGGAATATGAGGGCGCGGTACAGCGTTTGCTGCATTGTATAAAATATGACGGGGTTGTTCACGCGATTGAAGAAATCATAGAACGCGCCTGTGGCAGCATGGCGCTTGATCAAAAACGATTTTGCACATTTCTTTCGTTTTTATTTTCTCCAGATACGCTGGTGACATACGTTCCCATGCATAGCAGAAAAGAGAAGCGTCGCGGGTTCAACCAGACAGAGTTGCTTGCGAACGCGTTGGCAAAACAAACCAAAAGCGCAGTTGCTTGTTTGCTTGAAAAAACAAAAGAAACAAAACCGCAAGTTGATTTAGACAAAGAAGAGCGGCTTTATAATATGAAGGGTTCTTTTGCAATATCGAGTGGGACGCTAAGCGTCCCAATAACCACGCTGAGCGTGGTGCTTGTTGACGATGTTTGGACTACGGGCGCCACCATGAAAGAATGCTGCAAAATTTTAAAAAAAGCCGGCATACAAGAGGTATGGGGATTTACGCTGGCAAGAACGGTGTAAAAACCAAAACCCCGCTTTTGGCGAGGTTTGGCGAATCTCGATGTAATACGAGAACCAGGATTGTCAACCTGTTGTCATGATAGCATATCAATCAACCGCATGCAAGACAAAATTAACATAGAACAAAAAGAATACCCAAGGCTTTTAAAAGAAATTGGGAATGACGTTCCCAAGCAATTGTATTACAAAGGAATATGGGATCCGAAACTTTTTGATAAGTGTTTGGCGGTGGTGGGCGCGCGCCAGATGACGAGCTATGGAAAACGAGTAGTGGAGCAGATCGTGGGAGACGTTGCGCAAGCCGGCATCACCATTGTCTCTGGCTTTATGTACGGAGTGGACGCGGCTGCTCATGAAGCGGCAGTTCGCTCTGGCGGCAGAACAATTGCCGTGATGCCCTGCGGTATTGATCGGGTGCACCCCGCGCATCAAAAAAAGCTCTACGCCGATATTATAGATCACGAGGGCCTCATTCTTTCGGAATTTTCTGGCACCATGCTTCCGAGCAATTGGACGTATCCCAAGCGCAACAGGATCGTAGCCGGACTTTCGCAGGCGGTGCTCGTTGTGGAGGCTGGCGTAAAAAGCGGTTCTCTTATTACCGCAGGATATGCAAAAAAATACAACAGAAAACTTTTCGCGGTGCCGGGTCCCATTACCAACGAATTATCGCAGGGCACAAACCGGTTGCTGCAACATGGGGCAGAGCTTGCAAGTTCGGCAAAGGAGATTTTGGATTTTTTCGGGGTGCCTGCCCTGAGCGAAGTCGAAGGGTCTGCCCGTAGTGCTATTCCCGAGGGATTGGAGCTAAACATCGCAAAAGAGCTCAGGCGAGAATCGCTTGAAATTGACGTTCTGGCTCGCAATTTGGGGGTGCCGGTTGCAGAACTCGGCACCGCTCTTTCTCTGCTGCAGTTGAGAGGAGCCGTTTCTTTAGAGCGAGGAAAATATTATTTATGCTGATACATATTTTTTCTGCCGCCACCTTCGGCCTGGAAACCATACAGATTGACGTTGAGGTTTCTGTGCAAAACAGGGGATTGCCCGGTTTTGATATTGTCGGCTTGGGGGATAAGGCGGTGGCAGAAAGCAGGGAACGAGTGAGGGCGGCCATCGTGAACTCAAAGCTTGAGTTTCCGCAAAAGAAAATTATTGTCAATCTGGCTCCGGCCGATATTCCAAAAGAAGGATCGTTTTACGATTTGCCGATTGCGTTGGGTATTCTCAGTTCTTTTCTTCCGCTTTCTTTGCCGGAAGACGCGCTCTTTTTTGGAGAACTTTCGCTTGACGGCTCTCTGCGCCATACGAGAGGAGCTTTTTTGCTGGCGCTTTTTGCAAAAGAGGCGGGATACCGTCATGTGTTCGTTCCGAAAGATTCCGCGAACGAAGCCGCCGCCGTAGAAAACATAGCCGTGTATCCGGTTGAGAACTTGAGCCAGCTCATCTCACATTTTTTTGGGAAACAGAAGATAGAAGAAATCGCCTATTCCGCCCCGTCATTCGACGGGGCAGCTGCCGCCGAGTTTGATATGGGAGAAATTCTTGGGCAAGAGCAGTCAAAGCGGGCGTTGGAAATTGCGGCAGCCGGAGCCCACAATATTCTTTTCGTCGGAAGTCCGGGAGCGGGGAAAACCATGCTTGCAAAAGCGCTGCCCGGTATTTTGCCCGAGTTGAATATTGAGGAGCGTTTTGAGGTTACGAAAATTTACTCGGCGGCAGGGCATATTCCGCCCGGGGGCGGGTTTATACGCACGCGCCAGGTTCGTTCGCCCCATCATACGGCTTCTCTTGTGGGGCTTATGGGAGGGGGGCAAACGCCACAGCCAGGGGAAGTGACCTTGGCCCATCGCGGAGTGTTGTTTCTGGACGAATTTACGGAGTTTCCAAGATCGGCAATGGAAGCGCTTCGCCAACCGCTGGAAGACGGGTACATTACGATTGCAAGAAGCCGCGGCCGCATTCGATATCCCGCGCAATGCATGCTTGTTGCTTCTGCGAATCCTTGTCCGTGCGGATATTTTGGGCATCCAAACAGGCAATGTTTATGTTCGCCTTTTCAAATAGCGCGTTATCACAAAAGAATTTCAGGGCCGATTCTTGATCGCATTGATCTGCACGTTGATGTTCCGCCGGTTGATTTGCGCGAGCTTGAAGAAAATCAAAAAGCGGCGCAATTCCTCGAAAGTTCATCTGCAATACGAGAACGAGTAGAACGCGCGAGAACCCTGCAGCAAAAACGTTTTGCCTCCCTACGGGAGGTCTCCCGCAGGGAGACAAAAGAAGCAATTCATACAAACGCCCAGATGCGCAATGCCCAAGTAAAAGAATATTGCGCGATTTCTTCCGCGGGAGATCGCCTGTTGCAACAGGCGGGAACAAGGTTTCAGCTTTCGGCGCGTTCATATATGAAGGTGCTCAAAGTTGCAAGAACCATCGCCGATCTTGAGGGCGCAAGCGATGTTACATTGCCTCATCTTGCAGAAGCTTTGCAATACCGATCCAAAGTTTCGGTTTCATAGACGCGCATGGCCGAACATAATGTAATCGGAAAACATGGAGAAGCAATTGCCAAAAAGTATTTGGAGGGTAAGGGGTACGCGATTCTTGGGCAAAATTATAGGACAAAGCGGGCCGAGATTGATATTATCGCAAGAAAACATGATGTGTTGGTATTTATAGAGGTGCGAACAAAACACCATGAGCAATTTGGCTCCCCGGAAGAGACGCTCAATCATAAGAAACGAATGAAGATACTGAGAAATGCCCTTGCCTATGTCGCAAGGGCGAGACATCAAGGTCCATACCGTATAGACGCGGTGTGCATAGTATTAGATCAGCAACAAAAAGTCGAGCGCATCGCCCACTATGAAAGCATCGCCTGTGGATAACTTACCGAGAGTAAGTTTTGTAAGTTTTGAACCATGATAGAGATATTTTCAAAACCTTGGATTTTGAAGCTGCGCCGCGCTCCGCTTGATCTTCCGATTCTTGTGTTTCTCGGAGCATTTGTTCTCTCGTTCTTGGCTAGCGCAGACAGGCCGGCCTCTTTCTTTGGGATTTCCGGGCAATGGGAAAAGGGACTGCTTGCGTTGCTCATTCTGCTTAGCTGGTATATATTCCTTACGCAGTATGCGAAAGCCCGCGCGGTATTGCTGGTTGGCATAACGATTCTTGCTACTCTTGGAATTCTGCTCTTGTCGGAGTTTTCTCTTTCGTCCTGGCGCGAATCGTGGAGCGTCGTTTTCGGCACCTTGTTTTCCAGCATCAAGCAGTTCTTTTTGGGTTCGGGCCCGGGCACGCTCTCAGGAGAAAGATTCCCCTGGATGGCAGAAACTCTTGCCACCACGGGAGCCGTAGGATTGCTTGCCTATTTGTTCCTGTTCTTGGCAGCCGGTGTTCTTGCGCTTCACTTGTTTAGAAAGACAAAAGGAGCGCATGGTTCCTCTCTCTTCTTTATTGCATGGCTCTTGATGCTGTGGCTGTTTTTCTTCGTTCCTTTTTCTCCCCTGGTCGCCGTCCTGTTCTGGACTCTGCTTGCCGCAGAGGGAGTTCCTTTCAGCACACAGCGCCTCTTTTTAAAATTGGAGCATTTCTTCGCAAAGCTTGTTTTTAGCGGAGTCGCGCTGGCATTTTTCGGAACCGTGGTTGCGGCGGCGTTTATCCTTGCCTGGGGTGAGATCTCGTTTATGAGGAACAATGTTGAAACAGCGGCAAGTATAAATCCATGGATGCCGGAATATCAGATCGCGTCGTCCCAAAAGTTTTTGGTTCAGCTGCAGGAAGAAATAAAGAAACCGGTTTTGCGGCAGGACGCAGAACTCCTTTCTTTGAATCTGCGGCAGGCGCTGTTTTATGGAAAGCGAGCCGTTGAACTGAGCCCCGCGAGATCAAGCGCCTGGAAGCAGCTGGGGGATATATATAAGGAAATGGGGGAAGTGCAAGGAGCCTTGGGCTGGGCCGTGAAGGCGTTTGAGGAAGCAGTATGGCTTGAACCAAAGAATCCCGATTACAGGGCGGATTTGGGAACCTTGTACGCAAAACAGGGCAAGATTGCAGATGCGCGATCACAGCTTGAACTGGCGCTTCTGCTGGATTCTAACCACAAGGAAGCCCGAAAACAGCTTGCGCTGCTTTTAGAACAAGAAGGAAACAAGGAACGTGCATACGAGATGATGCGCGAAACCACTCTTTTGTTTCCGGAGGACGAAGACCTCTTGTTTCAATTGGGCAGGATGGAGTATAATAGAGGAAACACAAAAGGGTCGATTGAATTATTTGAACGCGTGATTGGTTTTTCCGAGCTTAACTCCAATGCGAGGTATGCCTTGGCTCTGGCCCTTGAGAAAGAAGGGAGAAGAGAAGAAGCGCTGTATCATTTTAAAAAAGTTCTTTTGCTTAATCCTGACAACAAAGACGTCAGAAAAAAAATAGAAATATTAGAACAGTAATTACACCATCATTATTATGGAATCCGCATCTTTGTTTCATCGCATCTCGCGCTTAAGCTTGTACGTCCTGGGAGCCTTGATTCCCCTGTGGTTTTTGCCGATCACGCAGAATTCCCTGGATTTTCAGAAGCAGGCGCTTCTCGCGGTGCTCGTGTTTGCGGGCGTTGTAACCTGGATGGCCGCATTGCTTCAGGCGGGAAAAGCAACCATACGCCTGGCATGGCAGGCGCCTTTGCTTCTTGCGTTTTTGGCGGCAGGACTTCTCTCCGTTCTGTTTTCTCTGTGGCCCGCCGGAAGCTTCTGGGGTTTTCCTTTGGATATCACAAATGGCTTTTTGACTCAGGCGCTGTTTATATGTTTTGCGTTTCTTGTCATGAATGCGTTTTCAGAAACAAAGCAGCTTTTCAAACTGCTGCTTGTGACGCTGTTTTCGGTGTTTGCCGCATCTCTGTTTGCGGGAGCTCAAATATTCAAGCTGTTGTCTTTCCTGCCCTTTCCGTTCGCCAGCACCCAGCTCTTTAACACGCTAGGGTCTCCGAACGGGATTGCGATGATCGCAGCAGCCCTGCTCCCCCTTGCACTTGCGCTTTGGTTTGTCTCCCGATTCTTTCTCCGATTGCTTCTCTGGATTGTCGTAGGAGTATTTTTTGCGACGCTCGTGTTCGTGAAATTCTCCTCCGCATGGATCGTTTGCATTACAGGTCTCTTGGTATTGCTTGCCTTGGGCATGTGGAACATGAAAAAGCGGAAAGAATCTGGCTGGATTTTTCTGCCCGTGGGATTCTTGGTGCTTTCTCTGTTTTTTCTGCTGGTCAGAATGCAGATACCCGGCATACCCCAGCTTCCGGCCGAAGTGTCCCCGTCATGGCAGGGAGAACTGGGCATCCTGAGCCAGACGCTCAAAGAGCACGCGCTTTTTGGATCGGGTCCCGGAACATTTGTGTTTGACTATTCTAAATTCCATTCCCCGGCGCTCAACCAGACCACATTCTGGGGAACGCGTTTTTCAGCTGGAGCGGCCCAGGTTCTGGATATAGCGGTTACGCTTGGTGCATTGGGAATACTCGTCTTTATTGCCCTGCTGGTAACGACGCTCTTTGCGAGTTTTCGTGCGTTGTTTGGTTCAAATCCGGAATCAGGTCAGAATGGTTCCTGGCTGGTGGGTCTGGGCATGACGGCTTCATTCGCTAGCCTGGTCGTGAGCTTTATGTTGTACCCGGCGAACTTCACGCTGTGGTTCTTGTTCTGGATGCTGCTCGGCGGATTGGGTATGTTTGCCAGCAAGGACATGAAGGTTTCTTTAGCTCCGCCCTCGTTGTTGTCGGTCGCTTCCTCGTTCGTGTTTCTTCTCGTGCTTGTGTTCGGCTTAGGACTTCTGTTTGTCGGAGGGCAGAGATACGCAGCCGAACTGTACTATATGGGATCTGCCAGGCTGGCCCAGCAGGGGGACGTGGAAGGAGCAATCGAAAAACTGCAGACGGCGTTGCGCCTGAATCCCGGCATGGATCTGTATTGGAGGGATATTGCCCAGCTGTTCTTGGCCCGCATCGGAAGAATCAATCAGGACGATTCGCTTTCAGGGGAACAGAAGCAGCAGCAAACCCAGGTTGCGGTGAATAACGCGGTGTCCGCGGTGAGAAATGCGACGACCGTAGCTCCTGCAAACGTTGCCAACTGGAACGTGCAAGGATCGGTGTCGCAGAACCTTCTTGCGGTAGCCGGAGCAAAAGAGCTTGCGGTGCAGGCGTACGAGCAGGCAGCTAAGTTGGAGCCGGCTTCTCCTTTCGCATGGGGAGAATTGGGAAGGGTGTATGTGCTGTTTGCGAATCAGCAAGGCATTCCCGCAACCCTGAAAGACGAATCATTGCAGAAAGCGTTTGAGAATCTTGATCGGGCAATTCAGCTCAAATCGGACTATGCGCCCGCCCATTTTCTCAAAGCGGCAGCATACGAGCTCCAGGGGAAATCTGCCGAAGCCGCGTCTCAGCTTGAAGCGTTGAAGGTTGCAAGCCCCAAAGACGTGGGATTGGCGTTCCAGCTCGGCATGGTGTACTGGCAGAAAGAAGACGTTGCCAGGGCTCAGCGAGAGTTCCTTTCCGCAAAACAACTCAATCCGAACTATTCCAACGCCCTGTACATGCTCGGGCTTACGTACGACAAGCAGGGAAACAAAAGTGCCGCCCTTCGGGAATTCAGGCAAGTTTCTTCCCTGAATCCTGAGAACGAGGGAGTAAAGAGCATCATCAAGAACCTGGAAGAAGGAAAACCGGCCCTGGAAGGCATTGTTTCTTCCGAGCCTCCGATCCAGCAAACACCGTCCGAAATCAACCGGTAAATCCCAAAACCTTGAGCGGGGTTGACATATCTTGCAGCTTCGGCTATACTTGAATTTAGTTTTCATATTAGAAGCTTTCCTTGAGTTTTTTCGTTTCCACAATTTACGTTTTTCATTGATCAATCAGGCACGGCCCCTTCGCGTTTTTTAGGCCTGCTTTGCGTGTTCTCATGCCTTCCTCACCTCCTCTTTCAAACAAGAGATTCGGGAAGTCGCGTCTTTCCCTTGACCTCCCGTACCTTCTGGAAATTCAACGCGTCAGCTGGAAGCGTTTTTGGGGTGAAGAATTTTTGGAACTCCTGAAAGAGATTTCTCCCATCCGCGACTACACGAAAAAAGAGTTTGAACTTTGGTTCACCGGTTTTTCGTTTGGAGATCCGAACTACAAATCGGAAGTCGAAGCAAAAGAAAACAACAATTCGTTCGAAGCATCCGTGCGTCTGAAAGTTCGGCTGCTCAATCTCAAAACGAAAGAAGTGAAGGAACAGGAAGTGTTTTTGTGCGACATGCCCCTCATGACCGAGCGCGGCACCTTCATTGTGAACGGCGTGGAGCGGGTTGCCATTTCCCAGCTCATTCGGAGCCCGGGAGCCTTTTTCACGGCAAAGCCCTGGCGGAACTCTCGGTTGTTCGGAGCAAAAATCATCCCGAATCGCGGGGCGTGGCTTGAGTTTGAAACCGAACCCTCCGGCTTTATCGCGGTTCGCATTGACAGGAAGCGCAAGGCTCCCATTACCACGCTGCTGCGGGCGTTTGGGGCCGGAGACGAGAAAGCCATGCAAGAATTGGTTGCTAACGTGGATACGGGAGACGTGCGTTTTCTGGAGGAAACCTTGAAGAAAGACGCCGCAAAAACCCAGGGAGAAGCGTTGGTAGAGATTTACCGCAGGCTGCGCCCCGGAGATCTGGGAACCCCGGAAGCCGCCAAAGAGCTTATCTGGAACATGTTTTTCAACTTTGAGCGGTACGATCTTTCCAAGGTTGGACGATGGAAAACAGAGCAACGCTTGCCAGCGTTGCGACAAACGACAAACAACAAACAACAAACGATTACTGCGGAAGACCGCATTCTCAAGCTGGAAGACGTGGTAGAGGTGCTTCGGGAAATTATCCGGCTCAACAATACGTTAGGATCCCAGCCGGATCAGATCGACCATTTGGGAAATCGCAGGGTGCGCACGTTCCCCGAGTTCCTTCAGAACCGCATGCGCGTGGGATTCATGCGCATGGAGCGCATCATAAAAGATCGCATGTCAACGTTGGATCCCGGAACCATCACGGCTTCCCAGCTCGTGAACCCGCGTCCCATGATCGCCGTAGTGAAAGAGTTTTTCACTTCTTCCCAGATCACGCAGTTCATGGATAACGAAAATCCGCTGGCCGAGCTTGAGCATAAGCGCAGGGTGTCGGCTACCGGGCCCGGGGGGCTGACCCGCGAGCGGGCGGGTTTTGAGGTGCGTGACGTGCAGCCTTCACACTACGGCCGCATCTGTCCCATTCAGACTCCCGAAGGGCCCAACATCGGATTGGTGGGCCACCTCGCAACGTATGCAAGGGTAAACGCTCACGGATTCATTGAAACTCCGTACTACAAGGTTAGATCGGGCAGGGTCACCAAAGATATTCAATATCTGTCTGCCTACGAAGAAGAGCAGCACGTGATCGCGCATGCGGGCGTGGAAGTTTCTCCAGACAACGGCATTGTTCCTTCGCGGGTGGAGGCGAGAATCAAGGGAGAACCCGGGTTGGCAGACAGGGCGCAGGTTGATTTCATCGACGTGGGCCCCGAACAATCCATATCCGTCGCAACGTCCTTAATTCCCTTTTTGCGCAATGATGACGCGAACAGAGCGCTTATGGGTTCCAACATGCAGCGCCAGGCAGTGCCCCTGGTCAGGGCGCAGGCTCCCTTGGTTGGAACCGGGCTGGAAGAGCGCGTGGCCAAAGATTCGGGATTGGCCATTATCGCAGAAGAAGAAGGAAAGATTACGTTCGTGGACGCAACGCGTATCAGGGTTGAGTCGTCGGGACATGGCTCCAGGCGGAAAGAAAAAGAGTACGGCCTCAAGACATTCCAACGCACGAATCAGTACACGTGTTTTCACCAGCGGCCCATCGTATCAAACGGTGATCATGTGAAACAAGGACAAGTCATTGCCGACGGAGGAGCAATTGACCGGGGAAGACTTGCCCTCGGAACGAACCTTCTCGTGGCTTTCATGCCCTGGCGGGGATTTAACTATGAAGACGCCATCATAATTTCCCAGCGTCTGGTCAAAGAAGACGCATACACCTCTATTCATATTGAAGACTTCAGCTGTCAGGTGCGCGAAACAAAGCTCGGCCCCGAAGTGACGACGGGTGACATTCCAAATGTGGGAGAAGAAAAACTCAAGGATTTAGATGAAGAAGGAATCGTGCGCATCGGAGCCGAAGTGGGACCCAACGACATTCTCGTCGGCAAGATTTCTCCGAAGGGAGAAGCCGACCTTACCCCTGAAGAGCGCTTACTCAGAGCCATCTTCGGAGAAAAGGCAAGGGACGTGAAAGACACTTCCCTGCTCATGCCCCACGGAAAGCGGGGCAGGGTGGTGCAGGTGCGCGTGTTCTCCAGGGAAGCTGGACACAAGCTGGAGCCCGGAGTTATCAAATCCATCCATATTGAAGTGGCGGAATTGAGAAAGATTCGTCCCGGAGACAAACTGGCGGGCCGCCACGGAAACAAAGGAGTCATCTCCATAGTGCTTCCTGAAGAAGAGATGCCGTTCATGGAAGACGGCACGCCCGTGGACATGATACTGAACCCGCTTGGCGTCGCTTCCCGTATGAACATCGGACAAATTCTGGAGACGCATTTAGGCTGGGCGGCTTCCAAACTAGGATACTACGCAATCACCCCTGGGCTTACGGGAGCGAATGAAGAAGAAATCAAGCGAGAACTGAAAGCGGCGGGGCTTCCCGAAGACGGGAAAATCACCCTGTACGACGGCAGGGAAGGCATTGCGTTTCCGAAAAAGATCACCGTCGGCATGATCTATATAATGAAGCTCATCCATATGGTGGAAGACAAGCTGCACATGCGTTCCATAGGCCCCTACTCGTTGATCACGCAGCAGCCCCTTGGAGGAAAGGCGCAGTTCGGAGGACAGCGATTCGGAGAGATGGAAGTGTGGGCATTGGAAGGATACGGAGCCGCATACGCGCTTCAGGAAATGCTTACCATCAAGTCAGACGACGTGCCGGGCCGCGCCTCCACATACGAAGCCATCCTGAAAGGAAAGCCGATTGAAACCCCCAATCTGCCTGCCTCTTTTAATTTGCTGCTCAACGAATTGCGTTCTTTGGGATTGAGCGTGGAAGTAAAAGAAAAAAAATGAGAGTAACCGATTTAGAATCCATTAGAATAAAGGTAGCGTCTCCCGACGAGATTTTGAAGTGGTCTCACGGGGAAGTGACGAAAGCCGAAACCATCAACTACCGCACGCAGCGAGCCGAGAAAGACGGTCTGTTCTGCGAGCGCATCTTCGGTCCCGAAAAGGATTACGAATGCTACTGCGGAAAATACCGGAAAATCAGGTACAAGGGAGTGGTGTGTGAAAAATGCGGGGTCGAGGTGACCAAATCTCAGGTTCGACGGGAACGCATGGGACACATCAAGTTGGCGTCCCCATGTTCTCACATCTGGTTTTTGCGGGGCGTGCCTTCCCGCGTAGGGCAGGCGCTGGATATTCCGTTTCAGAATTTAGAGCGCGTCATCTATTTCGCGGCCCACGTTATCACCAAGGTGGACGAACAGGAAAAGAAGAAGGTATTGGAAGAAATTGAAACCGAGTTCCGCAAGAAGTCAAAAGGCAAGGACGAAAAAGAAAAACTGGAAGTGAAGCAGGCCCGCGACAAAGCGAGAGAAGAAGTGACGCAGCTGAAACCCTTCCGCACCTTGTCCGAACTGGACTACCAGAATCTTTCGCTTAAGTACGGACAGATGTTTGAAGCCGGCACCGGAGGAGAAATCGTGCGCAAGCTTTTGGAGGGCATTGATTGCAAGAAACAGATAGGCCTGCTGGAAAAAGAGATTGTGCAAGCTTCTCCCGTAAACAGGAAAAAGATCGCTTCCCGCCTGAAGTTGTTCCGCGGCATGCTGGAAGCTGGCATCCGGCCCGAGTGGATGATTCTCACCCAGCTTCCCGTGCTGCCTCCGGATTTGCGCCCCATGGTGCAGTTAGACGGAGGCAGATACGCGTCTTCCGATTTGAACGATCTGTATCGGAGGGTGATCAATAGGAATAACCGGTTGAAGTATCTTTTGGAAATCGCGGCCCCCGATGTCATCGTCCGCAACGAAAAGCGCATGCTGCAGGAAGCGGTTGACGCCCTGATCGATAACTCCATGAGAAAGGGAACGATGACTCAGGCGACGACCGGAGGAAGGCGACTGCTCAAGTCCCTGGCAGACATGCTTAAGGGAAAGCAGGGGAGATTCCGCCAGAACCTTCTTGGAAAACGCGTGGATTACTCGGGACGATCCGTCATCGTGGTGGGGCCCGACCTCAAACTTAATCAGTGCGGACTTCCCAAGCACATGGCGTTGGAATTGTTCAAACCCTTTATCATCAACAAGATATTAGAGCGCGAACTTGCGTATAACGTACGGGGAGCTTCCCGCCTTATCGAACAGGAAATCGATGAAGTATGGGCCATTCTGGAAGAGGTGGTGCGGGACAAGCTCGTCATGCTCAACCGGGCCCCGACCCTTCACCGTCTCGGCATTCAGGCATTCTATCCTCTGCTCATAGAAGGAGAAGCGATTCAGCTGCATCCCTTGGTTTGCCTCGCATTTAACGCCGACTTTGACGGAGACCAGATGGCGGTCCACGTCCCCTTGGGCGTGGAAGCCCAGAAAGAAGCCAAGGAATTAATGTTTTCTTCATTGAACATTCTGAAACCCGCAACCGGCACTCCCGTGGTGGTTCCCCGCCAGGACATGATTTTGGGCTGCTACTATTTGACATTCCGCTTAGGAATAGAGGCGAAAAAATCATTTGGTTCTTCCGAAGAAGCCCTGCTTGCATATGAGACGGGAGTGGTGCTGTTGCAGGAACCCATAAAGATATACATCAAAAAGAACCTTGAAGAGACCACCGCGGGCCGCATCATATTCAACGAATCGTTCCCGGAGGACTACCCGTTCTTCAATGATCAGGTGACGGCAAAGAAAATGGAATCCATGGTCGGAGATCTCGTTGAGAAATATTCTCAAACACAGGTACAGGAAATTCTGGATAGCATCAAACACCTGGGCTTTGAGTATGCCACCAAATCGGGAGTTTCATGGGGCATAGACGACCTCACCGTTCCCAAAGAAAAGAGATTGCTTTTGCAAGGGGCCGAAAAGGAGATTGAAGCGGTAGATACTCACTGGAAGCATGGTCTCCTGTCCCGTGAGGAGCGTTCTTCGCGCGTCATTGAAATCTGGCAGGGCGTAAAGCTTGCCATTGAGAAGCTGGTTCCGCAGGCGCTTCCCGTAAAAGGTTCTGTTTTCTCCATCATTGACTCGGGAGCTCGTGGTTCCTGGTCCCAGCCCGTGCAGATGGCTGGCATGAAAGGACTCGTGATCAATCCCGCCGGCCGCATCATCGAGCTTCCCGTAAAAAGTTCCTTCAAGGAAGGATTCGATGTGCTGGAGTACTTTATTTCAACGCACGGAGCAAGAAAGGGAACCGCGGACACCGCATTGAGAACGTCCACCGCGGGATATCTCACCCGCAGGCTCGTTGATGTCGCCCACGATATCATCGTTACGGAAGAGGACTGCAAAGATAAAGAGGGAATTGAAGTATTGAAACAGGAAGCCGTCGATCTTGGCCAGAATTTGGCGTTTAAGATTGTGGGACGCGTTTCCGTTGACGACGTGAAGGGGTACGTGAAAAAGAAGGAAATCATCAACTGGCATATGGCTTCGGCGATCGCCAAGGACGAAAAAGTGGAGAAGCTGAGATGCCGCTCTCCGCTTTCATGCAAGACATTCCGGGGGGTATGCCGCATGTGCTACGGATGGGATTTGGGTTCCAACGCGTTGGTTGCCATGGGGTCTGCCGTCGGCATCGTGGCCGCGCAATCCATCGGGGAACCTGGCACCCAGCTCACCATGAGAACTTTCCATACCGGAGGAGTCGCCGGAGGAGGCGACATTACACAGGGTCTGCCCCGCGTAGAAGAAATTTTTGAAGGCAGGGTTCCCGGAGGAAAAGCAATCATGGCGGAATCTGACGGCGTGGTTGAAGACATCAGCTCAGAAGGAATCATGAAGATCATCAAGGGTAAGGATGTCACAGAGTACGCCATTCCCGCAAACTATGCGCTCTGGGTGCAGAAGGGAGATACCGTGGTGAAGGGCCAGCAGCTCTGCGAAGGAAATCTGGATTTGCAGGAACTCTTCCTGGCTGCCGGAAAAGAGGAGACGCAGCGCTACATCGTGCGCGAGATTCAGCGCATTTACGCTTCCCAGGGAGCTTCCATACACGACAAGCACATTGAAGTGATTTGCCGCCAGATGTTCTCCCGCATGAAGATCAAGGAACGCGGAGCAAGCAGGTTCACGGATGGAGAAGTCGTGGACACGGCGTCGTTCCTGGAAGAAAACGCGAAACTCAAGAATGCCGGAAAGGATTTGAGCCAGGCGTCTGTGATGCTGCTCGGCATCTCGAAGATTGCGGTGACCACAGAAAGCTTCCTGTCCGCAGCTTCTTTCCAAGAAACATCCCGCGTGCTCATTCGGGCGGCTCTTGAAGGAAAAGAGGATAAGCTCAGGGGTCTCAAGGAAAACGTCATTCTTGGGAAACTCATTCCAGCTGGCACGGCGTTTCAAGAGTGATACAATAGAAGCGTGGCAATATTCAAGAAGACAAAAGCAAAAATTCGTCCGAAGGACAAAGAAGAGAAGAACGTCAAAAAGCATCGCGTTGACGCTCGAGCGGGACGCG
>Ga0209541_10009396_pt1 | contig 15850 bp, 16 predicted proteins | sample RifCSPlowO2_01_FD_184027 | JGI IMG/M metagenome (GOLD analysis project Ga0209541, IMG submission 184027) | Groundwater microbial communities from Rifle, Colorado - Rifle CSP2_plank lowO2_0.1 (SPAdes) (version 2) | ecosystem: Environmental > Aquatic > Deep subsurface > Groundwater | place...
ATTTATATGATTAAGAAAATAAAGAGATTTTTAGATAACACTGTTTTTAGTATTTTTAGAACTAAAAGACAGATTAAATTAGGTTTATATGGGCCCCCTAATTCTGGCAAAACCTCATTAGCTAACAGAATTTGCCAGGATTGGCTTGGCGAGGAAATGGGCAGTGTTTCCAAGATACCTCATGAAACTAGAGAAATAGTAACTAAAGAAAAGGTCATTGTTAAATCTAAAGGGAAAGAGATTAGATTTAATTTAGTTGATACCCCTGGCATTGCAACAAAGATTGACTATGAAGATTTTTTAAAATTTAAGATGAATGAAAGAGAGGCTAGAACAAGAGCAAAGGAAGCTACTAAAGGCGTTATTGAATCTATTAAATGGCTTGACAGCATGGACTGTGTTTTAGTTGTTTTGGACTCTACACTAAATCCTTACAGCCAGGTGAATATTACGATTATTGGGAATCTAGCTGCAAGAGAGATACCTGTTATGATAGTTGCAAATAAAATGGATTTGAAAAAATCAGATATTAAAAAGATTGAAAGCGCATTCCCGCAATATCCTGTAATCGGAATTTCAGCTGAAAAAGGGCATAACATGGATGATTTTTATAATAAACTAGCGAAGTTGGTGAGATAAGATGTTAAAATTACAATATATGCCATATCATGAAATTAGCAATTTAGAAATGGAGGATAAAGTAAAGAAGATTTTAAAATGCGTTAAAGAAAATAAAATTTTATTAATAGACTGCAAACTAGATCCTTTAGAAGAAGGGAAATTAATTGAAAGAACAATGGAAATGGTTGACAGAAGATTTAAAGGAATAGAAATAGCCAGCATAGTTCCTGATAAAAGAAGCATGCAATTTTTAGATATTTTTAAGAGAGACTTAGCAAAAATATTACTTGGAAAAGAAGATGGGCTGACTATCATCGGGCCTGCTTCAATAATTAAAGAGATCAAGAAGAATCCCAACAAGATTGAATTACTTACTAAGATCAGAAGGTGAATAATGCCACACCAATGCGTCAAATGCAATAATATATTCCAGGACGGTTCTAATGAGTTACTAAAAGGATGCTCTAAATGCGGCGGTAAATTCTTTTTTTATTTGAGGAAAGATTCTGTTACTGAACAGCAAAAAATAATTAAAAAATTATCTGTTGAAGATAAGAAGAAGATAGAAGAAGACGTGATGGATATTTTAGGGAATAAAGAAGATGTTCCTGTTGTTTTAGATTTGGCTTCCATTAATATTATTGAACCTGGCAAGTTTGAGCTTGATTTAGTTAAATTATTCAAGGGCGATCCTTTAGTGTATAAGCTGGATGAAGGGAAATATGTTATTGATGTAGCAGAAACATTTAAAAATTCTAAAAGAAAAATTAAACCTTAATCTCCACTTTTTTATGCGATCTTATAGAATTAGATAATGTTTGGCCTATCTTAGATTTTTTATTTATGTTTATCGTGCCTTTCTTGCTTATAGTAGACTCTATTAAAAATTGGTCATTAATAAAAATAGAGGCCTGCTTTCCTGAATGAGAGTGGTCAACTAAAAATTCAACGTTTTTTCCTGACTCACTTATAGAATATTGAATAGTTTCTTCCTGAAGCCTTTCTTCTCTTTCTGCATTAGAAGCAAGCTCGCGAACATCTATACCAATGCCTAATTCTTTTTCCAGCTTCTCTATATTTTTTCCTTCTCTGCCTATTATGTTGGCTATTTCATCTTTTGGAATTTGGATTTCCACCCTATTTGGGCTAAGTATTTTTGCTTTTACATTGCTTGCATATTTTTTAATTTCTCTTTCTATATGTTTTGCAGCCAATTCTTTGGTTGGGTCTGATGAAGAAACTTTTGAAGTCGGCACAACTACAGTTTGTTCACCATAACTGTAGATTTCAAATTCCACCTTATTTGTAAGGAAATCTGATACTATAACTATAGGCCTTGCCAAGTCCGCTTCTGTCATTCCTGCCGGCACTTTGACTGTCATTGAAACTGTTAAAATTTTTCCAACAGCTCCTTTATCTATATATATTATTGTATCTAAGACTGAGGGTATCATGCCGACATCTATCCTGCCAATAAATCTTTGAATTGCATCTATAGGAGTTGCCGCGTGCAATACGCCTAAAACATTAGATCCACCTAACCTTAAATCAACATATAACTTAAAATCAGGAGTATCACGCATTTCATCAAATATTATATAATCAGGACGGGATAAAAATAAAATGTCATGTATTTCTTCTGAAGATGCCAGGTTTTTGCTGTATTGGGTTATTTTATCAGATAATATTAAGTCACGAGGAGATTCAACTGTTTTAACTATCCTTTCCTGTGAAGCATAAAATTCTGCTAGCGATTGGGCGAATGTAGAATTATGCACTATAAAAGGAACATTGCCTGCTAAAAAGTTGTGAGTATTCTCTACTTCTATATCATAAACTTCTTTATCATTATATATCCCTATTATATTTGTTACTTTATCCCATTGCAAGTAATCAGAACTTGCTAACTCCAACATTGCAACTTCTATTAAACTAATATCTTGCTTAATTTGTGTATCAAGAATTGAGATCATTTTATTTGCTTGGTAATGTGAGAAATCTCGTTTTAAAAACGGATATTTTATCCCCAACCCTTCTCTTTTATTTATTCTGTCTATTAAAGGTCCTACAGGTATTGTGTCTTTATTTGGGCTTCCAGCTTTGTTGTTCTGTAAATATCTCTCCAACTGCCATAATTTCTCCACTAAATTTATCTCTTCACTAAATTTTTTAACATTTTCATAGCCATAAATATATAAAATATAATATGGTTTATTATTTATGAATTTGACTCTTATTGTACTTTGTATATTAAAATTCAATAATGCCAATTGTGTTCCATCTATTAGATTTCTGCTTGCACTTGATATTTCTATACCCTTCTCTTTATGTATATAACCTTCTGTATCAAAATAAGCTCGTAAAAATGAAGATAATTCAATTTTTGGCGAATTTAATATTTGCTCTGGGAATTTGTGGTGTGTTGCTCTTTTTTTACTTTTAAATAATGATATACCTAAACATTTATTCAAAAACAGTTCAATAGTGCCATATTTATCTGTGTATATATCATACTCCCCCCTTTCTTTATCTAAATTTATATTGAATATATTCTTTGATAGCTCTTTAAATCTATCTCTGCAATACTTGCTATCTGTGCTTATACCATATTTAGTCAAAGATTCCCCTAAATAATACCCTAACAATTCACACAATTCTTTTGTAATATATCTTGTGGGTTTAATAAAAGCACTTCTATGCCACGTATCAAACTTACTTATTTCTGCTGTAATATCATATATCTCATCATCTGATAGATATTTTCTCAACGTTTTTAATGGAATTATCTCTCCTTTTTTAATATTAATATTATTTTTATTTAAACTATAAACATAATTTTTAGATTTCCCTTGTCTTTTAATTATATTCTCCTTTACTAACTCTAAAAGTAATACACTTATCCAACCAGATTTAGACCCTAAACCAACGTGGAGCTCTTTTAATTTGCATTTTTTGTTCTTTTTTACACAAGATACGATTTTATTCTTTAATCCGAGCAAGCCCTCTTCTATTTGAATTTTGATGTTAAGTTTTTTATTTAATTTTACTAATATATTTTCTTCGCCCAATAACTTAACCCACTCTATTTTTTGTAAAATGCCTTGGCTATCTAACTTCCTTACTGTAGCTATTCTACTATTTATCCCCAATTCGTTAGCTTGTATCCATTGGGGAATACCTTCTTTAAATGAGAGCACAGAGTGTTCTGGCGTTAACTCTATCTCTTTCCCAAAATTTGTAATGATTTTTAAAGTATTACCAACTCTTCTATTAAAAGTATTTATAACTTTACTGTTTGTTATTTTGCATGATTTATCATATGTTAATACTTGATCATCTACTTGAATGTCTTCGATATTTTTAATTATATTATTTTTTAAATATACTTTTGTTCCCTTAGGTAAGCATTTACCAGAACCAGTTTCGCCTGCAACTACAACACCACGAGCTTTAGTTTTTATTCTGTCTGATATTTTTTCCGGCAAATTATAATCTTCAACATTTAATTGCTTTATCGGCCTTACAGCTGTAATCTCCCATGCATCTGATACTGGCGGTTTTGTGATAACAATTCTGTATGTATGAAATTGAACTACGGTAGAGCCCGGCCTTGAAATTTCTATGAATGCTTTTTGCTCTGTTCTTGCCCTTTCAACTATTTCCTTTGCCATTTTTTGAACTTGCAATGTTGTTAAAATTTCTGTTCCTATATCCACTAAAGACCATTGGCCTGGCTTTCCTCTTTTAGCTCTTCCCTTTGTATCTTCCCTTAGATGAACAGACATTGTGTCAGGATCAAAATATTTTTCAAACTCTAATTTTTCCTTTAATTCCTTAAACTCCAAGAATATTACTTCCATTCCTAACGCCTTAGCGGATTCTGATTGGATTCTATCTGCTGTTATTAAAACAGCATTTTCAGCGTATGCAATATCACGAATAACTGCATCTATTTCACCACCTATTTTTGCATATTTAATTTGAGAAATAGTTGGCCTTGTTCCTGCAAATACCAATTCAATTTTCTCCTGCTTTGACAGTTTTTGTAATTCCTGTATTTCCTCCAAACCTAAAAAACCAATTTCCTGACCTTGATTTGCCTGATGCTCTAGCTCTGCTAAGCTTGCTCTTGTGACTATAATTTTCCCTTTTAACTTCTTATCTTTAATCATCTTAGAAGCAGCTTTCTCTATTATAACTGACGTGTCTAAAACATATGTTTTTTGTTCCATGATTGAAATTATGAAGCATTTGTTTAAATATGTTGCTATTTATATTTTAAAAGATATATAAGCTTATAAATTAATAATTAATAAGGTTAGTATGGGCAAGAAAAGTGTTGATAGTTTTATGAAAGGTTTAAGTAAAGGCCCTTATAATTATAATAATACTTCTAATAAAAATTCTGTTAAACAAAAACCAAAAAACCAATCTAATATTGAAAAACCTGAAAAATTAGTTTATGATAAAAAACAAAATGGATGGCGTTACAAATCATTAGTCGAAAAATTGGATTCTCTGGAAAAAAATGTTAAAGGAAATTCTAAACAATATAATTTTTTAATTGAAGGAGAAATTATAGCCCCAATTATTTATGCTTTGCCAAGATATATAGATGTTGAAAGCTGGTATTATAAGAATAGAGAACTTAAAATAGTATTGCATGAATCAGACTCTATCAAAAGCTTAGATGGAAAAATTCTTTATACAGAAACAAAACTTATATTTGAAAGCGATTATAAACAATTACTTAAAGATTATCCTTGTGTTAAAGATGTTATTTCTGGATTGAAGAAAGAAGGAATAAAAATAGTTTATGATAAAAAAGATATACATATTAAGCTAAAGCTGGTTAAATGTTAAATCTTTCTAAAGAATATTAAAAAGGCTGTATGGCCTATCATTAATGAATGCGGTCTTACTCTATGTGATTCAACATGCCATTCTCTTTCTATTAATTCAATAACCTTTATTAATTTAAATTCAGATGCTTTTTTTACTATATTAATGACTTGGGTAATATTTGGAAGATAAATTACCAGGAAAGAGCCTGATTTTAGCGCTTTGTATGCAGAATCTAAAGCAATTTCAGGATTTGGCAGGTCTAAAGCAATTAAATCTAAATCTTTTTCTGAAATATCCTTAACAGATTTATTTTTTAAAATTATATTTTTAATATTCAAGTCTGAAAAGTTTTTCTTTGCTAAATCATAAAATTCCTTGTTTATTTCGTATGAGTAAACTGTTTTGCAAAAATTTGCAAGGTATGAAGATAAAACACCGGAACCTGTTCCAGCATCCAAGACTTTTGAATTTTTATTTATACCTGTTGATGTCATTATTAAGCCTATATCTTTCGGCAAGATTATAGCCGGACCTCTTTTTATTTTTGAGATCTTGTCCGTGAAATTAGCATCGAAGATTTTAAATTCATTCTTTGTATTTGAGAAAACCTTGTCTTTTGGTTTTTTAATGTCTTTCCCCTTTATCAAGCCAAATTCGGTATTTAAGTCTCCTGAAGACCAGAAGTATGTCCTGTTTTCCCTTGTTAATATCCTCTTAATTTCCATTATTAAATTAGTTATTATTAATATATAAATGTGCGGGAGACAGGATTTGAACCTGCGTAAGCACTAAGCTAATAGCTTTCTTATATCATAGCATAAAGCTCAGATCTCAAGATCTCTTGAGGCTATCCCGTTTGACCACTCCGGCACTCCCGCATTAATAAATTTTAATTTATCATTATATTTAAACTTTATTAATAGATAAATTTATTAAATATAGAGATTTTAAAATTTAAAAGGATGAAGACTGTAATAAGGCTGAAGGATGTGTGGAAAATTTATAAATTGGATAATGTGGAGGTTTCTGCTTTAAGAGGCTTAAATTTAGAGGTTAGAGAGGGAGAGTTTCTCGCTGTTCTTGGGAAATCAGGATCAGGGAAAAGCACTGTCTTAAACATGATTGGATGCTTAGATATTCCCACTAAAGGCAAAATTTATTTAGATGAAAGGGATATTTCTACATTAGAAGAAAGTGATTTAACAAGGATAAGAGGAAAGAAAATAGGATTTGTTTTTCAGATATTTAATTTAATTTTTAGCTTAAATGCCTTAGAAAATGTTATGTTGCCAATGACATTTCAAGGTATAAAAAGAGAAGAAAGAATAAAAAGAGCTACAGAATTACTTGAATTAGTTGGTTTAAAGGATAGAATAAATCACAGACCTGCTGAACTTTCAGGCGGGGAAAGGCAAAGAGTAGCCATAGCAAGGGCTTTAATAAATGATCCTGAAATAATATTGGCAGATGAACCTACAGGTAATCTAGACAGCAAAACAGGCAATGAAATAATTAATATACTAGTTAACCTTCATAAAAAATATAAAAGAACTGTTGTTATGATAACGCATGACAAGCATCTTGCAAATTATGCCGAAAGAATAGTAAATTTAAAGGATGGAGTTATTATAAAATGAAAGAGGAGCTAATGAAAAAAATTTTAATATTGTGTTTGATATTTTTATTAAGTTTAAATATAATTTATGCTGTTGAAACTGTAATTTCTTATGAAGAAATAAGGTTTGATTTAGTAAAGACTGATCCAGCTCCTTTAGAACCTGGAAAAACTTTTGATATGTGGTTTGATGTTACTAATTTACAAAGTTATAGCATTAGAAATCTTCAGATAAGTTTGGTTGATAAATTCCCTTTTGCTATAAAGGATGAAAACAAAAGGACTATATTGATAGAAGAGATTAAATCTGGTGAAAAAAAATCTGTAAAATTTATTGTTAATGTTAATAAAGACATTAATGAAGGGACTTACCAATTAGGATTGCAATATTATTCACAAAAAATAGATTCTTTTGTCAGTAAAAATTTTAATTTAGACATAAAATCAATAGGCGTTGTTGTTACACCTACAGAAATTAGATTGGACCCTGAAAGGATTAGACCAGGGGGAAGCGCTAATTTAGAGATTGATATTGTTAATGGTGCTGGGTCTGTGATTAGTGATGTAACAACAGAACTTGGATTAACTGGAACGCCGTTTGTTACTTTAGGCGAGACTTCTGAGAAGAGAATAAGGCAATTGGCACAGAATGCCAAAGCTACATTAAACTATAATTTAATTGTAAATCCTGATGCTGAATCAAGGGTTTATAGAATACCTTTATCTATAACTTATTATGACCAGCTTGGTGCTAAATTTGCAAGAAATAATACCATTGGGATTGCAGTTTATGCAAAACCTGAATATAATTTAGATCTAGAGAATACTGAAGTATTTGTCAGCAGGCAAAAAGGCGAGGTCACAGTAAGCATAGCAAACAAAGGGAATTCAGAATTAAAATTTTTAAGCGTTGAACTATCAAAAAGCAAGGATTATAATATTATATCTAATCCAAGGATTTATATTGGCAATTTAGAGAGTGATGATTTTGAAACTGCCAGCTATACAATTTATACAAAGTCATCTAAACCTGTGCCTTTAAAGTTTAAAGTAGAATATAAAGACAGCTATAATGATAATTTTTCTGATGAACATGAAGTAACCTTGCCTTTGTATAACAGAATAACTGCACAAAGCCTTGGCCTTATAAAGATAAATACCTTCTGGATTAATCTTATAATAATTATATTGTTAGCAGTATTAGCATACAAAACTTACAAGGTTTGGAAAACTGAAAGGGATTTAGAAAAATCAGTGATTATTATTTACAGTAATTTTAAAAAATGGGTAAGAGATAAACTAAAGAGAAAAAGATGATTAAGGATTTTATCCATTTTTCTTTTCAAAGCGCAAAAAACAGGCAATTAAGAAGCTGGCTGACTATAATTGGAATTGTAATTGGGATAGCTGCTATTATTGGACTAATTACTGTCAGCAGCGGTTTAGAAGAAGCAATAACAGATCAGTTTGATAAGATAGGAACAAATAGATTAATTGTTTTACCTAAAAACAGCAATATACTTAGTTTAGGCCAGGAATTGACTACAAAAGATGCGGATGTCACTGAAAGCATGTCAGAATTTAAATGGGTTACGCCTTATCTTTTTCATAGTGCAGTTATTGAATTCAACAAAGAAAAACATTTTTTACAGACTACTTCAAACCCCATAGACAATATAAAATCTAGATGGGAGGACATTGATATTAATCTTAGAGAAGGCAGATTGTGGGGGGCTGAAGAGAAATATAGTGCAGTTGTTGGTTATAAATTTAGTGAAGATTTGTTTGATAAAAAAATAAGATTAAATAGCCATATACTAATTAACGGAGTAAAGTTCAAGGTTATTGGGATTATGGAAGAGGTTGGTGACCCTGAAAGTGATAATATGATTCACATCCCAATGGATACTGCACGGGAGTTATTTAATAAACAAGCTGAGGTAAGCATAATTGAATTGGTTGTTAAAGATGGAATTAATCTAGAGAAGACTGCAAGCAAGGTTAAAAAAGCATTAGAAAAGGAAAGGGGCAATGAAAATTTTGAAGTAAAAACTCCACAACAATTATTAGAGCAATTAGGGGTTTTACTGGGAATAGTGCAAATTATATTTATCAGCATTGCAGCTATTTCCTTGGTTGTAGGAGGTATAGGTATTATGAATTCAATGTTTACATCTGTTTTAGAAAGGAGAAGGGAGATTGGGATAATGAAAGCTGTTGGCGCCACTAACAGACAAATTATGACTATATTTTTGATAGAAGCTGCTTTGTTTGGTTTGATTGGCGGAATAGCTGGTGTAATATTAGGATCTCTAGGTGCTTATTTTATTAAAATGGTTGCTGGATTTTTTGGATTTCAACTTATTAAGATTAGTGTTAATTTAGGATTAATATTATTTAGTCTTGGTTTTGCTATTGGAATGGGTATGCTAGCTGGCTTTATTCCTGCTTATCAAGCAGCTAAATTAAAACCAGCAGAGGCTTTGAGATATGAGTAATGACATGTTTATTTTGGCTGTGGATAATTTAAAAGAAAGGCAATTAAGAAGCTGGCTGACTATAATTGGAATTGTAATTGGAATTGCAGCTGTGGTTACATTAATTTTTATCGGGAATGGACTGGAGAATGCAATACAAGCACAATTTTCTAAAATGGGAATTTCAAATATAAGGGTTGCACCTGGAAATTTAAGAGGCCCTCCAACTGGAAATATTGGCTTTAACAACAGCATAATAGACCAAATAGAGAAGGCAAAGGCTGTAGAATATGTTAATCCTATACTGTTAAATTTTGCTACATTAAAATATAGGAATGAAGAAGGTTTTTTTATGACTATAGGTTATGATACTAAACTTTCTGATAAAGGGTTTTTAGATGCAGATATTAAACTAGAGGATGGAAGATTTTTTAATCCTGATGAAAAAGGCAGCGTAATTATTGGGTATAATGTTGCAAAGGATGAGTTTAAGAATGAAATTTTAACAAAGAATACAATTAAGGTTAATGATGTCCAGTTTAAGGTTGTAGGTATTTTTAAGAAGACTGGAACTGATATTGATAATAGGATTTATCTGCCATTAAATGATGCAAGAGAATTATTTAACAAGCATGATATTGTTAATATTGTGACTGTAAAGATTAAGGATGGAATTGATATTGAGAAAGCTGCTGAGGATGTAAGAAGAATGTTAAGGAAGACTTACGAAGAGGAGCAGTTTGTTGTTTTTACACCTGAACAATTACTTTCACAGCTTAAAGATATTTTAGGCGCTATAAAAATATTATTATCCGGGATTGCTGCTATATCTTTAGTTGTTGGCGGGATAGGTATTATGAATTCAATGTTTACATCTGTTTTAGAAAGGAGAAGGGAGATTGGGATAATGAAAGCTGTTGGCGCCACTAACAGGCATGTCTTATTATTATTTTTAATAGAATCTGGATTAATTGGATTTATTGGCGGTGTAATTGGTGTAATATTGGGGATAACAGTTGCAAAATCTGTTGAATTGATAGCTGCACAGCTTGGATTTTCATTACTGGCTGTAGGATTAGACTTTGCTGTGATTATTTTTATGTTATTGTTTGCCTCTTTTGTAGGAATGATTTCTGGCGCAATTCCTGCTTATCAGGCAGCTAAATTAAAACCTGTGGATGCTTTAAGATACGAATAAGAATTTAAAAACGAAAGGCTTAAATATTATTAAGAATACATGTATTCTATGAAATTAAAAATAAATTGGGAACATAAAAGAGTAAAACATGCTATAGAAAGGATGTGGCTAAGAGGCGTTTCTATTAAAGATGTTATAAATTCTATACAAAAAGGACAGAAAATAAAACAGAAAGATAATTTAATAGAATCATTTTATTCGTATTACAGCATAGTTTATGCAGAATACTTTTACCAAAAAGAAGATATACATAAAATATATCCTATAACTGTTAAAATATGGTGATGATAAATGGAGAAGATATTACCTTATAAATGCAATTGCGGCGGAACTTTAAAAGAAAGCCACACGCAAGTTGAATTTTTCGGAATAGATTTTGGCATTAAAAAATGCGAAGTATGCTCCAAATGCGGATCTGAATATCTCGATGAAAAAGCTCTAGAAGAAATAGAAAAAGAAGTCAAAAAGAAAAAATTGTTTGGCTTGGAAAAACAAGCGCAAATAACAAAATCAGGCAATTCCTTGGTTATCAGAATACCGCCTGAAATAGCAAATTTTACAAAAGCGCATTACAAAGATGCTATAAGATTATACCCTATAAGCAAAAAAAAGATAGAGATTGAGCTGGCTTAATAATATATTACAATCCAAAAGCTTCCCTTAGCTCTTTAATTTTTTTGGCTTCCTCTACAAGCCTTGCACCTTTTTCTGTGATAATATAAAATGATTTATCTTTTTCTTTTATCTCCTGTATCATACCTTTACTTTCCAGCTCTGTAATGTAAGACTTCATTCTATCATAAGACAGATTTCCCTTGTATAAAATATGTGTTGGCTTTATCTTGCCCTGCCTCTGTATTAAAGCAAGAATATCACATATTATTTCAAATTTATTTCTTCTTTCGGCCATATTTAACTCTGATAAGCATGATTAATAATGAAGCAAAACCCAGGAATTGTGAAATATGCCCTGGTAAAAATGCCAATTGTATATTTGTATAGAAGGCATAAGCTAAAATGAAATGCGAAAATGTTAACAGCACGAAAGTTAATAATACTAAAAATGCATTTTTTGTTTTTTTAGCCAGATAATTTCTATAAGTATGGAATACTATAAAACCTGTTAATAAAGTACTAGTTAAATTAAAACCAAAATAAGATCTTGTTATATATGAATAAAGTGTTAATGCTAAAATTAAAGATGAAATTAGTGCAATAACATTCTTCTTTTCTATTCCTGAGTAAACTAATATTAAAAATATATAAGCTAAGGATATTGCAAACATATAGATAAAGTTTAATGACCTAGCAATTGTTAATAATATTCCTGGCTGCAAAGTTGGAAAATAATTATAATAGATAAAAACAGCAGGTATTACCAAGATATATATAATAAATTCCAATCCTAAAAGGAAGAATGCAATAGAAAAATATAAATCTAATTTTTTAGACGTGATTTTATATAATTTATAGCCATAATATGCTATTATCAATGAAATTACCAGCCCTAAAACCTGTATAGCTATATCTGTGCCAAAAAACCATGCAGGACCTCTAAAATCAAGTATCATATTAATCTATTTAGAAATATTCTTTATAAACCTTCTGTTTTTAAGAAACCCTTTATAAATTTTATGTATTGACTGTAAAGAGCTTTTCTTCACAACCTATTTATAAATAAACCTTATAAATAATATAATAATTAGAAATCGGCCACAACGTTTTCTAACACACCTCAGAAGATCTGGTTTGCCTCTTTATACCAGGTCTTCTTTTTCTAATCTTTACAATTAGGTTTAGTTTATATAATTTTCTAATACATCCCCATTCCTGGAGGCATACCTTGCGGCATAGGCTGTTCTTTTGATTTTCCAGACGCCAATACATCATCTATTCTTAAAATTAATTCTGCAACCTCTGAAGCTGATTTAATTGCTTGTGTTTTTATTTTTAAAGGCTCTATTATTCCTTTATCCAAACAATCAACCACATCGCCTGTGAATACATCCAAGCCAGACCATTTCTTGCCTTTTTCATGCGCTGCTTTTAACGCTGTTAAAGAATCAATTGGATCTAAGCCTGCATTTTCTGCCAATGTTCTTGGGATTACCTCTATTGCATCTGCAAATGCCAGCACAGCCAGCTGCTCTCTTCCTGATAATGAATTAGAGAATTTTCTTATTGCCAAAGATAATTCCATTTCTATTGCTCCAGCGCCTGCAACTACCTTCCCTACTGTTACTGAAGCTGCTAAATCACCCAAGGCATCTTTAACTGCACGCTCAACTTCATCCACAACATGAGATGAGCCGCCTCTAATTAAAATAGTAAGCGCTTTTGCTTTTTTAGAGCCTGTGATATAAGTCATCTGCTCATCGCCCACTTTAATTTCTTCTACTTTAGAAGCAAAACCTAATTCTTTTTGCGTTAAATCATTTAAATTAGTAATTATTGTTGCGCCTGTTGACCTTGCTAATTTTTCCATGTCTGATTTCTTTGCCCTCTTAACAGCGTATATCCCTTCTTTTGCAAGATAATGCTGCGCTAAATCATCAATTCCTTTCTGGCATACCACAACATTAGCCCCAGACTTGATTACTTTTGAAGACATATCTTTTATTATTTTTTCCTCCATTTCCAAGAAGTTCTGGAATTGTGCAGGGTCTGATACCTGTATCTTAGCATCTGTTTCAGAGGATTTTATTTCTAATGCTGAATCCAATAATAATATTTTAGCATTTTCTATATGCTTTGGCATTGCAGGGTGCGCTCTTTCTTTGTCTAAAATAATTCCCTGAACCAATTCAGAATCTTCTATTCCTGCACCAGCTTTTTTTTCTATCTTAATATTATCCAAATCTATAACTATTTGAGAATTCTCTATATCTGCTACCTGCTGTATTGCTTTTACTGTTAAATCCGCCAATAATTCTTTTGAAGCTTCTGCCCCTTTTCCTGTCATTGCTGTAATTGATATTTGCCTTAATTTTGCTGTGTCTTTAATTGTAATATCTTCTGCTATCTTGTTCAGAATTTCTTGTGATTTCTCAGCTGCTATCCTATACCCTTTAGCTATTATAGTAGGATGAATTTCTTTGTCTAAAAGCGCTTCTGCATTTTTTAATAATTCGCCTGCAAATACAACCGCAGTTGTTGTTCCATCACCTACTTCATTTTCCTGTGTTTTTGCTATCTCTACTATCATTTTAGCAGCCGGGTGCTCTATATTCATTTCTTCCAGAATTGTCACACCATCATTAGTTACTATTATATTGCCAAGAGAATCCACAAGCATTTTATCCATACCTTTAGGGCCCAAAGTAGTTCTAACTGTTTCTGCCACTAACTTAGCAGCCATTATATTATTCTTTTGAGCGTCTCTGCCAGATGTTCTTTGTGAATCTGGCGATATTATATATATTGGTTGTTGTTGGTTTGTCATTTTTAACTTAAAACATTGGTTTTATGCTACCTAATACTTTATAACATTTTTGTATCATATTTCTATATATTTATAATAACTATTAAGTGGTAAAAATAGAAAGATTTATAAATAAGACATAGATATTAAATTAATGGCAAAACAAGCAGGAACTAGATTAAATATACAGCACTGTTCTGAGATAGATTTAGAGGATATTAGTAAATTTCCAGGTGTTAAAATTAATGACAGCGATGACAATAGGCATGAACGGATAAGATATACCATAGGCACTAGAGATACTAGAATTATAAGCACTAAAGAGGCTGAATTTCCTAAAATTTATTATAGAGATTTAAGGCTTGCTAAAATTAGCATATTGGATGGCGTTACAAAGCTAGTTATAGAGCCTAATGGCTATTTTGATAAGTTATTAGAAAGGAAAACAGAATTTGTAGAAGATAAATTAAAAAAAGGACTAGCATACTCTTTATTTGATACTATGAGGGATTTTACAGTACACTATATTAATGACCGTGCAAAGGTCAAAAAAGAATACAGGGAAGAAATTACAGAAGCTATTGATAATGGCATAGATATAAGTGAAAAGACAAAAATGATAGAGGATGAGTATAATAAAAATGTTGATGATATTAATGAAAAACTTAATAAATTTAAATCAGGATTAAAAGAAAAAATACCAGATTAATACTAAACAAAGTATTGTTGGACTTATTAAATTAATTGATAATCTTGAATTTTATTGCGGGGGAGTTGTTTTAGGCAGAAATCCTGCTTGTGATTTTACAATAGATGATCCTTTTGTTTCTAATTTACAAGGCGTAATTACTGAAATAACTACCGAAGATGAGGCTAAAATAGTTTATAATGATTTTGGCTTAAATAATCTTAAAATTTATACAATAAGGGATGAAGGCCAAGGCTTTAAAAAATTTGAGGAATGCAATGGGGAAAGAATATTAATAGATAAATTACAAAGATATCCCCAGTCTTCTATAATTTTTTTAGGAAAACGTGAACGTATAATCCCAAAAAATGAAGAAACTGACAAGTCAATTGGCGTGTATGCAAAACATTATTTATGCATATCTAAAGGAGGATTACTTCCTAAGCAAGCCTAATTCATCATCCAGATCTTCTGCTATTATTCTTAAATCTTCCAAAGTTTTTAAAATATTTTTTTTAACATCTTCCACTAATTCTTCCATATTATCCACTCTTAAAATATAACGGCTATCCTGGTTAACAACCAAGCCTGATTCCATTAATCTATTTAAATGATGAACAACTGTGCCACGAGAAAGATTTGAACGATAAGCAATTTCATCTGAAGACAATGGCTGTTTTTTCCTTGTTGCTTTTATTAATTCAACAAATATTCTGAAACAAGATTTTTCCTTGTCCCTTTCTGTGAATAAACCTAAAGATTCCGATAACCATTGCAGATCCCTATTGGTATTCTTTTCTGTAGGCTTTCTTATTTTTACAATTGTTATTCTTCTGAATTCGTGTATCATGTTGATTTAAAGTAAACTGAATTTATAAAGATTGTGTATTTTCTCTCTGTCGCAATAAAAGTGTAAGCTTCTTTTGATTTCTCTAAATCTAAGTTTAATTTCTTCTTATTTATTTCTAATTCCTTAATTTGTTCA
>Ga0209541_10009399_pt1 | contig 15848 bp, 23 predicted proteins | sample RifCSPlowO2_01_FD_184027 | JGI IMG/M metagenome (GOLD analysis project Ga0209541, IMG submission 184027) | Groundwater microbial communities from Rifle, Colorado - Rifle CSP2_plank lowO2_0.1 (SPAdes) (version 2) | ecosystem: Environmental > Aquatic > Deep subsurface > Groundwater | place...
CCAAGAACTAATTTGTTAAAATGGTAACATAAATACAAATTAAATCAACGATTTTGTGTAGTCTTTTCAACATCCATTTTTGAAGATTTTGGGGTATAATTTTAGGAATTGAACTAATTAATTCATAAATTTAAAAAGATGACAGCAATAATAGAAAAAAGATTAAACGATAAAAATAATCACAAAGAGGAATACGAGACGAATAATATATTTGAAGAAATTTTTGATTTTATTTTTGTTCCTATTCTCAATTCTTTCCCAAAAAGTTTAAAGAATTTTGTAAGAAATAGTCATAAATCAGCAAGTGATGTTATCGAGCACAAAACTTCACACAAAGCACTAGAAGTGCTTTACAATAATGGACACAACCCCGAGGAAAAAGGTTTAATAAAAAAAATATTCCAAAAAATATGGTTTAACAGGAACAATTCAAAAGCTGTTAGAAATAGATTGAAAGCTGTAAAAAGAGAATTGTATAATCATGCTGAAAAAACTTTAAATAAGAGTGACGAACTTAGAGTATTTAGTATTGCATCCGGTTCAGCAAGAGCGGTTGTAGAAACACTTTCAAATTTATATATACCCGAGACAAAGAAAATATATGTATCATTTTTAGACAAAAATCCCGAAGCAATAGAATACAGTAAAGAAAAAGTTAATCAAATTTCTTTTGATAAAAATTTTAATTTTAATTGGTGCGTAGATACAGCAAGTAGTTTTCCTAGCTATTGCTCAAATAAAAAACAAGATATAATTGAAATGGTTGGATTGTTAGATTATTTTACAGATGAAAAGGTTGTAAATATATTTAAAAGTATTTATGAACATTTGAATGATGGTGGAATACTTATCACAGCGAATATAGACGACAACAAAGAAAGGAAATTCGTAACTAATTTTATAGACTGGAATATGATTTATAGAAACGGTTCAGATCTTAAAAGATTGGCAATTGAAGCTGGCTTTGATAAAAATAAAATAAAAATATTTTACGAACCATTAAAAATTCATGCAATTCTTGTAGCAGAAAAATAAATTTATACTTATGGAATACCAAATTGTTACATTATTTATAATAGCAATTTTAAATGCCGTTTTTGGATATTTTGTTGTTCGTGGAGGAGGCAAAGCAACAAACACAATATTTTCTCTGGTTGCAATTTCAGTATCACTTTGGGCGCTAAACCTAGCATTTTTTATAAAAAGTAACAATCTAGAATCCGCCCTCATCTTTGCAAATTTATATTATATATTTGCCGCTGCCATACCTGTTTTGTTTTTTTGCTTTTCTCTAGTTTTTCCTCAAGAAAATATGCTCTTTAAGAAAAAATATTATCTATCATTTATTCCCCTTGGAATACTTGGTCTGTTAATGTTTTTAAATGAGAACATTATCTTAAAAGAAATCTTTATAACTGATTCAGTAAAAGATGTATTACTTGATTCTACAAATTACATAATTTACGGAGCATATTTTCTTGTTTTTGTTTTTTCATCATATATTATCCTTCTTAAAAAATACAACAACACGTCAGACGAAACAGAAAGAATGCAGTTGAAATTAGTTATCATTGGTACAGCGATATCATATATATTAGGAATGTTTTTCAATCTTTTATTACCGTGGACTGGAAATTATTCTTTAATTTGGCTAGGCCCTCCATTTTCTTTAATTATGGTTGCTTCTCTTGGATATGCTGTTATTAAACATCATTTATTTAATGTAAAAGTAATTTCTACAGAAATACTAACATTTTCACTTATATTCTTTATTTTAGTTAGAACAATTACTTCTGACAATGTACAAGATCAAATAGTAAACGGACTTTTGTTATTAATAGTATCTATATTTAGCATCTTACTTATTAGAAGTGTTATTAAAGAAGTTGAGATTAGAGAACAAATAGAAAAATTGGCAGAAGAATTAAAAGACGCAAACGTACAGCTTAAAAAAATGGATAAACAAAAATCGGAGTTTATCAATTTGGCTTCTCATCAATTGCGTGGACCTGTCGCTTCTCTAAAAGGATATTCTTCCATGATTTTGGAAGGGTCATACGGGCCAATTTCAAAAAAGATAGAAGATGTTGTCACTCGTCTATCTCAATCCAGCAACGCTCTTGCGCTTATCATTGATGACTTTTTAAACCTTTCCAGAATTGAACGAGGGAAAATAGAATTCAACTTTACCGAAGGAAATTTGAAAGAAGTGGTAGACAGTGCAGTAGAAGAATTGAAACAAAAAGCATTGGATAAAAAATTAAAGATGACTTTCACTGCCAAAAAAGGAAATTATACTTTGAATATGGATTCAGAAAAAGTAAGACAAATCGTTTCAAATCTAATAGACAACTCTATAAAATATACTCCTAAAGGATCTATCAAAGTAAAACTCTCTCAAGAAAATGAAGAGATGTTATTGGAAGTAACCGATACAGGTATTGGTGTTCCTCCTCAAGATATGGACAAATTGTTCAAAAAATTTAGCCGTCTTGCAAATGCTAACGAAGAAAATATTCAAGGAACAGGTCTTGGTCTATACCTTGCAAAAGAAGTTATGAATGCACACAACGGAAAAATCTGGATAGAATCGGAAGGACAAGACAAAGGATCTTCTTTCTTTGTTGAGTTTAAAGCAAAAGAGAGAAGAAAAACACCGCGAATCAACTCAGAAAAAGAATTATCTGAGGCAAAATAATATATTATTCAAATACTTTTATATCTTGCGTATTGATTTTAGTGATAGTTATTATATTTTCTTTATCAATATCTAGATAATCTTCTACAATTCCTTTTATTGCATTAAAGCCAATTTTTATTTTTTTACTGTTTTCTTCTAAAAGAACTCCAACGCATTCATATTTTTTTTTCCGATTTTTATCACCATACAAAACAATCTCAACTACTTCATTTTCTGAATTATTTTTTTGATCTTCTTTTAATTTTTTCATTTTATTTCAACAATCTCTTTTATAAAAGATTTCGGGATAATATAAAAAAGTGGTTTTTCCGATGGGTGGTTTTTTATTGGTTTTGGATATGTCCTTATTGTTTCAGGGTTTTTTATAACAATATGATCTTTCTCAACCCTAAACAAAAACCCTTCCGTATACATAAGAGAACAATCATATCTTGGTTCATTAGAGACAAAAACCACATCTCTCCAAACCACAGATATGTATGATCTTAGTGATATTTTTTCTATAGCATCCGTTTTAAATTTTAATGACTCAGAAAGAATAGCAGTATCTGGGATAATAAGCCCTTTTACAAGGTCATTTTTTTTATTTATCCTTTCCAAAGATGCTGTCTTTTCTTTTATAAAAGTAATAACTATATTGTCTTTATTTTTCTGAACATATCCATATGCTTCATGTGTGAACAATTTTGTTTTCCCCAATTTTTTATTGATACCATAAGAAGAGTCTATATAAAAAGCATCAACATATTTTATATTATAAATTTCATTCATTTTAAATATCACTTATTACTAATTAAAATAACAATAATTTAACAAAAAGTAAAATGAGCAGGCAACATGCCTGCTCTCTTATTGTTTATTTTTTAGAACCAAAAAGTGAATCCCAGAAACTAGTTGCTTCCTTTCCAGAAGCATCATCTTTATTGAAAGGCTTGCTGTTTTTTTCATCATTGCCCCGCTCAAAAACGCCAGCCTTTTCTGCGTCATCACGAGCTTGATGTTCTGCTGCCGAAGCTTTACTTGTAGAATCACCAGTATAATCAGCCGTATCTTTTACAGTCCATTTATCACCCACGAAACACCTCTTTCTCTAAAATTAATAGATTAAGTTGCCAGAAAGAACAAGACCTATTACCACAACAAATCTCTTTAAATATTCTATTCCCTAACAATATTTTGTCAAACAAAAAAAATGAGACGTCCAACGTCTCAATTTTTTATTTTATTTCTTTAATTGTATTCCCAACTCATCCAATTGTTTTTTGTCTACTTCTGCCGGAGAATCCATCATCGGATCCCTTGCTTCTCTTGTTTTTGGAAATGCGATTACTTCTCGGATACTTTCTTCTCCTCGTAAAATCATAATCAATCTGTCCAGTCCCCAAGCGATTCCACCATGAGGAGGTGTCCCCATATCAAATGCAGAAAACATATGTGCTAAATCTTTTTTCTGAGCTTCTTCATCATATCCGATTATCTCCAAAGTAGATTTTAAAATCTCTGATTTGTGCGCTCTGATACTTCCCCCTCCAATCTCTGATCCGTTCAAAGCAATATCGTATTGTCCTGCGATGATACTTCCGATGTCTTGTTTGTTCATCAACTTTTCCAAATCTTTTTCTTTTGGTGCAGAAAACGGATTGTGAGTAAATGTCCATTCGCCTTTTGCTTGTGGGTTGTCTGATTTTGCTACTTTTTCAAAAAATGGAAAATCTACCACCCAACAAAAAGCAAGTAAATCTTTGTCCTCTTTGTTCTCTCTCATATCTGGTCTATCTGTTCCATATTTTTCCATCGCTTCCGCATAAGTGATTCTTGGAAAAGGAACTTGCTGTATCTTTTTCTCTGGATAAAGTTTTTCTACAATTTCTATAAGCAACTTTTCGTTCAAAGTAATGATGTCTTCTTCCTCAACAAAGCTCATCTCTAGGTCTAGCTGAGTAAATTCTGGCTGTCTATCACCTCGCAAGTCTTCGTCTCTCATACAACGAGCAATTTGAAAGTATTTTTCAAAACCAGATGTCATCAATAATTGTTTGTATTGTTGTGGTGCTTGTGGCAAAGCAAAAAACTTTCCTTGATATATTCTGGACGGAACCAAATAGTCTCGCGCTCCTTCGGGAGTAGATTTTGTAAGTAGTGGAGTTTCTATTTCTGTAAAGCCTTCTTTATCCAAATAATCTCTGATGAATTTAATTATTTCGTATCTCGCTTTTATATTTTTTTGCATTCTATCTGTTCTTAAATCCAAATAACGATATTTAAGACGAGTTTCTTCATTTATTACAGAAGTATCTTGATTAATTTCAAAAACAGGCGTTTCTGATTTGTTTAAAACTTTTATATCCAAAACTTCTAATTCAATATCTCCATTGAAAGCATCTTTCTTGATCATTTTTTCTGGTCTAGCATTTACTTTTCCTTTTACTTCCACCACCCATTCAGGACGAGTTTCTTTGGCCATCTCCAATGCAGGACTATTTGGCAAAACCACACCTTGAATTTTTCCTGTGGTATCACGAAAATCAAAGAAAGTCATTTTTCCTTGATCTCGGCGTACATCAATCCAGCCAGCGATCGTCACTTCTTTTTCTGTATAATTTTTTAAATCTTTTATATATGTTTTTTTCATAAAACTTATTTTATCATAAAATAAAAATAATCTAGCTCAAAAGGGCAATTATCATTCCGAGAATTGCGAAAATGACACTGATAATCCAATATCTCATTACCACTTTATAGCTTGGCCATCCGATAGCTTCAAAATGATGATGTATCGGTGCAACACGAAATACTTTTTTGCCTCTGATTTTTTTTGAAGAGACTTGAATAATATTTCCCAAAACAGTTGCAAAAAGAGGAAAAGCAATAATAGGTAAAACTAAAACGTGTCCTGTTAAAAATGCGACGACAGTCAATGTTGTAGTTAATCCCAATATACCAGTTTCCGACATATAAAATCTTGCAGGGGGAATATTAAACCAAAGGAAAGCCAAAATACCGCCGACAATCATTGCACAAAAAGCAGCCAAATCTATTTGCCCTTGGAAAAAAGCAATTCCAGCATAGGCGGAGAAAATTGTTGCCATCACTCCTCCCGACAATCCATCTATTCCATCAATCACACCTGACGCAAAAAGAGAAAGCATTACCATCATGAAGAAAGGAATAAATAAAATTCCCAATTCTAACACTCCGTCCAAGGGAATGTTTATAGAAGAAACACCAAGTTTTGAATAAAACCACCAACCACCAATTGCACCAATCAAAAGAACCAAAATAATTCTAAGCTTTAAGGGCAAACCACCAGCAATATATTTCCCTTTATTCAAGACGAGGGCAAGATCGTCTACCAAACCAAGCAAAGAAGCAGTAACCAGTGTAAACAAAGGCAACCATGTTTGACTTCTGCTCATAAAATCTAATTTTGTAGTTAATTCGTTTGGAAATAAAAAAGAAGCCAGCCAAAAAACAAATATAGTAAACAAAGCGCTCGCCCAAATAATTATTCCGCCCATTCTCGGAGTGCCGGTATCTTTTTCTTTGTGCAATTCGTTAAAAATCGGAGTGCCATTTCCATCACCTATTCCTGCTTCTTTGCCGGCTTTCTTTTTCCACATTTTGTATTTATACAAATAGTGCGTTAAAAAAGGCGTCATAGCGATGCCTGTAAAGAATGCGATTGTCCACGGAATTAATATTTTTAATGCGTCCATAAATCAGTCTATAGTTTTTAGCTGTTAGTTTTTAGAAAGTTATTTAATAAATCAATTTAAAGTATAAGATATAAAGCGCTAAGTACAAAGTGTTGACAAATAATGCTTTATTAGATATAATAACTAAAGAAATCAATGCAGTTAATTCACTCATAAATAAAAGAGGGCTAAAACAATGGAAATTAAAAATGCATCGATCATTAGCGGAAAAATTTATTTAACAGAAGAATTCGATTCTTTTCGAAAAAAGATCCAGGACAGACACGAGGGGTATGATTTCATTTGTGTTCTAAGTGAGGATAAAAAAATAGTTAGATTTTTTCTCAAAAAAAGTGGCCTGAGTTCCTGGAAAGAAATTAACCCGAATGATGTTATTACTTTCTCAGAAAAAACTGTTGAGTATAGAATGATGCTTTTCTCAAGTTGGCATTTTTATAAAGCATCTATTCAGCAGCAATGAATAGAGGGCGGGCTTTCTTGCGAAAGCCCGCCTGTTTTATTTTAAGAAAATAAACGTTGACAAATAATATTTTATTAAGTATTATAATAAAAGAAATTTTTACAACCATCTTCTCAAACACTTATTTTGGAGAATTTTATGCAACAAATCTGGCTTTTTTTCTTTGATGAAATTCTCAGTCGGGACGAGACAAAAAAACACAACCTTTCTGTAGCCGCAGAAACATACGAGGAAGCGGTCGGTGAAGCAAGAGAAAAGTACGCGAGAGAAATTGAGAAAACAAAAGGGTTGCCAGGAGATCTCCTTCTTCTGGTGTAAAAGAGATAAGGCGGGCTTTCTTGCGAAAGCCCGCCTATTTAATTTGATCTTTTTACTTCTTATGCCACTTCTCCCTTACACCTTACACCTTACTACCTACACCTTCTCCCTTACACCTTAAACCTTGCACCTTACCCCTTACACCTTATTCCTCAATCCCCGCTATTTGATTAATACTTGAATTCACCAATTTTATTACATCATCAAATCTCCCCTCTTTACTAGATCCCAAAACAGAAACAATTATTGGATGACCGATTCCGACATCAAACACGACTACCAAATTTCCCCCCGCCAAATCTGTAAATCCTGTTTTTGATCCAATAATACCTGGGATATTTTCAACAAATTGATTCGTGTTTTCAAACAAATGATTTTTGTTATCCGAACTTATTCTTAACACAGGATATTTTGTCGCTTCAATCAATTTATAATTGTTTTTTATAATATGATTCATTAGAAAAGCCATGTCTTTTGCCGAGCCATAAGCTCCACTCACAAGGTCGCTCTCATCAAGACCAGACTCGTTCAAGAAAAAAGTCTGCGCCAAACCAATTTCTTTTGCTTTTTTATTCATCTCATCTATAAACATTTCCCTTTCTGTTTTTTCACCATCTTTCAGTCTGATATATCCAATAACAGAAGCGAGAGCATGTGCTCCATCATTAGAAGAAGCAGTTAGCGTCATATCTGAAACATTTTTAAATTTTAAATTTTCTCCAACAAGTAAACCATTGTCCCCTTCTATATTCAGATCCTCTTGTCTTATTGTAATGACAGTGTCTTTTGAAACCAATTCAGAAGATACAAGCACAGTCATAAGTTTTGTTAAAGAAGCAAGAGGCAGTTGTGTTTCGGCGTTTTTTTGAAAAAGAATTTCTCCTGTTTTTGCATCAAAAACAAATGCCGATTTTGCTTCCAATTCACCAGAAATATCTTTGAAATAATTCTTCTCTGTCTTTGTTACCACACCCGCGTTTTCTTCCAATTTTTTATTTTCATTGTTCTTCCAAAAAATCCAAAGCAAAACAATCACCATTATAAAAATAATGACTGAAACAGCGATCAAAATTATTCTTTTTTTGTCATCAAAAAAATTCATATTATTCATCGTCCAATACGGCCTGAGAATCTTCCTCAAACATTTCACTTTCTATTTCAACTGCTTTTTTTAACTCGCTTATCACTTTATCATATTCGGGCAATTCTTCTAAACTAGAAACCCCCAAGAAAGAAAGCAATTCAAATGTCGGAATATATAAATACGAACGCTGGTCATTTTCATCTGACTTTCTTTCCACTAATCCTCTAATCATCAAATTCCTCAAAATAGATCCCGAATTTACCCCTCTGATATAATCTATCTCCGACTTTCTGACAGGGCCCTTATATAAAACAATCGAAAGAGTTTCTATTCCTGCTTTCCCTATATCTCTGGACAATTCTTCTTTTTTCAAATTTTCAATTACTTCGTGCATTTCAGGAGAAGTTCCCAACATCACCTTGTTATCATTTTTAATTAAACAAATTCCCCTGTCTTTGAAACTTTCTTTTAACAAATTCAATGCATCAGATATTTCGCCCTCTTTCACATTTAAAATTTCAGCAAGTTGTTTTGTTGAAACTGGCTCGCCTTTGAAAAATAATATTGATTCTATTTTTGAACTTAAATTCATCTCGTTAGAGATAGGACGCGGACTTTGTTGAATCTCGCATACTATCTATTTAAATTAAATCTAATAAATCACTTTTTGTTAAATATCCCCCGCAAGTGTCCGCTATCTCTAACGGGATTCATAAATATTTTTTATTCTAATAAACAGGAGTACTGATATCGGTATTTTCAATATCAATCTCTCCAAAAGTAGCAGTTTGTTTTACTGCCACGATACCTTGTTTTACCAATTCCAACACCGCCAAAAAACTGACAACAACATTTATTTTTTCTGTTTTGTTTCCAGAAAATTCACTAAAACTCATTTTAACTTGTCTCTTAATTCTTTCTGTCAGATTATCTATCATTTCTTCTAGGCTGATTACTTTTCTTACGGCTCCTTTTGAAATAATTTCTTTTTTAGGCAATTTTGTAATAACCGAAACAATAGAAGAAAATAAATTATCTACACTAGTGTGTTTGTCGGGAGAAAAAATAATTTCAATATTTTTTGTTTTATTACCTGCAAAAATAATATTTTTTCCAAATCTCTGGTTAACATGAACAGAAAGCTCACGAAATCTTTTATAAAGTTTTAACCTGTTTTCAAGATCCTCAATACTTTGTTCTTCTTCTGTAGACAAATTTAAATTTGGCAAAAGCGATTTTGATTTTATAAGCATCAAAGCCGAGGCAATTAAAACAAACTCGGAGGATTCTCTTATAGACATTGATCCCCTATTCCTTATATATTCAATATAATCATCGGCAATAACAGACAAGGAAATATCGTTTATAAAAAGTCTTCTCTTTTCTATTAAATCTAGAAGCAACCCCAAAGGACCTTCAAAAGATTGTGTTTTTATTGTGTATTCTGAATCCATGTTTCTATCATTATAACAATAAATTCAAGATAAAAAAGAGAATTTTGATTTAAAAAAGGCCGACGCTGAAAGCGTCGGCCTTTTGACAAGTTCACTGGGCGGAGTTAGTTTTCCCAGTGAACCGGTCCGTGGAAGAGGCCGGCTTTGAGGGAATAGTCTTTCCCTCTGAAGTTGAACTGAACAGCTCTTAGATCGTCATTTCGTCCAGTAACCTGGACGACGACTTCTCCGGTGCTACCGTTCAGTGCTCTGACCAAATCGAGTCCTTCGGGACTTTGATGCCCTAAGAGGATCCTCTTGACATGGTCAACTTCAAAAGCAGCCTTTCCCTTTGCCGGTACAAAACCTTCTTTGCTCATACCAAACTCCCTATAAAAAAGAAAAAAGAAACCGTGACAGCACCCATACCGTCACAGACCTGATTTAAAATATAGCTACTTTAAACCCTTGTGTCAAATGTTTTTCCACAACAAGTTGTTCGTTGATTTTAATTGACATACAATTTTGGCAAGCATAGAATAAAATCAGAAGTGTCCTCTCAAACCTTTGGAAAGGAGTGGTTATGAACGAGATTGATAAACTGGCATTGATGGCGTCGTTGTGTGAAGAGCACTGCGAACTTAACCATGGACCCGAAACATCTCATTTATTTACCCCTGCAATTGATTATCTTATTCAGCCATTTGGATATACTGTGAGCGATGTAGAAGAAGTTTCTGTGAGGGATATGATTGTCCCCATCTGCGCCGAGTGTGCAAAAGCATTGCAAGGTAACGAATGGACACTCTTTTATTGTTTTGAGTGCAACAGTAGTCACTGGATTTCTCGCAAACATGCCCGCCTGCATTATAAACACAGTGTTCTCTGGCTTCGGGGCTGTCCTGAATGTACCAAAGAATTCGGTGGTCTCTACTTTTCCGATTTCAAGGGATTGCCCGAAGAAATCTATTTCTTGAGCCAACAGGCTGTAAAAAAATCGTTTAATTTTCACAAAAACAAAAACTCATGTCATCTTCACGACATGAGCTTTTTTAATTTATTATTTTATTTTTATTATCTCAAAATTGCGTTTAGAAGAGTAATAACAAAACTGAACCCTCCTGAAATGAGTGCTAAAACAGTTGGTCTATCTCTATACCACTTATAATATCTTGGGTCAGGGTTGCTGTCCATAAACAAATAAAATAATAACTAGACGGTTAGTATTACAACTGAAACAACGTAACTAATTGTTCCTGTGAATAATGCTAACGCTAGTAATCCTTCGTATTTTGTATTCATACCTTAAATAATACAACACTAAAACAAAAATTGGAAAGCCAATTTATCAACAGTTATTTTTAAAGTGTCTTGACATTATAGATTATATATAATATAAAAAAGAGTATGGAAACAAATTGGAAAAATATTAATAGAGGCCCAAAAACAGACGCGCAAGATTCTTGTGTAATGTTTTTGAATTACCAAACAAAGGCTGGGCAGAATATTTTTTCAACTTCTAATAAAATCCCTATCAATTAAGGATTATAAACTATTTAGAAATACAGAGGTTCAAAAAATATCCTGCTCAAAAACGAGCAGGATATTTTGTTCTTTAGTGTTCTTCGAAAACAAAACAATGGAGGAAAAAATGGAAAAAGAAAAAAACAAGGCGGTATTTTTGGAAGGAAAAAAAGTAAATCTTCGTCCTGTAAAAGAAGAGGATGCCGAAAAATTTATTCAGTGGGTAAATGATCAGGAAGTGACACAATACCTCATTATGTTTATGCCTATTACTCTTATGCAAGAAAAAGAGTGGGTAAAAAATGTCAGCTGTAAAGATAATGAGTTGTTTCTTGTCATTGAGACAAAAGATGGAGAGGCTATCGGCACAACCGGATTTCACCAAATAAATTGGAAAGACAGAAATGCTTCACACGGCATTATGATCGGAAATAAAAAATATTGGGGAGGCGGATTTGGAACTGAGGCGGGAATGCTTTTGTTCAACTATGCTTTTCAGGAATTGGGTTTAAACAAAATAAATTCCAACCTCATCGGCTATAACGAAAGAAGCCTTCGCTACCACCTTGGTTGTGGTTTTAAAATTGTCGGAAGAATGCGCAAGCAGGTCTTTCGCAAGGGATCTTTTCACGATCAGATCTTTGTAGATCTTTTCCCGAAAGATTTTAAAAAGGTGTGGGAAAAGTATATTTCTTCAAAATAAAAACCTTCACACAGAGCAACGACACTCCCGTATTGCAATATATGGGAGTGTTTTTTATTTCATAAAAACCAACTCTACCCTACTTACTTCATAAGGTTCTTTTGAGTGAGAAATACTTAGATTAGATTTTTTGAAAGTTTTGTGTAAATGTTTTGCTATTCTTACCGCCAACTGATTTTCTGTTGTAGTCACATTGAAAGATTCTCTGTCTTTCCTTATTCTGATGATACGACTTTGAGGATCTCTTTTCATTTCTCTTTCTGCAAAAGCTTTTATCGTATTTAAAACATCGTCTTTATAATTTACAAAAACATTTTTTATAGTAATTTCACCTTCATACAAACCTTCTTTTATCATCTTACAAGCAGGACACTGTCTAAAGTGATGCTCTTTTTTATCAAATTCTTTTTTTGAGAAAAAATCTTTCCCCAATGCTTTGCTGTCTGAATGATGCCACTCTTTTTTAAACAAAACATTTTTACAGTCAGGACAAACAGCAACACCTTCTGCTGATTTCCAATGTTGATCATTTTTTTGTTCTCCTTTCCTCAAAAGAACTTTTTTAGATCTTGTATTTTTTGATGCCTTATAAAATTTTGACATAAGTCTGATTTAAATTATTCACTAATAAAATCGACCTATATAGAAAATTGTTTGTCAGATGTAGAGTAAGTTTCGCTTTTTCAAGCGGAAGACTATATATAGATATTATATCACAGACAAGGCTGATAGCCGATAGCTTATAGCTGTAATGACGTGAACCTGCCTGCCGGCAGGCAAGTTGCTTCACCTTCGGTTCGCAAAGACGACGAGGAAAAAAAGAAAAAATCGCCCTATAAGGCGATTTTTTCTTTGTTATTTGTATTGCATTCGTATCATTCGCATCATTTGTATATTGGTATGTCTGTCTTACATTTTCCAAAGTTTTTTGACAGCAATCCATCCATATTTAGCTACGAGCAATGCAATCAAAAGATAAATTGCTATTTTAATTAACATCAATAAATAACTAGCAAGGTTCACCGAAATGTCTTGAAGCATTCTATTGAATTCATTTATAAATTGTCTTACCTCATAAATCCATGAATCTTTTAGTGCCTTACCGTCAAAAATAATTATTTCTGAAACATTTAATCTGAAATATGTGTAATCTATTTTGTCCAACTGATCTGCTTTAGCTCTGTTTAATCTGTCTATTTGTTCTTTAATATTGATTCTCTCCGTTGTAAGTCTTTCAATCAACTGAATTTTTGAATCAATAATTTTCGCCAAACTTGCAACATCCTGAGTTCTGGTCGCCAACACAGTTATGTCATCATATGCACTTTGTGCATCTGTTAAAGTTTTTTCTAATGAGGTTAGTTTCTTTTCCAAAATTTCAACCTCACTTGTGTAATCATCAACAACATTTTTTATAGTAGTAGTATTAGCATTTAGGTTTTCAGGTTTCAAATCTTTTACGGTTGCTAAAACTTCTTCTGCATTTTCATTTTTCACTTTAAAAGTGTAAGAACAATTTCTATCATCGCGATTACTGTTTTCAAAAATTACATAATCAAAACCTTTCAATTCTTCAATTCTTCCACAAGTTTTATCCAAATTTCCGGTCTTGATATTTCCATAATACTCTGTGACTTCAAATTCTTCGGCATCAGATCCAATCGTTCCTTGATTGATAATCACATTTCTCATGGATAATTCCTTCATCGCTACTCCATCTTCTTCATACATCATGTCATAACCCATATCATAAGAAGGGGCAGAACTAGGAGATATCATATTATTTCCTCCATAAAAAGCAGTTCTAAAAGCGAAGCTAAAAAACCAAACAGCAACTGACAAAAAAATCAGTCCCAAGATTCCAATTCCTAAAATCTTCACAATGGGAAGATTTTTTATTTTTTCTAATATTTCCATAAATAAGTACTTAAAAAATTAATAATTTTATTCTTCAGTAAAATAATTTTCATCGTCAGAATATATCACCCCTTCTTTTCTTGTATTTTTTTCTATTCTTCTTAAAATTTTTTCTATCTCGTCTATTTTCCAATACCATGTCATTACTTTTCTAATCAAAAAGAAAAAACCAATCAAAACAACAACGCTTGGAATTATTATTATACCGATATCCATTATCTTTAAAATAAGATTGATAATTTATTTAGAAGCCTTTTTGTCTTTTTTAGGCTTTTTTACATTTTTCTTTTGTTTGTCTCTACCTTTTGCCATATATCAAATTAGTAGTAAGGTGTAAGGATTAAGTAGTAAGTAAAATTTTGCTTTGCAAAATTTTTTTATACTTCAAACTTTTCTTTTCTACTTTTTAAATTAATTAATAAACTTTTATAAGTAAATTATAGCACCGTTCGTCTTTGCGAGTAACAAAGTAATCCACAACATTCACATTTCATAATTCAAAACCCTTTACTCAATCCATACGACCGTATAAATTGAGTAAAATGTTCCAAATAGATCATAGTTTTAATAGTTAATTATTATAAAATATTTCGTAGTCTATTTTCTTTTAAAATCTGCCCACAAAGACAAAATACCGAGAGCAAGAAACAAAGATGCTTCCAACCAATTTTCTTCTTGAATTGCCGTAATCAAAGCAATCCCAAAGAAAAGAATAAAAACTGTTATGTTTATAAATCCTATGTTTTTCATAAGTTTATTTTAACATTTTTAACAAAAAAACGCCTAAGCGTTTTTTTGTTAACTTTTGTTCTATAATTTTAACACTTCTCGAATACTATATTTCAGAATCTTCTTCAGTAAAAGTCGTTTCAAAATTATCATCAGCTAGCTCTGGATCATTTGTATAAATATACTCGTATACAGTTCTTGTGGGCTTAGCAGAAAACAACAAAGCTACAATAAACCATATCCAACTAAATGTTATTGCATCGGAAATCCAAACAAACAACAAGTAAAAAAGTAGAGTCATAATTTTATTTATATTTTAGTTTTTCGAGAATATTTTATTATTATAAAAACTTTCAATTTTGAAAATTAACCAATCTTCAATGTTGCATATTGAAAATAAGTCGCTTTTGCTGCGAGACTAGGACTCGAACCTAGATAGGCGGTACCAAAAACCGCAGTCCTACCATTAGACGATCTCGCAATAGACACTATATTACAAGATTAATCTTATTTTTTCAATATTATGTTAAAATAATCGACATATAAAATAAAATGACTACACCTACTCATATTGCAGTCAGTTTAGGGACTGCTGTTTTAATATCAAAATTTGGAATAACCTATGTCAGTAATATTGATTTAATTTTATTATTTTCTGCTGAATTGATTGATTTTGATCATCTATTGTCAAAACCAATTTATCATCCAAAAAGAAACCCTTTCAAAACACACTTTCTACACAAAAATTGGATAGCTCTATTTTTTGTTTCAATTATTTTATTATTTATAAGATCTTTTGCATTTTTAGGAATTGGTATTTTACTCCATTTTTTACTGGATTATATATATGTAAAAAGATTAAATAAATAAAAACGACCACATTGTGGTCGTTTTCTCTCTGGTTTGCTCAATCCTGAAAAGCGGTTGAGCGAGCTGGATTGTCACCAGAGAAGGACATTCCCTCTCGCTTGACTGTATATATAGTAACATATCAGATAGAAAAGTCAATAGTAACATCAATTATAAAATATCCTTTATTTCATTTACTTTTTAACTCAAATATTGTAGTGTTTCAAATAGATTGAGAACTTTTTGAATCTTTGAAAAAGGAGAAGAAAGATGGAAAAAATTAAAATTCCCTACTTTATTCAAATGCGAGGTTGTATCAATTGTGAAGTCTCAAAGAAACACAAAGAAAAAACTGGGAAAAAATATGGTTTTGACCATGAATTAATGTCTGTGTGTGTCATTAGAGGCTGTACT
>Ga0209541_10009400_pt1 | contig 15848 bp, 17 predicted proteins | sample RifCSPlowO2_01_FD_184027 | JGI IMG/M metagenome (GOLD analysis project Ga0209541, IMG submission 184027) | Groundwater microbial communities from Rifle, Colorado - Rifle CSP2_plank lowO2_0.1 (SPAdes) (version 2) | ecosystem: Environmental > Aquatic > Deep subsurface > Groundwater | place...
TATACAATATCTGCAGCTGCAACAGGAGTCGGAGGTGTAGCATCAAAAACTGACTCAACCTCGAGCACAGTAACATGTACTGATTGCCCTGTGAGCAGCACTACTACCACTTCATCAAGCAGCAGTGGCGGAGGAGGCGGTGGTGGCGGAGGAGCAATTGTTCTAGGAGAGCTTGTGCTTGGTGAAAGCCAGACAAAAGAGCTTCTTAAAGATGGAAAGATAAAATTCAATATATCTGATGTAGAGCATACACTCGCATTAGTTGATTTTACAGACACTCAGGCAACAATAACTATTGAGAGTGAAAAGCAAACCATTACACTGGCTATAGGAGAAGAAGCAAAAATTGACTTAGACAAAGACAGTATTTATGATGTTTCTATAAAACTAAAATCAATAAATTCTATTACAAAAAAGGTAACCTTTGTTCTAACAAGAATCTCAGAAAGTATACCTGTTACTGGAAAGGCGATAAAGGAAACAGGAGAGGCTGTTAAAGAGGGCGAGAAGGCTGGGGAAGAGGTTATTGGAAGGGGAGGGAAAGGCGGCACTCAAATGAGGGATTTGGCTTTATGGATCGGGGGAATTGTTATTGTTCTTGCAGTGATAGTTGTAGTTCTGCTGAATATTAAGAAAACCCAGAAAAAGACAGAATAGGTTAAGTAATATATTTCTGCTCAAAAAAACTTTAGTGTTAATGGTTTTGTTTCTGCTTTTTGATTTATTTTTATCAGCGTCGGCAAAAATAGAAAAACGCCCGGACCAGGAATCGAACCTGGATATCCTTGCGGAAACAAGCTAGCTAGCAACAATCAGCAAGCAAAACAAGATGCTAAAGCATATGGCAATTCTGATTCAGCATCTTAACTGCCACTGAACAGCTTTATGCGTTCTTATTGAACCTCGCTGAAATTTCCAGGCTTGCGCATTACCATTGTGCCATCCGGGCATAAATTAATGCAGAAAGAATAAGTTAAAAACCTTTCCGATTTTATTTTTTGTTCTTTAAATATTTTAAATAACCCCTATTCGCATTCATCCATTTATGGATTATATACTTGCCAAGCAATGTTGTGTCCCAATTTGGAGAAAAATACCTTTTCGCCCTGTTGAATGCAGAGGCACATAAATCAGCAGTCCTGTCATAAACAACATTTAATGCGCCATTCAACGCTTTGCTATAGGTGTAAAAATCTTTGTAACAGTCTATTGCGCCATGCTGAAGTTCAATTGGAGAAAGGAATTTTGGCTTGAAAACAACATGCATGCCATCATAATATTCCCACATCCTATGGAGAAGCCTGTTCTCTGCGTCTAAATTAGAGAAAACAGGAGTGCCTGGAAATGGTGTAAGAATCGAATACTGGACAGAATCAATATCATTTTTATTGGAGAACTCTGCTGTTTCATTAAAAACAGATTTGTCATCCTCATCTGAACCAAGAACAAACATTCCATGAATTTTGATGCCATAGTTATGAAACCTTTTGATGGCTTTTTTAATATCTTCTACAGACTGCGCTTTGTTATATGACTCGAGTGTTCTTGAATTCACTGACTCGAAGCCAATATTAACTATCTGGCATCCAGAATCAGCCATCTTTCGCAAAAGATTTTCATCCTGGGAGGCATCACACCTGACTTGCGCCGACCATTTTACATTATTGTCGTTATTTTTCTTCAAGGCATCAAAGAGTATTGCCGCTCTCTGCTTGTCTGCGCATAAGTTGTCATCGTAAAAGAAAGTGCTTTTCGTTTTTATCCTCCTGAACTCCTCAATCACTTTATCAATGCTTCTTGTCCTGAACTTCCTGCCAAACATTGCAGTCACAGAACAAAAATTGCATCCAAACGGGCAGCCTCTTGAGGTCATAATGGGAGTTATCCCCATTCTTTTATTATCCTGCAAAACAGAAAAGTCAAGTATTGGCAGTTCGTCCAGATTTTCAAGTCTTTGCGCATCAATAAATTTTTCTTTTGAGCCGTTCTTAATTAAATCAAGTATAACGCTCTCGCCCTCACCCGAAACAAGGTTATCTGCGTATTTTCCCGCCTCTTCTTTCAGGAAGGAAGCATGAATGCCTCCGATTATCACCCTGCCATCTGGATTCAATGCCTTAAATTGCAATGCAATTTCATATCCCCTCTTAATTGTTGAAGTTAATCCTGTAACACAAAGAACATCTGCTCTTAGCTCCTGCATGCTTACCTCTCTGCCTAAAATATTCTCGTTATATACTTTAACATCATATCCCCCCTGTTTCAGCATAGTTGAAAGATATATAGGACCGAGCAAAGGCAGGCTCATAACCCTCGCAAAAACATTCTCTTTTGAGCCCCGCGGCTCAACAAATATTATTCTCTTGTCTGCATTGTTTTCCTTGATATTATTAATTTGTTCGTTCATCATTTTCTGTCAAAAAACGAGATTATGTATATGAGCAATCCTGCTATGATGAGGGAAACAGGCCATAATGATTCTGCAACCCCAAAAATCAGTATAAATGCTATGCTCAATAAAACACCAAACATGCCTATGATAAGGAATATTCTTTTCTTGTTGTGTAAATAACAAAGGAGGACAGATATGCTAAATATAGAGATAAACACGGGCCAAAGGCTTTTTAATAATGCCCAGGATGTGAAGTTCAGGTAAAAGAAAAAAATGCTCAGCATTACCATTAACGAGCCAAGCCCGATTAATCCAATATCCTTCCTGCTCTGAAAAAACGTCAAAGTTAAGCCAAGTCCTATAATAAACACAAAGATGGGCCAAAGATTATGTATTCCCAAGAGAATACCATTGCCTTCGAGAAGCAATGCTATCCCGCTTAGCACAAGCAGTCCTGCCAAAATATTAAACTCTGGCTTAACCCTTTTTTTCATTTATTAATAAATCAGGAAGCGTATAAAAAAGTATGCCTATCATGCCTGAAAAGAAAGGAGGGTTATATCTTTGTGCAGGTGGCATCGATAATAGAGTAATTGCCGTAAAGGCGATTGACTAAAAAGTATTTTTGCAGTCCTTTCTCATCAGGGATTGGCTTGAGGACTAATTTTACCACATATTTTTGAGTTGTATTATCTTCAGGGCTGTAAAAAATTTCTTTGCAGTAAAGATAGCCGGGATTCTGCCCTGTTGCGTTGCCTTTTGGGCAGTCTGGCTTGAGTGACTCTGAGTAATTGCCCTCATTCCCAGGAATAATCATCTGAACGCCGTCTTCCCATTCACCAGTTTTTATTACATACCTGTCATCATATCCCCTGCCCTGCAAGTCGCTCTGCGATTCAAGAATCAATATCTTCTCCGGAATGATTTCATCGGGGCATTTATTATTGTCTGTCTTCTTAAAAAATCCCATCTCTATAGCATAATAAGCAAGGATGCCGACGGCTAAAATAAAAATAGGTATAAGCGCGGGTTTTGTCCAGTTCCCATTTTCCTTATGTTTTCCTTTTTGCATGAATAAAATGGGGAAAAAGAGTATTTAAGAATTTCTCTGCCCTTTTAATAGGTCCTGCCTGCAACTCTGCCATCATTGTTCAAATCAGGCAATATTATCTGCCTGCCTGCCCTTATCTGCCCGCCGTCATAATTTACAAATGCCTTTTTGTTGTCTTTGTTCAATTCTTTGACAATTTCAGTGTAAGAATCAAGATTAATAGGATAGCCTTCTTTGCCAAGGTAAAATGAAAGATTATCTCCATCCCTTATTGTAGCAGCATAAAGGGCATAATTCTTCCTATTCTCAACAGCATTCCTGCCAGTATCCTCGACATTGCTGCATCCAACAATACCTAATGCGATAATAGGTATCAATGCTTTCTCAACAATCTTGTTTATTGTTTTCATTTATTACAATAGAAAAATGCACTTTATAAATCTTTCTATTTTATACTACTGCTTAGTAACAACTACCATCTAATACAGAAACAATAAAGTAAAGTATAGAACAAACAAAAATTATCTATAAACCAATTAATCTGATAAGGATTCTACTTGCCTATCTTCTTTGCAATCAAGTCAATGCAGATGCCAGCTGCAACTGTCTGCCCGGCATCTCTTATAGCAAATCTTGCCATATGAGGATTTACTGCCTGCTTCTCAAGAACAAGATTTCCTATTGGCTTTATCTTAACAACGGCAACATCCCCATTCTTTAGGAAATCTGGATTTTCCTTTGCTGTCTGTCCTGACTTAGGGTCAATTGTCTTGACAAGCTCGACAAACTGGCATGGAACCTGTGCTGTATGAACATGGAATACTGGTGTATATCCTTTTGCTATGACTGTAGGGTGATTTATAACTGCAATCTGTGCAGTGAATTCCTCAACAATTGTTGGGGGATTTGAAGCATCGCATATAACATCTCCTCTTGCAATGTCTTTCTTTCCTACTCCTCTTATATTGATACCAACATTATCTCCTGCAACTGCCTCAGGCAGTGTCTCGTGGTGCATCTCAATGCTCTTAATCTCGCCATTAATCCCAGTTCCTGTCCTGCCAGGCAATATTATTACCTTTTGGTTCGGCTTCATTACACCAGTCTCAATCTTTCCAACTGGAACAGTTCCAATACCTGTAATTTCGTAAACATCCTGAATAGGCATTCTTAAAGGCAACTCAGTTGGTTTTTGAGGCGGATTAAACAAGTCAAATTGCTCCAATAATGTTGGACCCTTGTACCATGTCATGTTTGGGCTTTTCTTTGTTATGTTATCTCCCTTTAAACCAGAAGATGGAATAAAATTAATATTCTCTGGCTTGTAACCTGCTGTCTTCAATAATGCAGATAAATCTGCCTTTACCTTGTTGAATTTTGCTTCATCATAATTAACAGAATCCATCTGGTTTATTAAAACAGCCAATTGGTCAACGCCCATTGTTCTGCATAGCCATATATGCTCTTTTGTCTGTGCCATTACACCATGCTGGCAGGCAACAACCAATATTGCGGCGTCTGCCTGAGAAGCGCCTGTAATCATATTCTTGACAAAATCCTTGTGTCCTGGAGCATCAATAATAGTCATCTCGTATTTTTGAGTAACTATCTTTTTGTATGACAAGTCAATTGTCAATCCTCTTTCCCTCTCTTCCTTGAACTTGTCCATAACGAATGCGAATTCAAATCCTGCCTTGCCATGCCTGACTGCTTCTTCCCTTAATTTAGCAAGCTCCTGCTCTGGCAATTTTCCTGATTCATACCATAATCTGCCGATAGAAGTGCTTTTACCATGGTCTACATGACCTACAAACACTACGTTAAAATTTGGTTTTTCGCGTGCCATTTTATAATGCTATCAAGTAAAAATGATTTGCAAAAATAGGTTTATAAATGTTTTGTTTTTTCACGCTTATTTTTTAAGCAGAAATAGTTATGATCCCGATTATCTGAGGATTTTTGATATAAAGGTTATATTCTTATTCATATTTTTTAATTTTATTCTTTGCATTGCTCTTCCCAGCAATATAATAGTATATCTTCAATTTCTTATCCTGCTTCAATGGTTTCCATCCCCTGAAAATCCAGTAATGCGAGACAATCCTTGTTCCTTTTTTCAGTTTAGAAAGTTTTTTTTGTAATTTATCATTTGCCTGCTGCCTTAAGAACAAGAACACCACAGTCGCGTCTTTTAAATCATGCTTGAACAAATCAGCAAATATTATTCTTGCATTTTTCAGCATAAGCAATTTTACTTTCAGGAGAGAAATGAAAAATCTCAATGGGTCAATTTCAATTCCAATCGCCTTTTTGCATTTTCTCGCAGCAGCAATTACCAGCCTTGCATCCCCACATCCCAAGTCATACGCAACATCATCCTTATTCAGCTTGGCATATTCCAGCATTCTCCTCATTTTTCTCGATGTTGTAGGATAATACTCTGCACCAAAAAATCTCGTGTAAAAGAACCACAACAAAAACAGGAAAATCAAAAGGGATGCAAAAGCTATTGAGTCCATAATCAAGTTAAGCGGGGGGTATTTAAAAAAGTATTTAAGATTTTTTAACCGAAAAACGGCGGACTATCTGCAAATAAACTTATGTGATAAGCACGCATAATACTTAAAAATAAGGTTCATTAATAATTAACATGGAAAAGCTCATAAAAAAACAGCCAATCAACACATTAAAAGAGGGGAATCTTGTAGATGATGTATTTTTTGTCAAATTCAAAAAAGGGATGTCGCAATACTCAAAGGGATTTTCATTTGAATTAACGCTCTCGGATAACAGCGGTAAGAATATAGAATATAAATACTGGGGAGACAATAATGAAGAGAAAGTAAAAAATATTTATGATTCAATAAAAGCAGATTCTATAGTGCATGTTCAAGGAAGGATTTCTGTTTACAAGGAAAAACTTCAGTTGGCAACTAATGAGCCGTTTATGATAGAAGTGCTGAAAGAGGGGCAGTATAATGAGTCAGATTTCATCAAGCCGGCAAAAAAGGACATAAGTCTTATGTATGCAGAATTATTGAATATTATTGATTTAGTTGAAAACCCAAAACTCAAGGAATTGCTTGATAACATATTCAAAAATAAGGAAACAGAAATTAAGTTCAAAAATCATCCTGGGGCAATAGAAATCCATCACAACTGGGTAGGTGGCTTATTGCAGCATACACTTGAAGTTTTAAATTATTGCAGGACGAGCTGGGAGACATTCCCGCAGCTTAACAGGGATTTGCTTATTGCTGGCGCATTGTTGCATGACATCGGAAAATTAGAGGAGATTGAAGTAACGTCAAGAATAAGAGGGACAAAAAAGGGCCAGCTTACAGGGCATTTGGTTTTAAGCACAATATTCGTTGACAAAAAATGCGGGGAGATTGGAATGGACGAAGAGCTGAAAGATAAATTACTTCATATAATTGTAAGCCATCATGGCAAGGTTGAATTTGGCTCGCCAAAAGAGCCAATGAGCGCTGAAGCATTGGCAATTTATTATGCTGATGAATTAAGCTCAAAGATTGCAGAGATGATAGAATTTATCGAGAATGCAAAATCAGACACAGAGGATGATTTTATGTTCCACAAAAGAAACGGAAGGAATATACTTTTGAGATGAATATTATTTAAGCAGTAGTAGTATACATACTCTCTATGCCTTTTCTCTGCCTTATCTGCCTCAATACCTCAGGAAGTATGCTGTTTGGAACCCTTTCGAATAACTGGTCAACAAGAGATGAAACACCCCTGCCTTCTGTTTCGCTTCTCAAGTCAGATGCCCAGCCCATCATTTCTGCAACTGGAATCTTTGCCTTGATTATAGCGCCTGTTGTTCCTTCATGCGAGACATCAAGCATCTGCCCTCTTTTCGTTGTAACCATTTTTGTAATGTCGCTCATAAATTGATTAGGAACTTCAATCGCATAAATTTGCACCGGCTCAAATAATGTCGCTCCTCCCTTATTCATGCCCTCTTTTATTGTCTCCCTTATCGCAGGATAAACCTGTGCAGGGCCCCTGTGAATTGCGTCCTCATGCAGTTTTGTGTCAACAAGGCAGATTTTCATTTTCATGCAGGGCTCTCGTGCCATAGGCCCGGCATCAATAACCTGCTCAAATGCATCCATTATCATATCTATTACCTCGCCTATCGCTATAATACCCTTTGTCTGGTCCAACAGAACATTGCCTTTGTATATTTGCCTGTATTGCTTTGCCTCATCATGCGAGACTCCGAGTGCCTCAAGCTGATGCCACATTGCCTCGTTTTTCTTCTTTATCCTGCCTTCGGGCAATTCTCCTGACTTAATTGCCTGATAGACTGTGTCATCAAGCGGCTCTATTGTCATAAAGAATACATTGTGCTTGTTAGGGCTTCTTCCCTCCACCTCTCCAGAGTTCTTCATCAAAGTTTCCCTGTAAACAACAATCGGCTCAGATGTCTTTACATCAACACCCTTTTCTGTTTTAATCCTGTTCTCTATAATTTCAAGATGCAATTCGCCCATGCCAGACATCAGATTCTCTCCTGTTTCCTCATTAATCTCTATCTTTATGCTTGGGTCTTCTTTTGCAACCTTCCTTAACACCTCAACAAGCTTTGGCAAATCAGCTGATTTCTTGACTTCAATTGCCTTTGTTATAACTGGCTCAAAAATATGCTTCAATTCTGTAAATGGATTTTCTGGCTCCAATGTGACTGTTTCTCCTGCCTCTCCTGTAACCCCTGCAATAGCAAGAACATTTCCTGCAGGGATTTCCTCCATTTGCTCGGGCCTCACTCCATTGTATATCAAAACCTGCTGAACTCGTTGAGTTTGCTTTGCGAGATTCAGGTAAACATCCATTCCCTGTTTTATTGTTCCTGAGAATAACCTGCCCGCTGAAACCTCCTTTCCTGAGCGAGGCTCAATAACAATTCTTGTGATAACAAATGCAACCTTTCCATTTGGATTGCAGCTTAACAAGTCCTTTCCAAATTCACTTTCCAAGTCGCCGTGCCATATCTTTGGTATCCTGTATTTCTGTGCTTCCAACGGGTTAGGATGATGCTTTATAACCATATCAAGGCAAACCTCATATAAGGGAGCGTTATCCCAGAACCATGCCTTTCTTTCCTCTTCAGGCAATTCGTATGCCTTTAGAATATCCTTGAAACTGATATTCTTTTTTTTCATGAATGGAATGGATAATGCCCAGTTGTCCCTTGCAGAGCCAAACGCAACACTCCCGTCATTGATATCTACCTGCCATTTCTCCTTGTATTCTGGTTCTGCAATCTTTTCTATGAGCTCATTAAAATGCTTGTAAATACTCATTATCCTCTGCTGCATCTGCTCGGGATTCATCTTCAACTCCTTTATCAGCCTGTCAAACTTGTTTATGAATAATGCAGGCCTGACTCTTTCCCTTAACGCCTGTTTTATCACTGTCTCTGTCTGGGGCATTATACCTTCAGCCGCACATGCAAGAACAATTGTGCCATCAATTGCCCTCATTGCCCTTGTAACATTACCTGAGAAATCAACATGCCCTGGCGTGTCAATAAGATTAATCAGATATTCTTCTCCTTCATAAGTATGAACCATTGAAACATTTGCTGCATCAACTGTCAGAAGCCTTGTCTGCTCATCCTCGTGCTGCCATGTTGCCATGCCCATTTCCAAGTCGCCTGCTGACTTTTCTGCCATAAATCCTGCAGCCGCGAGCAGGTTATCTGTAAAAGCAGTCTTGCCATGATGAATATGCGCAGATGTGCAAACATTTCTTATGTTCTTTTGATTCTTTGATATCCTTGCAATCTTCTGCAGCCGTGTTTCTTCAGTTGCCATTTTAGTATAAGTAAATTTATATGAAAGTTTAAAATATAAGATTATCTAGCAGCATCTGCCTGTTTTTCCAGTTCATTCCTCTTTGACATTGCAAAACTTTCAGAACTTTTTTGGTATGCTGATATGATTTCTCTCGCCAATGCCTCTGCAATTGTTGCCTTTTTGTTGAATGCCTTGTCATATGAGCCATGCACAATATTCCTTAACGAGAGATTAATCCTTCTTAATGGAGAGACATCACAGGACTGGGGATATCTTGCGCCTCCGTATTCAATAACTGTAATTTCGTCCATTGGTGCAGCATTTTCCACTGCCTTGACAAAAACAAGAACAGGGTTTTGCTTGAGTTCTGCTTCTATTCTTTTGAATGCATTAATTACTATTTTTGCCTTCTGCGAGTACTTGCCTGATGCCCACTTTGTTATTATCTTGTGCTTCTTTCCCCTGTGCCCTGGAACAGACAATAGAGTTATGAGCCGTTCAACTATATTCACTTTTGATTTGGCAAATTTTTCCCTTTCCCTCCCGTGAGATTTTAGAATAAGCCGTGCATCAAGATTGATGTAACGCTTTAATCCAGGGTCTGCAACATTAATTTCAGAAATATCCCACAAATCAAATATCTTGAATGCCATTTTATCTTCTGCCCTTCTCTATTTTTCCTTTGACAAGCAGATGCAATGACTGGTCATTGACTTTCATCACCTGATACCTTACACAAGGAATATCGCCTTTGCTTCTTCCCTTTCTGCCGCCAATGGATTCCACAAGAACCTCGTCATGCTCGTCAATGAATTTCTGAGCTAAATTTCCCGGAATGAATGCAGTTATCTGCTTCCCATTTTTTATTAATTGAACTCTGCAACATTTCCTCATCGCTGAATTTGGCTGCTTCGCCTCTTTTTCAACCTTTTCAAGAACTATACCCTTTGCCTGGCTTGCGCCTTCAAGAGGGTCATTTTTCTCATGAAGTTTAAGGGCCCTTTTTTTGTATTTTATGCTATGCCATCTGAATTTCTGCCTTTTTTTCTTTATCCCCCTTGCTCCTAATATGCCCATTTTATGAATATGCCCCTTTCATTATTTTTGTCCGCAATTTTCTCGCCTCGATTTGTGTCTCTCTAAGCATAAGGATATCGCTAATCCTTATTGAGCCCTTTACATTCCTTCTTATCAGTTTTCCTTCATCCCTGCCTTCAAGTATCTTCGCCCTTACCTGTGTTACTTCCCCTCTTGCTCCAGTCCTGCCAACTATATCCTCAACAACAGCAGGAACTGCATTACCCATAATCTTATCGACACCTCTCTTTATATCAGACTTTACTTCTTCCTTTTTTTGCGGTTTTTTGCTTCCCATTTTTATTGTTAAAACATGATAAAGCAGTATTGCAAAATCAAGTTATTTTGCTGTAATCTAAAAAAGGAACTATTTCTTTGCCTTTTCTTTTTCTGCTTCTTTGGCTTTCTTTGATTCAGGCAATGAAACATCTCCAGATTCAATCACTGCTATTGATGCAGTTGCAACATTTATGCCGGCTGCAACGCCAAGCTTCTGCTTTGAATCTGCATTCATCAATGTAATGCCTTTTTCCTTGCATAACAATGGCAAATGCTGTAGAATCTCCTTTGGCTGTACGTCATCTGCAATCACGACAAGCTTCGCTGTGCCCCGCTCTACTGCTTTTGTGACTTCATTTGTGCCTTTCTCAATCTTTCCTGTCTTTCTTGCCTTTTCTACAATCTCGTAAACAGAATCCATCTATTACCTCCTTCATATCCATTGTGGATTGGTCATGGGTTTTGTTATTCTAGCATCAAACTTTTCAGTTTGATTTTATTAAAGACAAAAAGGCATTTAAAAAGCTTTTGGTTTTTTTGAGATTGAAAGATAAAAGAAATTTTTCTATGCACATCAGTTTCATAATAAGGGTTTGATTATTCAGGAATAAACATCAAGAAAAGTTTAAAAAGCGGTATAAACAAACTTTAAACATGACAAAATGCAGTTTTTGTGACAAGCATATAGAACCTGGCACCGGAGTAATATATGCAGCGGCAGATAGTGTTTACCATTTATGCTCTTCAAAATGCCTCAAAAATCGCAAACTCGGAAGAGACAAACTAAAAATGAAGTGGATAAGCAAAAAGGGAATAAGCAAGGAAGCGATAAAAGAGGAGTTGCTTGAAGAAGGGAAAGAAGAGGCTGAGGCAAAAAAAGAAAAGAAAATTGCTCAAGAAGAGAAACCTGAAGAAAAGGCAGAAAAGAAAGAAGAAAAAAATTCAGGGCAGAAATAAACCTTAATAGAATTCTACAAGTTTTTTGTATTCGGGATTTAATTCAACCGCTTTTTTCATTTCTGCATATGCATCATTGCTCATTCCTGCTTTTGCATATGCAAACCCGAGATTATAATGAAAGTCGGCATTATTAGGCAGGAGGGCAATTGCCTTTTTCAGATAATCAACTGATTTTTGGTAATCTCCCAGCAAACCATATAACACTCCCAGATAATTATTAATCATCGGGTGCTCTATTAAGGATTCTGCCTTATGCAAAAATCTTTTTGCTTCCTCAAGATTCCTTTTTTCAAGCATAATTACCCCTAACTCAAGAAATGAAAATGGAAATTCCTGATTTTTTTCAATTGACTTTTTAAGGAATTCTACCGCCTCATCATTTTCTTGTATGCTATGAAGCTGAATGCCTATCTTGCAATACTGGAAAAAATCATCTTTTAGATTCTTTTTTTCTAATTCAATGTATCGCCTTATTTTTTCGGGTGTCTCTTTCAATGTGCCAAAATGATGTATAGGGATATCAGTATCAAATATTTTTCCTATTTTTAAGATGGAATTTCCTATATTCTCGTGAACTGCGCCCTCAAATCCTATTCTCAAGTCATTCCTAAATAATCTAACCATCGCTCTTGGGACATAGCCAAATGCCTTTTTGCTTTCGTCATATGAGTCGTCTTTGCCTGAAACCCATCCAAATTCTCCAATATTGTTTGTATAATTCCTTTGGATTAAACTAAAGCCAAGAAATTCAGTTTTTTTTGTCAAGTCCCTTATCCTCCCATAATCACTTGAAGCAATTGTCTCGTCAGCATCAAGAAAAAGAATCCATTCATTAGTCGCATGGTTCAATGCAAAGTTCTTTGCATCACTGAAATTATCATTCCACTTAAAATTGAATATTTTGCCTGTGAATTTTTTTGCTATCTCTGCTGTTTTGTCTGTTGAGCCAGTGTCAACAAAGACTATTTCATCAACAAGCCCTTTAACGCTTTGAAGGCAATTTTCTATATTTGCCTCTTCGTTTTTTGCTATTACACACAAGCTTATGCCCATATCCTAGACAGAATAAAGAAACTTATAAACTTATTTTTGCCTGCCTTCTACAAAAACCTTAAAAAACAGGGTTATGATATCTTATTGATTAAAATGGCAAAAATAAGGCAGCCGATTGTAACAATTGCAGGCCATGTAGACCACGGAAAGACAACCATACTGGACAGTATAAGGGAAAGCTGTGTTGCAAAAAAAGAAGCCGGGGGCATAACACAAAAGATTTCATGCACAGTATTTCCTGCTGAATTAATTGAAGGAAGATGCAGCAAGCTGCTTTTGAAATATAACATAAAGTTAGAGATTCCAGGATTTCTTTTTATTGACACGCCAGGGCACGCAGCATTCACTAGCTTAAGAAAGCGCGGCGGGAGTCTGGCTGATTTGGCAGTTCTCGTGATTGACATAAATGAGGGTGTTATGCCCCAGACACAGGAATGCATAGAGATACTGAAAGCAAGCAAAGTGCCATTTATTGTTGCATTAAACAAGATTGATGCGATACACGGCTGGAAAAAACAGGCAGCAACAGTAGAGGAGAACCTGCAGCTGCAGGCAGATTATGTTAAAAAGGACTTTGACAAGAAATTTTATAATATAGTCTCGGCATTAAGCATGCATTCCTTTGATGCAGACCTTTTTTTCAGAGTCAATGATTTCACAAAAAAACTCGCAATGGTTCCGTGCTCGGGCAAGACAGGAGAGGGAATACCAGAGCTTATAATGATGTTATGCGGCTTGTCACAAAAATTTCTCTCTGGCAGACTGCAGATTGGAAAGGAGGCAAAGGGAACAATACTTGAAGTAAAGCGGGAAAAATCAATGATATACCTTGAATCAATATTATACGACGGCTCATTAAAACAGGGGGATTCAATCGCAATTGCCTCATTTAACGAGCCAATTGTGAGCAAGATAAGAACAATTTCTGAAGCAAGTAACCTATGCAGGAGTTTCAAGGCAGTCAATGAAGTGCATGCAGCCGCAGGAATAAGAATGCAGCTGGCTGAACAGCAGGATGTTGCAGCAGGCATGCCCTTTTTTATTTACAATGAAAAGAACAAGAATGAGATAATCAATTCACTGAAAAGGGAGATTGAGGAAACAGTTGAATTGGACAATGAAGGAGTTATAGTAAAAGCCGACTCTCTGGGAAGCCTTGAAGTATTGATATCTTTGCTGCGAAAAGAAGGGCTCATGATAAGCAAGGCGTCACTTGGAAATATCACAAAAATAGATATTATGAATGCACTGTCAAATCTTACTATCTCCCCATTAGATGCTGTCATTGTTGGTTTTAATGTGGAAAAGGAAGAAAGTATTGATGATGAGAGAGTAAAAATTATTACGGGAGATGTTATATACAGGCTGATAGAGGAATTGAATCAATGGAATGAGGAGAAACAAAAGGAGCTTGAAAGGGAAAGGATTACAGGCATTGCAATGCCATGCAGGATTAAGGTTCTGCCCTATGTCTTCAGGCAAAGCCATCCCGCAATTTTTGGAGTGCATGTTGAAGCAGGCAACTTGAAACTTGGAATTGAGCTTATGAATTCCAAAGGCGAGAAAATAGGAGAAATAAAGGCAATGCAGTCAGAAAAGAAATCAATAGACAAAGCAGAAAAAAACAAGGAGGTTGCAGTATCAATTGCAAATATAACCTTTGGCAGGCAGATAGACAAGGGGGATATTTTATACAACAATCTCAATGAAGACGAATTTCGCAGATTGAAAGAAAACAAAAAATATCTTACAGCAGATGAGATTGCAGTCCTGCAGGAGATAGCAAATATTAAAAGGCAGGGAAAGGCTACTTGGGGGATTTAAAATGGAAAATTTATTTGACAGAGTCAGAGGAATTGTAATCAAGATTGGAACTGCGGGAATAACCACTATAGAGAATGGAATAAACAAAGACGTAATTGACAGGGTTGCAAGAAGCTGCGAGTATCTTGTTGATAATGGAAAGTATGTGTCAATTGTCACATCTGGGGCAATTGCCTGCGGCAAGGGCGAGGTTGTCCAATATGCTGGAAATCATGATGAAAGATTTGCCGCAATAGGACAGCCGATTCTTATGCAGGAGTATAGACATATCTTTAGCAAATATGGAATAAAGGTGGCGCAGATTCTTTTAACAGACGATAATTTTGATAGCGTAAAGAATCTGGATTTTTTAAAAAGAATGTATTATGACTTAGTCAAGCATCATGAAATTCCCATAATTAACGAGAATGATGCAATCGCGTCTGAAGAAATAACCTTTGGTGACAATGACATACTGGCTGCAAAAGTGACTGTGGATTTGAACAATGATTTGCTGATGAATCTGACTATGATGGGCTACTTAAGGACGGAAAGGTTGTTGAATCCCCATTAGATAATTATGAGACAGCTTATTATGATGACCTAAAAAATGAAGTAAGGCGTGGCGGAAGCGGGGGATTGGAAAGCAAGCTTAAATCTGCAAAAATCTGCACATCAAATGGCAGAATTTGCAGGATAGGGAATATAAACAAGGATATTATTGGCATTCTAAAAGGAGAGGTTTTATCAACGACTTTCTATCCTGATTAATATGGCAAATCATTTAAAAAGGAAAGCATAGGAAACCTTGGTTTCTTACAGAGGAAATTCTTAATTTCCTATGCCCCAAAAATCCACAGATTTTTGCGGTTTAGAAAGGTTTTAAAAGCATAAAATTTATCTCTAACTACAAAATAAAATGGCATTCAAGATAAACATAGCGGACAACGGGGAAAAAGGCAAGACATACAAGACAGAATCAAATTCAGAGGTATTAGTCGGACTAAAGCTTGGGGAAATAGTAAAGGGAAATGAAATCCTGCCCCAATTAGAGGGTTATGAGCTTATAATACAGGGTGCATCTGACAAGGCGGGATTTCCTGCCATGAAAGAGGTTGAAGGCCCATCATTAAAAAGAATTCTGTTGAAATATGGAAAGGGAATGAAAGAGAAAAGGCCTCATGGACTTAAAAGAAGAAAGTCAATAAGAGGCAACACAATATCAACAGACATTGTCCAGATAAACCTTATTGTGAAAAAACAGGGAAGCAAAACCCTTGCAGAAATCTTTCCAGAGCAGGCAAAGAAGAAAGAGGAAGCAAAAACAGAAACTCCAACAGAAGTGAAGCAGGAGTAATTATTCCGTTCTCTGAACCAAACATTTAAAAGTTTTCTTTTATACCCTTAT
>Ga0209541_10009401_pt1 | contig 15847 bp, 18 predicted proteins | sample RifCSPlowO2_01_FD_184027 | JGI IMG/M metagenome (GOLD analysis project Ga0209541, IMG submission 184027) | Groundwater microbial communities from Rifle, Colorado - Rifle CSP2_plank lowO2_0.1 (SPAdes) (version 2) | ecosystem: Environmental > Aquatic > Deep subsurface > Groundwater | place...
TGTCTGAGTTATTTGCAGAAGAAATGTCACCAGAGACTATTTTCAGGCTGGCTTCAGGATAGGCATTTGATATGTCGCGAGAAATTCCTTCTGAAAGTCCTTTGATTTCGTCGACAAAAACTAATTCGTCTATGTTTTTCTCTCCAGCAAGCAGATAACCTAGACTACTGCCTACTCTTCCCATTCCTAATATGGAAACTTTCATTATCTCAAACCAAGCTTCAATTCAATTATCAACCTGAAGATTCTGAACATCTCTGAAATACCTTCGAGGTTAAAACCGATTTTTGCCCTGCCTTTTTGCCTTCTCAAAAAAACTATCGGCACTTCTCCCAATTTGAACCCTTTTTGTTTCAACTTGTATGCTGCCTCTAAATTTATCTTATATCCGAGTGGGTTTAGACGGATTCTGGAGATTGCTTGCCTTTTCATTGCTGAAAAACCTGACATGTTGTCTTTAATTGGTAAATCCAGAACGAGAGAGGCGAACTTACTTAAGAATTTTGTAATAAAAAAACGTTCTTCAGAATAAAACGCCCGCCCTCCTTCAACCAATTTAGAGCCAAAGACAAAATCGTAAGACGAAAGGGCGGACAACAGTTTTGGAATGTCCTGAGGTCTATGCTGCCCATCTCCATCCATCAAGACTATGTACCTGCCTTTTGATTCGCGAAGCCCTTCAAGGAAAGCATTGCCGAGACCATGAGATTTTTGTCTGATGACTTTGGCATTTTTTAGCGTAACTGGCTGAGAACTCTCATCGACGACAATGACTTCGTGATCGTAAGACACAAGAGTTCTGTGAATCTGACCTACGAGTGTAGAGATGAAGGGTTCGTTCTTTATTGGGATTATCACAGAGACATCTTTCATATATATTTAAACTAAAACCTCAAGCATATTTATTAAAACGGTGTCGAAATGAAAGTTGTAACTTACTCGCTGATATCTGTTCTAATTTTGCTTTTAGTTTTGAGCGGATATTCATTGGCCGGCTCGTACTTGACAAGAAGTTCATCTGTTACAGTCGGTTCAATCGATAGCAGCTCTGATTGTGGGCCTCTGAAAATAGGGGACAGAATAGTAAGTGTTGAATCTAGAATCATAAGAAGCAGTTCTGACTTCTCATCTGCTGAATCGGCTGTCAAAACAGGGGATTATGTTGCGATGGTAGTCAACGGAGGACCTGGCAGTTGCAGAGCTTTATCCGATGGGAATTTGGGGTTCACAGTAAAGGAATCTTCTTCAGGAGGACTGATGTTCGGACCAGACATATCAGAATCTAAGAGTTTCGTGTATTCTGCAAATAACTCAAACTCGACCACGCTAGCGAAGATAAAAAAAGTGATACAAGACAGGATAAACTTCTATGATTTGCCCCAGACAAGAGTCGAGATAACAGGAAGTAATATAAAAATATCTACGCCATTCGAAGATGAGATTAATTCCATTGTCAGGCAAAGCAAGCTCCGTGGAACTGTTATAGAGAGCTTCACTCTTGAGCAGGGTGCGGCAAAAATAATTGTCGGCAACATTGCCTACATAGTAAAACCTGGGAACGAAACTATTTCGATAAATGGAACAGATTTCAAAGCAGACAAGCCATTCCAATTGTCAAATGTGACTTTCCATTTTGTGGACACGATTGGACCGACTCTTAACGTGGAAGCAGATTTGCACGGAGGAGAAGATACAGTCACTAATCCTAGTTCGCAGGTGATAGTCAGGAAAGACACTAAAAGCGGTTTATACTTTTATTACGTTCAGATTAGTGTGGCTCCTGATGTGAATGAAAGACTCACGAAAGTGATTAGGAAGGCCGAAAGCACTCTTGTTCCTGGTGGTGGGACGGTTCTTAATGCAAGGTTGAATTATTATATCGATGACGAAGAAGTGAGCTCGCTTGCAATTCCTGTAGAACTGATTGGGAATGAGATCACTGCAATCAGCGGCATCCAACAGACATCCGAAGATGCGTATAAAGTAGGAAGGTTGGTTTATTCCTCGCTAAGGTTTGGGTCGCTGCCTGCAGATTTGAAACTTGAATCGCAGACCATCTCTGAACCTACTGTAAATAAAACTGTCTTGTACGGAACTTTGGGAGTTGGATTTTTATCAACTCTTATTGTTCTAGGTTACACGTATTCAAAAACGAAGAAGATCAAGGTGGTTTCTTTGATGTTTGTGATGGCTATGTTAGAAATTCTAATCAGCGTCGGACTTCTAGTCGCGATGACAAAATATTTGAATATAACGCTGTTGATTGACTACCCTGTTTTAATCGGAATAAGTTTCCTGTCAATATATTCTGCTCTGACATTGTTTGTGTACTTCGAAGGGTTGGAAGGAAAGCACAAGCATATTGTTGTAGGTTACAAGAAGATAATGAGCTTGATGAATTTCTTTAGGATAGTGATGCTAGGAAGCATATTGGTTGGGATAATCGGATATAGAGGGATGGCATTCGTCCTTCTTGCCGGATTCTTTTTAGACGAGTTGTTAATGAAACAGCTTTTCAAAACTTTAACTTCAGGGAAGACTTGATAGAGTTTGCCCTTTTCTCATTGAAGAATTTGACAATGAGAAAAGCAAGAAGCCCTCCTACTAGGACATCTGATGGGTAGTGTACTCCTATGTAAACTAGACCAATTGGTATTAGGATTACTAGATAGAAGTTGAGAAGGATCCGTAGGAAGCGCGAGAATGATTTTGGAGTGAAGAAGGCACACAGGATGGCGATGAATGTGTGGGATGATGGAAATGACGGATCAGATTTTATTAGGATTTGATTGACGCCTTCTATGGCTGCGGACGGTCTTGGCCTGTTCACAGAAAATTTGATTGCGTTCACAAGAAGTATCCCGACGACTGAAATTATTAGGATCCTGAACATCTTGTCTTTCTGTTTCGTTCTGAAAAAATAAAAAAGAAGAAAGGCAAGATACCCGTAAACTGAAAAAATTGTTAAAATGAAAGCGAAGTTGAAGGTAGGCACGAATGGTTGATTAATGAATTTCAGGATTTCTAAGTCGATGTCAAAAAAATTCATGCTGAGACAAACCTCGATTTTGTTTCGCCTGAGTAGAACATCAGTTCGCCACCACAATCGAAGCACTTGCCAACCAAAGGAGATCGTCTATATGTCTTGTTACATTTTCCGCAGATTAGACCTGAATAATCTGTGAGGCTCTCAGGTTCAGGTGCTTTTTTGATGCTGTTCTTGAACATGTCTCTCAAAAGAGTCTGCCTACCGAGGCCAAGCAACTCAGTTTTATCTATTCCTATGGCCTCGAAGACTCTCTCCAGTGGCGGAAGTATCTGGCTCTCTGCATAATATTTAGAGTCTATGTGAAGATGATTCTGCTTCACATATTCCGGGTCCTCAGCCCTGTCTGACATCAACTGCAAACCTTTTACTATCACAAAACCTATCCTGTCGCCTATACCTGGAGCAGTCGCAGGGCTTCTCTTCCTCATCTTCTTGAGAAGTTCAATGTGGGGCTGCATGCCTTTGTATTCGCCCAAAGATTTGGAGATGCTTTTTGTTATCAAAAGCTGTTCGAGTGGAATCTCGTTCTTCTCAAGTTTGCTTAAAATTCCTTTCACATACTTGAAAGCCTTCTTCGGATCCTGCTCTTTCAAAATTATTTCTAATACGTCGTAAAGTGTTTTCGAGACCAAGTCACACCAATCTCTCCTCACGGTCTCGATTCCTTTCATGACTAACTTTTCTTGCCACTCGCCGTCTACTTTCTCGTTGCTAAGGCCGGCATACCTTTTCTTGGCCAATATCAAAATGCTCTTGAAGATGCCTTCGATTTTCATCTGGACTACACCTTCAAGCTCCTTATTTATCTTCTGTTCTATCTCTAGACCGACCTTCATTGCATCGTCAATATTAGAGGCTGGTGTCCTGACCATTATAGAATCTGTATCCCCGTAAATCACCTTGAAGTTCTTGTCCTCTTCGACTTTATTCTTCGTCTTCTGGATAAGTTCACGACCACAACTGGTGATTGCGCTGGCAACGTCGAGTACGTAAAATCTAGCACGGACGTACCCAGTGTATCCGTAAAAGGAATTTGTGACATATTTTATCGCAATCTGTTTAGCCTCAAGCATCTTCCTTTCTTTTTCGTTTTTTGCCTTTCTCATTTGTTTTTTGATCTCATCTCTGTCTGTTATTAGTTGCTTGACAATTTTTGGGATTATTCCTTCTCTGATTTTGGGAGTGACGAATTTCGACCCGAACGATGTTTTGTAAGAATCTAATGGTAAGTCTTTTGTAAGAAGTGTTGTGGGGCAAATGTTGTACGCGACATAGATTGAAGGGTACATGGATCTGAAGTCAAGATAAATGACAGGTTTTGTGTGAAGGCCGATTTCCGGATCAAGGACGAGCGCACCTTTCAGTCCTTTGGATTCCCTTTCTTGATCTCTCTTAGCCATCACGCTTCCTTCGGGTTTGTTCGGGACGACGAATTCTTGTCGATTGAACTCTCTCAAAAGAACGTTCTCGACTCTGTTTGCTTCGCCTCCATCTAAAACATCCTGAAGCAAAAGGCCGCTGACTTTGGAGAGCTCTATGAATTTTTCTATCATGTCTTTCTGTATCAGAAGTTTTAGAACTAACTCTGCATCTTTTCTAGAATAGGTAATCAATTTGGACAGCATGTCTAGGTCTCCATTCCAATGCTTTGAAATTTCACTGTGCGCGATGTCTACCTTGTCTTCACCTATGAGTTCTCTGGAAACGTCCCCGAGCCCGTATCTTTTTAATCTCAGCAGGCCTTTGCCTGCAGATTCTTTTATCAATTCATAAACATCGATGACAAATCTTCCTAGAATGTTGTTCCTTGTCTTGTTCCCGAATTTTTTGCTCATCACGATTTTCTCGCTGTCACGACCGAGAACTCTTGATAGTTTGTTCTGCTTTAATCTCTCGAGAAGATACGGCATGTCAAAATTGTTTATGTTGTAACCTACAATCGCGTCAGGATCGTAATCGCCGATGATTTCCACTAATTTCTCGAGCATTTCCTTCTCGTTCTTGAAAAAAAGAGAACCATCTTCTTTTTTCGTGGAAGGTTTGGCGACAAGTACTAGCGTGTTTTCGTTAGAAAAGGAGGGGAGGAATGAGAGGCTGACTATGGCAATCGGATCCTTTACAGCATTTGGAACTACCTCGGTGCTTGGGACTACCTCTATGTCGAGACCCATGTGTCTTAGCGGGACGTTTGAATTATTTTCGATTGTAGTGACACTCTTGGCAGAAATAAATTTGTCGGTTCTGACTGTGACAGTTGAACTTGGAGAACCTTCAACCTTAACCCACCTCATCCCAAAGACCCCCCTGTCTGCCATGAATCTGTATTTGAAAAGTATGTCAGCTTCGTAAATTTCTTCTACGAATTTGTGCCTTTTCAGTTCGTCCCTGATTACTGGAGTCTGGGCAGGATCTTTGAGCACAATCTTGAGCAAATCAGTTTTTTCTTCTTGATAGCCAAGTGGAAGAAATTTTTTCACACTTTCAACATTACTGACCAGAGAATTAAAATTTTTATTAAGAAACACCATGAGTTCTTCTTCGTTGGAAACTTTGACATAAAAATAAGGCATGAAATTCTCAAAGAAAGCGCAGACTGTCTTCCCGTCCTCTGTTTTGCCAAATAATCTGACAAGAGGCGAGTTGTTCAGTTCTGTGTAATCACAGTCTATTACCTGAAAAACCAGTTCCATATCTTATCTATAATATTCCAATCTTTATAACCTCTCGCGTCTTCGTGTCGAGAACAAGAACAGAATTTCCTAGTGCGAAGTCCTTTATAGTGAGGACGTTGGTGCCTTTGTAGTTGGAAACAGATTGTTCGTCGAGGGTGCTGACAACTATTACGTCCGGAACTTGATCTAGAATGAATGGGTCATCATCGTAAACTGATTTATCAAAGTCAAGACTTGGGTTCATATTTCTCCTTTTTACCAGATTCGTCAAAGTTGCTTCAGGGGTCGTTTTAAAAAATTCCTGGTATTTTTTGTAGATCTGGTTGTTTGAAAGGAAAAACGTTAATCCGGAAAGAGAAATGATAGAAGTGCCATCAACCAAATATTTCACTGATGAATGGGGTAGTTTTTCAAATATTTTTTTTACGTTCTTGTTGTCTCCAACTGGGAAAATGAAAATTGCCGATTCTTCGTCTGCAGATTTGTTTAACCAATCTGTAAGTACTTCGTTCAAGTCGGAAATGCATGCGAAGATGCATTTGTAATTTTCTTTTGTTTTTTTGACTTCGCGAGTCAGAGGGATGTCAGGCCAAACTGTTTTTATGTAATAGTACCGCCCAAACTCGTTAGAACAAATGAACCCTAGAATGTCATCGTGAAGAATCGAATCGTAATCAGAAAAGAAATTTTCTGAAAAAAATAGCTCTACCTCACCTGTGGTGTCTTCGAGGATAAGAGATTTAGTCTCATCATTTTTATTTTTGACGATGCCTATCAGGGAGAATTTTTTACTTTTCTGCGAGATTTTGTTTATCGATACAAGATTTATCAAATCTAGCCGGTTATTCATTATTTTTTTAATTGCGTCGAATCTTTTGTTAAGAAACGTCGATTGGTCTGATACCGATATTTTTTGTTTTTTGTTTGCTGTCTTTATAATTTGCAGACTTGAAATTTTTATTTTCAAAATCTCTTGGACTAAATTGATGTCGATGGAACCGGTCTTGTCTTCCAGGTCAGAATAATAATCTAGAAATGGCTGCACCATTGTTTGGTTTTCAGAAAAAAAATCAAGGCTGGTTGTATCTATCATATACCCTTTGTCGAGGAAAATTTTGACTATTTCATTTCTCTCCACGCGACCACCAAGTTACTTTTTCAGAGTATAAACTGTCAGGCCTTCTTTACCTGGTTCTTTAGAATGCGGTAGTGTGATTGGCTGGACCTTGTTGACTTCTACTAATTCTTGGACATATTTCTGAGCCGTGTTCCAACTCAGGACTCTCCCTGTCTTTTCAGATGCGAATCTGGCGAGGTTTGAGACTGTTAAAGGGACCTGTGTTTCGGTAAGAACTGAAAGGATAGTGTCGTGCATGAGGTTGCGGATTGCTGGCCTTCCACGTTTCATACAGAATTTTTATGATTTGTCATATTTATTCTTTAATCCGACTTGGTTTTGTTGAATAAGTGGCTTCTGTTGGGGGAATAGGCGAGAATTGGGTTTTATTCGGCAAAACTTCCGATTTTTTGAAATGATTCTGAAAATGGTTGGTTTAGACGTCCAGCGAAATTATCTCGTCTATTTTCAGATTTGGCACAATTTTATAGGTTTTTGGGTAAACAGAGCCGTCTGTAAGCTCTTCGATAAGTTTCGCTCTTTTCAATCTCAAGATTCTTCGGTAGGCGTTTGGCATTGTGGTGCCAAGAGTTTTCGACACTTCTGCAACGGTCAGAGGGATTTCTTTAAAATGTTGCAATATTTCTTTGTCGGTGGCGTTTAGGATTAGATGATGTGCCTTGTAAATACTTTTTGTTTTAACCTCTTCTGGTTTGTTGAAATAATACCTGTCTGGGCTTGGTTTTTTAATATAGACCGGGCCTTCTTTGCCCACAGTAATAATACCAAGTGTCGGCAGAACCCTGGCCCCTTTAAGGATTTTATCGACCTTTTCTATGAGTGTTGGGGGCGCTAAGAGGTATACGTGTGAAAAGGCTCTATGGATGTTGACCAAATGTCCTATTGTGTTGCTGGTGTTTGCCCGCGATCCCCTTACTTCAATGGCGTGTAATTGCCCGTCAGACTCTATTACATAGTCGACAAGTCCGGCATTTGTTTTAAGGTCGCTCGTAAATTTTGTGTTGTTGTTGGCAAGGTGTTTTTCAAAAAGAACTCGTAGTGTGGCTTCTTTCATTATAAAATATTGTTTGTTATATTATATATTATTATGATAGTTATTATATGTTATATTATCATATTAAAATTCTAACTGTTCGCATTTTTTCCTTTGAACGTTCACAGTAATTGTTATTTCCCTTTAGTGAACCTTCATAAAAAATTAAATCCTACTATACAAGTTTAATTGTAATTTGAACACTTACAAAAACTCATAAGAGAAACTTCATAAATATTTCTGTAACCCACTGAGCATGAAGAATTTCATAACAGTTGCGCGGACAAAATTCTCCCTACCCCTAACCGGCGAATAGTTGGCAGGGTTGGAGTTCCTAATCTTTTCTAGAAGACCAATTTTGACTAGGTTATCAAGCCTCTTCCTCAAGGCTTCGCTGCCGATTTTGATCTTATGGACATCCCTCATCTCCTTGTAAAGAAGGGGGAAACAGTATGGTTGCGTATCATAAGGGAAAGGAGAATTAGTGACATAGAATTTCCTCAACAGCTGCACATCCAAAAAGTCCAACCTTTCGGCAAATTCGTTTACAGTCTTTTCTATATCTTGCTCTATAGAAATGTTTATAACTGAATCTAACCTAGTCATTTCTACCTTTCCTTTTCCTTTTCCGTGGTTACACTAAGCTGATTAAATTTACCTTTCCGTTTCCGTGGGCTTAGGATTTAATAATTTCATTCTGGGCATAATAAAGCTTTTTGGTTGCAAAGAAGTCAGATTAAGTTGACAATTTTCACAGAAACTTCCTGCGGTTTCAACGAAATCATACCCAAATATCCTTCTGGGAATCTTCCGGCATTCAATAATTTTGTCTTTCCGATTTCATCAGTGCCTTTTCCTTCATGAACGTGCGCGCACACCGCAACATCAGGCTGATTTTCTGCGATAAAAGTTCTTACAGCTTCAGATCCTATATGCGCCCCAGAGTAAGTCGTATCAATTTTCGTTCGCGCAGGAGGGATGTGTGTGACCTGAATTTTATATCTCGCGTTACTTACTTTAGAAAATCCTTTTTTCAACCCCTGTTCTATCTCTTCCTCGCTAGGTTCGAGCGGTGTGTTGAATGGAGTCTTCGCACCTCCGAATCCGTAGAAGCCAACATCACCTACAACCTTTCCTCTTCCATGGATGCTCATATCTTCCTTTTCCAAATATTCTAACACTTTATCGTCCCAATTCCCTGGAACAGCCAGAATAGGTTTTTTGAAAGTTCTCAGCTCTTCTATGATTAATTTTGCAATCTCGACAGAAGTGAATCCTCTAGGAGGAACATCAGTGAAATCTCCAGGGCAGACTATTACATCAAAATCCAGCATAGAAAGCTTGTCAGCATAATTTATGATATTCTCAACATCGTTGTGTATGTCCCCAATAGTCAGAACGTTCAATCAAAACACCATGTACTAATTGTCTGCGAAGATATTTGTTATTTGTCACTACATTTAATTAAATGCCATTTATGAAGCGAAAGGGGTATATGGTAGAAAGGAAAATCAGGATCTTTTTCGAGAACAGAGGATGGGATGTCGTGAGGGCTGGGGCGAGCCTTGGAGAGGCTGATCTAATCTGTCTTAAAGAAGGGCAGTGCATTCTCCTGCAGGTAAAATCAACCAAGAAAAAGACTCTTTACTATGACGGTTACATGAAATCTTCTCTTGCAGGTTTCCCTTTCTTTCTAATTGTCGACTTCGGCTATGGTAAAATCAGAGCTCTAAAACCACAGAAAAAAGTTAAAACAGATGATGGACAGGACCTCAACTCATTTGTAAAAATTTATCTACTACCCACCAATAATTAGTAGGTGGTTGTTTGCCAGTAACTGTCAGAGATGTGATGACGAAGAAGGTCATCGCCATAGATGAGAACAAGAGCGTCAAAGATGCCGCGGCGCTTTTGAAGAAACACAGGAAGGGTGCGCTCATTGTTTTGAGGAAGAACAACGCCGTCGGGATAGTAACCGACACAGACATAATAAACAAAGTAGTCAGCTCTAACAAAAAGCCTTCCTCTATCAAAGTTAAATCAATCATGGCTTCTCCATTGATTACTGTGAAACCAGGAGATCCACTGGTCGAGGCTGCCAGAAAATTAAAAAGGAACAATGTGAAGAGGCTTCCGGTGGTTACAGAAGGATCCATAGTCGGGATAATCTCTGCGATTGACATTGCAGTCACTTCACCTGAGATGCTCGACTTGCTAGAATCCAGACTGAAATCGAAAGAAACTCCTCTCGAAAGTCCGCTTGAAATCATGGAGAAAGAGACATCAGGGATATGCGAGAACTGCGGCACTTATGCAGACAGCCTTCAGAACGTGAACGGCCAATGGTTGTGTGAAGATTGCAAGGAAGAATTGGAGTCATAGGAATAGAACTAGAGAAATCCGGATTGGATAGATTCAACAAGATCAACACCATCACAAAATTGCAGCCAGTTTTTTCTTTTGAAAACGAGGACATGCAACACATCATCAAGAAGATGCTCGACAGCGGTCACAGGAGACTTCCAATCGTCAACAAATCGAATTCTCTAGTCGGAATTATAACCCTCATGGATTTTCTTGACGCATATTTGAGGAAACAGGATCTCAAAGAAAAAATCTCTTCCATCATGATTCGGGATGTTCAGCATGTAGATTCTGATGACAGTATTGGCCTCCTCTTGCAGAAGTTCAAGATTTCAAGAAGAGGTGGATTCCCAGTCACATACAAGAACAAACTGGAAGGTATGGTAAGCGAGAGAGACATTGTAAAACACTTCGACAAAAGTAATTTCGGGTTTTCTGTCGGCGAAGTGATGACGAAGAAACCGTTTTTCGTCCATTCACACATTTCCATTTTAGACTGTTTGAAGAGCATGGTGAACACAAGATACAGAAGACTCCCACTCGTTGCAGAGAGGAAATTGGTAGGGATAGTGACCGCGTTTGATATTTTGGAATACATAAAAGAAAATGATTATAATTTCGTTAGTCTGCAAAATCCGTTGAAGGATATTGTTATAGATGATGTCTTGTCAGCCGATAAAAACCAAGATGTATCCGAATCGATAAAAACCATGAAGAAAAAAAACATCGGCGGGCTTCCTGTCACAGACGGGAACGGAATTTTAGAAGGTTTCATCACAGAGAGAGACATTCTGGAGGTTATCGTGTGAAATTTGATTTAATCAGAAAATTCTCCGGCGTCCCTATTATCGTAGAAGGTAAAAACGACAAGATTGCTTTGACTAATTTCGGTTTTGAAAATGTTTTTGATATCTCAGGAAATTCACTTCACAAATTCACGGATTTCATAGAAACCCTCGGCAAGAAATCTGTTACAGTATTAACCGATTTCGATGCTGAAGGCGAATCAAAGAATTCACGTCTCATAAAACTCCTCGAGAGTTCAGACATAATTGTCGATAAATCTCTGAGGAGAAAATTCAAGAACTCATTCAAAATTCACAAGATCGAAGAAATGAAATCTCTTACAAAATTCACGGAGGATGATTACTACGGGGAAATTGGCCCAATCAACAACAAAATATTTGATAGAAGTAGAATTCACAACAGACGCAACCGTCGAAAAACCTGACGTCATCGGAGCTATATTCGGTCAGACAGAAGGACTGCTTGGCCAGGATTTAGATCTGAGAGAATTGCAGAGAACAGGAAGAATAGGTAGAATAGACGTCGAAGTAGAAGCAATCGAAGGAAAAACTTCCGGCAAGTTCTATGTACCTTCCAGCCTAGACAGTTCTGAAACCGCGCTGGTTGCCGCAGCGTTTGAAACGATAGAGAGGATAGGTCCGTCAAATGCGAAGGTAAAAGTTTCTGTCGTGAAAGACGTGCGGGTGATGAAAAGAGACTTTATGATTGGCAGGGCAAAGGACATCCTGCAAAATCTCATCGGGGTAGAGCAACCATCAGCAACTGCAATCACCGAACAGATTAAGGAAGACGTCAGGACAGCACAGATTTTGGATTTCATGGGATTGCCTTCAGGCCCAGACGTCCAGACTTCTGACGAAGTAATTCTAGTTGAAGGTAGGGCAGACGTCTTGAATCTTTTGAAGAACGGGATCAACAATGCAATTGCCATTGGTGGGACAACAATTCCCGGAGCTGTGGTTAATCTTTCTAAAGAAAAAATCACAACCCTATTTGTTGATGGAGATCGTGGCGGTGACTTGATAATAAAGGAGGCCTTGCAGCTGTGCGACATCGACTACATAGTGAGGGCCCCAACAGAGAAAGAAGTCGAGGATCTCACTAAGAAAGAAATCTTCAAAGCGCTCAGAGAAAAAATAGATGCCCAGTTGTTGAAAACAGAAGTAAAAACAAAAGAACTTAAGGAATTCATACGAAGAAACGCTGCTCCTCAGGCAAGCGAAAAGTCAGAAACCACTGAATAGGCAGGTCCTTTACTACTGAGTCGGCTCTCTATTAGTTGTATTGATTTCACTTCGAATGAAGGAATTCTCTCTTTTTTTATTTTTTGAAACATCTCAATAAATCCATTTCTCGGCAAAATGTTTTTTACTCTGCATAGAGTCAGATGTGGGGGTTTCACGTCACCGCCTATTTTTTCTTTCATCTCCCTTCCGAGGGCTTCGAGTTCTGGCGATTTCACCTCCAGCCCTATAACTCTTACCAATCTTTCGTTCGGGATGAGCTTCATCTCTACAAATTCTATTTGGAATTTATTCGTACGCTTGGCTATGTCAGAAATTTTGTTTTTAATCGATTCCAAATTTCCTTGTTCGATCTCACCAATAAAATCTAAACTTATATGCAAGTTTTCCCTTTCTGTAAATTTACATTTCATAGGAAGGTTTCCTAGGGTTCCCTGCAATCCAGCCACAATATCTTTCAAACTGTCTGGAAGAAGAATTCCGACAAAAACCCTTACCATAAATTAAGTATGCCTGAAAAGGGTTAAAAATGTTAAAAACCAATAAATTATAGTGATTTAATGCCAGAGACAAAAGTAAGAGCGGCTGACATAGTCGGCAAATCCGTAATCAGCGAAGAAACAGGCAGGAAATTTGGCGTCGTCAGTAATATTGACTTCATCACAGAGAGCGGTGAGCTCCTTAACATCGTAGTTGAGCAGCCTACCAAGCACTTGAGCGATCTCAATCTCAAATCTGATGAAAAGGGAAGGAACCTGATTCCTTTCAGCGCTGTCAAGTCCATAGGCGACTTCGTGATTATCAGCGAGAACGAACTCGTGTAAGATCAATCAGAAGGCTCTTTAAACCAGTTACTATATTTTGTGATTTGTTTAGAAGTCTTTGAACTTTCCATATTTTTTATTCTTTCCACGTGATTTCGACTTCATCAATGCGCCATTTTCCATCTATTTTTTCCTTTGAAATTACACCATCTTTCCAACCAGATTTATAGGCCAGAATTCCGACCCAGGCTATCATGGCTCCCTGGTCGCCTGAGTATTCTTCCGGGACCACATACATCTTAGCTCCCCTGTCTTCACTCATCCTCCCCATGATTTCCTGGAGCCTCTTGTTAGCGACTACTCCTCCAACGAGAAGGACTTCCTTCTTGTCCATGTGAGCAACGGCCCTTTCAGTTACCTCGGCAAGCATGGAGAAACAGACTTCCTGCATGCTGAAAGCCAAATCTTCTTTTCTCGCCCCACCTTCGTACAATCTCCGAGATTTCGTCAAGATTCCAGAAAAAGAAAGGTCCATCCCCTTCACTACATATGGAAGCTCTATATACTTTCCATGTTTGGCAATCTTCTCAATTTCCGGACCCCCAGGCATCGGCAAACCAACTTCCCTGGCAAAAACATCAAAACAATTCCCGATTGTGATGTCCTCCGTCTCCCCGAAAATCCTATATCTGCCTTCTGCGAATGCGATTATCTGCGTGTTTCCTCCTGAGAGATATACATACACAGGATCTTTCGTGTTCGTTGTCAACTTTCCTATTTCAAGATGCGCAACAGGATGATTAACAGGCATGAGTTTTTTCTTATATTTTTTAGAAATGGATTCTGCGAATTCAAAACCTGCGAGCAAAGCCGGCGGGAGGCCCGGGCCTGCCGAATAAGCTATCACATCCACATCTTCAATTTTTATCCCGGCCTTCTCCAAAGCTCTTTCAAATAACTGTTTGCTTACTTTTCTATGGTGCTCGCCAGCTTCGGTTGGGATAATTCCTTTCCCTAGTGCTGGCCTGTACATATCCCTCTCATTCGCAAGAATTTTCCCATCAGAATCTACAATCCCAACACCGAATGTGTGAGCCGTGCATTCGATACCAAGCGAAATCATTTTTACCACATCTTAAGTTTAGAGTCGAGATTTATCTTACTTCCATCTCCATAGCCAATCTGTCTTTTTTGAACCCCATCTTTTTATAAAATTTGATGCCTTTACTGTTCGAGTCGTATACGAAAACCAAAACTCTTTGCGTTTTGGATTCCTTGCTCCATTTGAGAAAATGTCTGACCAATCTACTCCCGACGCCCTTACTTCTAAAATTTTCCTTGACGAACATCTCCTCTATTTCAGTTCTCCTCACAGGTCTCCAAGATTCCATTTTTTTTACCGACCCAACTAAGTAGCCTACGATTTCATTTCCAAATTCTGCTACCAAACAAATAGAGTTTTTACTCGCAATCCTTTTCTTAAGGAATCTTCTCCCTTCATTGTAAGACCATTTTTCATTGAGCAGTTTATCACTTTTTTTGTCAGACTGGATGAGACTTTGATTTAAGATCTGTAATACCTTCAAATCAGTAACTTTCGCTCTTCTAATTTTTAAATTATTAATAGGAAATCGACCTTTGTTTATTTTTATTCTTGTTACCTTAAATTAACGGATAGTGGTTTGGTGAGAAACATGCCTGAGAAGGAGATCATTCAGAAAATCCTCGATGTCTATGATTTGAAAGACTTGAATCCAATGCAGAAGCTTGCAACCAAGGGAGATTTTTTCGAACGAAATGTTGTGATTTCTGCACCGACAGCTAGCGGAAAAACCCTTTGTGCTGACTTCCTTATCTTGAAAACTATTCTGCAGAAAAAGAAATCCATATACATAGTCCCTCTTGTATCTCTGGCAAATGAAAAGTACCAAACCTTCAAAGAGAAATATGAAAAATTAGGCTTCAAAGTCGCAATATCTGTTGGCGATTTGGATTCTGCAGATCCATGGCTGGCTAACTATGACATCATCGTCGCGACCACAGAGAAACTTGACAGCCTGATAAGGCACTCGGTTCCGTGGTTGAAAGAAACAGGACTGATTGTAGTAGACGAGATACATTTGTTGAATGACACTTCGAGAGGGCCCACTCTCGAAATACTTATTACCAATTTGAAGGAGATAATCCCTAGAACGCAAATTTTAGGTTTGTCTGCCACTATAAAAAATTCACATGAGCTTGCAAAGTGGTTGAACGCTTCTTTAGTAATAAGCGATTATAGGCCTGTGAAACTGTACGAAGGAGTGGCTTTCGATTCCAAAATTTTCTTTTACGGAAAGAACGGATATGAGCTCTCTAAATTGGAGACTGATGCCGCAATAGTTGAGAACACCCTTAACATGAACAAGCAAGTTTTGATTTTCGTTTCAACTAGAAGAAGCGCTGAGAAACTTGCCGAGGATTTGACAAAGTTGGTCAGACTAAAACTTCCAAGGAGTCAGAGCTTTGAATTGGAGACTATTTCAGACCAGGCATTGTACACATTAGATAATCCTACAAGGCAATGCAAGAAACTCGCCGCATGTCTGAAAAATGGGACTGCGTTCCATCATGCAGGTCTATTAGGGAAACAGAGAAGATTGATTGAAGACGAGTTCAGGAAAGGATTGGTTAAAGTTATCGTAGCCACGCCAACACTTGCTCTCGGTGTGAATCTCCCAGCTTTCAGGGTCGTAATCAAAGATGTGAAGAGGTTCTATTCTGGCATTGGTGCAAT
>Ga0209541_10009405_pt1 | contig 15842 bp, 25 predicted proteins | sample RifCSPlowO2_01_FD_184027 | JGI IMG/M metagenome (GOLD analysis project Ga0209541, IMG submission 184027) | Groundwater microbial communities from Rifle, Colorado - Rifle CSP2_plank lowO2_0.1 (SPAdes) (version 2) | ecosystem: Environmental > Aquatic > Deep subsurface > Groundwater | place...
CACAGGATAAATCTTGCTCATACTCTGCAGCCTTTCTATAGTCAGTGAAAGGTGCACTCCTCTTTTATTTGCCATAGCATGAATTTCATCTTCAACTATAAATTCAACAGCGCCAAGATGCTCGCAGAATTTAGGAGAAGTTAAAGCAATTGCCAAGGATTCAGGAGTTGTAACAAAAATATGCGGCGGTTTTTTCAGCATCTTTTGTCTTTCTTTTATTGTTGTGTCCCCTGTTCTTAAAGAGACTCTTATTTCTTGCAGCTTTATTGCTTTTTTCTCAGCAAGCTCATTGATTTCCTGCAGAGGTTTTTTTAAATTAATTTCTATGTCTCCAGAAAGTGCCTTCAAAGGCGAAATATAAACAGCATAAATCTTATCCTCCAGCTCATTTTTTTCTGCAAGACTTACAAGATAATTAATAATACTCAGGAAAGCAGTAAGAGTTTTAGTCCCTCCTGTTGGTGCTGATATCAGAATATTCTTTCTCTCATGAATAGGCATAACACCATAAAGCTGAGGCAGGCTAAACTCCTTAAATCTAGAAGCAAACCACTCTTTTACAAGAGGATGCAAAGCTCTTTCTAGCTCTTCTTTGCTTCTCAGTTTTGCTTGTTCAATTTTTAATTCCATTTTTAATCTGATTTCCTATTTTCCTAAGTATATAAAGAAACCTCAAAGTTCTTATATAGAACTTTGATGGCATTCAGAATTCAGAGAATTCTGATGTCTCTAAACCTTTGAGTAGTAATTACTATATGATTTATGAAATAGAATTATTTTCCAAGATATATTTATAAACTAATACCGAATAACTATAATAATAAAAATGAGGCTGTCAAAAGAAAAAAGAGATAAGATATGCGAGCAAATTTTAGCCCATTTATATTCTATATTTCCAAATTCAGCATTTACTGCAGAAATAAGCAGATCTTTAGCAAGAGACGAGGAATTTATCAAGGATTTATTATATGATTTAAAAGACAAAGAGCTCGTAATTCTTATAAAAAAGAATGCAAAGGGCTTGTTCTATTCTCGCAGGATGCGATGGAGGCTTTCAAATAAAGCCCAGCAGGCATATTCTCAACAGCAATAGTTATCTTTTTTCAGCAACAGGGGTTTGAGCTAGAGTTTCTAACCTTTGAACACTGAAGAAATATCTTTCAGAAGTTGCATTTCCAGGAGTTTGAATTTCTATATATGGCCCACTTCTATTATGGCTCAGTATAGCCCTCTGGTTAGGATATAAAATTTTAGGATATCCTGACCTTCTTGCTAGTAATGCTGCCTCGCTTGTTTCCAGAATATTATTATTGTTTACATCAAAATTGCGCTCAACACCCCTGCACAATTCCTCAACTCTTGCCTCTTCATTTAGGGATTTTTCTCTCTCGCTTAATCCATATCTCGCAACAAAAGGAGTTATTCCAATAGCTGCAATAGCAATAACCCATGCAAGTTTGTTTCCCATCATTTATACTAATAAAAATCAATTAAAAGCTTTATTATACTAGACTATACTAGTCATTCTACTTCAATAATGTTTTTATACTTCGTTTTATTCTAAATTAAATGTTTGATGAAGAAGTTAGGCAGGCTTTTAAAAAAGTAAAAGAGGATATTTCTTTTCTTAGCAAAGAGCTTTTTCAAATAAGAGCAGATATTAATCGCCTGAAAATACAGACAAGCAATATAATTTATGATATAGAGGCACTAAAAACCAATAATAAAGCTAATAATAACATTCCAACACATCCTCAAGAAAGTCCAACAGATAATCTTTTAACCCCGACATTCCAACACTTCGATTCCAACAATCCAACAGATAATCAGCCTTCTCAGGCTCTAGGAAGCCAAAATATTCAAAGTTCCATAGGAAATGAAGGGGTTCCAACAAACAAACAAACAAACAAACAAACAAACCAACACACCTCTATTTCCTCTGAAGCATATGGAAAAGCCTCTTCAGAAACTCAAAATACTTCTTCTATATCTCAGGTAGAAAAAGTATCAGAAATCCTTGAAAGTCTTGATAGCATAAAAAAAGATTTAAGGCTAAAATTTAAGAGGCTTACTAAGCAAGAGATGCTTATTTTCTCGACTATTTACTCTCTAGAGGAGTCTGAAGAAGCATCTTACACCTCAATTTCTAAGAAACTCTCTTTATCAGAAAGCTCAATTAGGGACTACACCAACCGTCTTTTAGCCAAAGGGACGCCTATTATAAAGGAAAAACTTGATAATAAACGAGTACTTCTCCATATTTCTCCTGAATTAAGAAAAATAGCTTCTTTAGACACAATATTAAAGCTTAGGCAGGTATAGCCTTTTCATAAGATTTATAAATAAGTTATTCGTAATAATGATTAATGACAGATTTAACTCGCGATTGGTTTGTAGGGTTTATTGAAGGAGAAGGTAATTTTAATGTAGCACTGGCAAATATGCAAAATCATAAACCCAAATACCCATTTGAAAAAATGCCAGTTTTACAATTTAGAATCTTTCTAAGAGAAGATGATTTAGAAGTACTTCAAAAAATAAAAAATTTCTTAGGTTTTGGTAAAATCTATAAGAAAAGTATGGAGGCTAATCGTCGGTTAGGGTTTAAATCCATGGATCAATATACTTTTTATGTTACACATAGTAGAGACCTCTTAAAATTAAAAGAAATTCTCTCAACAAACCAATTTCATACAAAAAAAGCAAAAGATATGGAATCTTTCTTTAAGATCTTAGATTTGAAACTTGCAAAGAAGCACCTAATTTCTGAGGGTTATGAAGAAATTCTTAAGTTAGCAACTAATATGAATAGCAAAAACAGGCAGAATTTCAAGCCAGGCAACAATAGAAAAATATACCGGAACAGGGATTGACTACCAATCCGCCGTGTAACGAATATCTTAATTGCCTAGCTGCATCTAAACATCTCTTTTTTTATAGTATAAAGTCTAAAACCCTTATTTTTTAGCTTCTTAAGCATTATTCTTTTCTTATTTTCTGGCTCTCTCTTCCATATATTTTCCCTATTAATTCTCTCTCTTTTTCTCAATTATTCTTCTTTATCTCTCTAATTTTCATCTCTTTTCCCTATTTTTCCCCTTCCTTAGAATCTCTTTTCTTGGGATCTCACTTTCTTCCCGAATTTTAATCTTTTTCCTTGATTTCCTCTATTTTGTAACTCTCACTTTTCCACTTTTTGAGGTTAATTTTCTCTATTTTCTGTTTTTCTCTGCTTTTTCACTAGATTTTCATCTTTATTAACTCTCACTTTTGCTGTTTTAAGCATCTTTTCCTTGATTTCTTGAGGTATAAATACTCTCTTTTTTCCGTTTTGTTCTATTGTTTCTTCAACTATCTCACTTTTCTGTTTTATCCTATTAATATGCCCTCTTATTGTACTTCTATCTTTTCCAAGCATAGCAGAAAGATCATCATAGCTCAACCTCATATCTGTGTTTAATAAAACCATAATTATAGCTCTTTCCATAACACTTAATTTTGAGAGGTCTATAATTTGGTTAAAATTGGCTGTTTGAACAGCTGTTTGAACAGCTGTTTGAACACCATAAACAGCTGTTTGTTTGTTTAAACGGGCTGTTTGACTTTTTGACAGCTGTTTAAACACCTCTAAATCATGAAAAGAAATTGCGTTTTTCAATCCTTCAATTTCATCTTTTATAGACGACAAATCTTCCTTTATGTTAAAAAGCTCATCTTTTTGTGAAGAATCTTGCTTGTCAAGGTGTTTGATCCATATATTAATTTTATTAATATCATTCTTGACTGCATCAAAGCCTTTCTTTGCTTCCTCTTTTACTTCCTTTACCTCTTTTCCTTTTCCAAAAAGCCATTCAAACATATTATTTATACTTAAAATAGAGTTTAAAAACCTTTCTTCTAATTTTATTTTATCGAGGATAAAATCAGATATTTAAAAACAAATTTTTAAAATATTCTGCATAAAATCTGTGCTCTAAAAACAAGCAATAAAATAAGGGGTGTTTGGTCAAATAAACAGCACCAAACACCCACCAAACACCCACCAAACAGCTGTTCAAACAGCACCAAACAGCTGTTTGTCGTCGGTAAATTCAATATAGCAGTTTTAGCACTTTTTTCATCATTTTTAGTCATTTTAAGCCTAAAAAAGAGTCAAGAAAATCAAAACTTTTAAGCAAAAACAGCAATTTTAAGCTCTTTTTACAACTTCAAAAAAACCCAAAAACAAGGTTTAAATACCTAAAAACCTTTAATAATGCATAGAAAAGAGGTAAAATGACAGACAAAAAAGCACAGAAAAAGAGTGTGAAATTGCCTTTGGATAGAGCTTCAAAAGCCATTATCCTGGCTATATTGGTTGCCATAGCTATCGCAGCAGAGATCTTACAAATCTCAAGTTTAGCTGTGTTTAGTTTAGCCATTACATTATATGGCGCATATAGCAGAAGCTATGAAAAGGCTGGAGAAAGAGAAAGATTATAACATTTTTTATTAGTAAGATTCTGAATAGCTTATAAGAACAGCCCACAGATTTGTAAATTTGCTACTTCTAGCCGCTTTATCTTCTTAGCTTTGCTTACAACTTTTAGCATGCTATTTTAGTCTAGAATTAGTGCAAGATTATTACAAAAACAACATCTTTTTATACTCTTACTCCCTTATATCTTTAATAAGGAGGTAAAATGGTATCAATATCAATTATAGGAATCTCAGGAATTTTAGCAATTATTGTTGGATTGTTAATTCTAGTTTTCCCTAAACTTTTAAGATGGTCAGTAGGCTTGTACTTTATAATAATAGGAATTTTGCAATTAGTTATATAAATAAGTAAAAAGCATTTTTTAGTTAAAACTTCTGCACAAAACTTATAGCTTTTAGCATTTGTTTTTTTATAATTTTACCCCCCATCCTCCAAACAATTAGCACTTTCTAATAAGACTTAAGATACCCAAAGCACTAATTGTTTCCCTAACCCTGGCGGTCGCGAATCGCCATTTTCATGCGTGCTACGGTGCACAAATAATAGTTATTAAACTATAATAATACTTAAAAACCAATTAAATTAATAGATTATAACATGGCAAAAGTTGAAATTTTCAGAGAAAGAAATGGATATTCTGTTTACGTCGAGAAATTAGTTCAAGAATTTAAAGACGACAAGCCAGTTATGGTTCTGAAAGGTAAATTAGATTATTTTAGATCTCATGGAATTGAATCAATTAGGGCAGATGCTATAAGAGGTCAGGCAACTAATCATTCTAATCTTCCTCCAAGAGAAGCTGCTTATACTTTTGCAATTGAAGCAACTAGAGAATTAGGAGTTAAAATAAATCTTGATTTAATTGATGACGAAAATCCCGCAGAATTTTTCTTAGATGACAGAATAAGAGAGCTTGCAGAAAAGTCTGCACCAAGTCAAGCTTCGTGCGAAGAAAGAGCTTTACTTTTATACGGCGACAGAGTTTTAGGTCCAGCAGATACAGGCGACAGATAAAAAACTCTAGCTAAATCTTACTAGAATTGCTTAAATCTTTCAGCACGTATAAAATAGTTATTTAAGTATACAAATTCTTATAAAGATGAGAAAAATAGATAATTATGGCAAAAGATTCAAGAGATTGTAGAACTGATAATCTAGATATTAAATATTCTTTAGAAACAGCGCCAACTCCTGCAGCAGAATATTTAGATCCTAATCAAATATTAAAAACTCCACAGGGCACAAGGACTGGAGTAGTTAGGAGATTCTCTGTAGAAGAAGGCACACTATGTGCAGCAGATGTCTAAAAAATTCCTTTTTCCCCCATGCTAAAACTTCTGCACAAAAATTAAAACTTCCAGCAGGTATAAAAATCAGGCAGGGGTGTTGAAAATCTCTAAAATTCTGATAAAATGGGCTAAAAGTCGTAACAATACATCTTGTCACAACCCCAAAATTACAGCTTAAATTTATAAAGAAGTTCGTACAATATATTATATGGAAAAAGATGTGAAATTGAAAATATTTGTATCTGGCAAATTTGAAGATAGAGAAAAAATAAAAGAGCTCATGAAACAAATTGAAGGTTTGGGCCATACCATAACTTATGATTGGACTTATCATATCCCCATCAAACCATATATTAATAATCAAGCTCTTGCTCAAACATATTGCAAAAATGAGATAAAAGGGATAATGGATGCAGACCTTCTTTTTTTCCTAAGTCATGAACAAGGAACTACTCTAATGATGGAATATGGTGCTGCACTTGCAAAAAACCTGATTGATGGAAAGCCAGCGATCTATGTTATAGGTAAGCACAATTCTCGTTCACCCTGGTTTTTCCATCCAAATGTAAAACGCATAGATGATGTAGAACAGGCATTAAAAGAAATAGCAGAACTAACAAAATGAATAAAGAAGAGTTTTTGAAAAAGCTTGAAGTGGAGCTGAAAATCTCGAAGTGTTCTAAGTATACTATTAGGAATTATTCAAAATCTAATTCTCTTCTCCTGGATTATGCTAAGAAAAATCCAGATGATATCACCATAGATGATGTAAAAGCTTTCCAAGCCGAATTTCTTTCCGATAAAGCATCAAAATCAATAATTCTTTTTTTAGCAGCTTTGAGGTATGCATATACTAACATCATGCAAAAAGATCCAACCATGGGCATAAAAAGGCCCAAAAAAGAAAATAAGATTCCAGTTGTTTTGAGCAAAGATGAAGTTTCAAGACTTATCTCCATTTTTGATAATAAGAAAAGCAAACTAATGGTATCTATGCTTTATGCTATTGGAATGAGAGTTGGAGAGCTAATAAACTTAAAAGTTTCTGATTTAAATTTCGAAGAAAAAACCGGATATGTAAAACAAGGGAAAGGAAGGAAGGATAGAGCTTTCAATATTCCGGAATCTATGATGCAAGAGATAAGGGGGCAGGCAGAAAACCAAAAGGCAGACAATCAGGAATTCCTCTTCACAGGAAGTCAAGGAAAGTTAACAGATAGAAATATTCAAAAGATTGTAAGAAAAGCCGCAGTAAGGGCAGGAATAAATAAGTCAGTCCATCCTCATACTCTAAGACATTCATTTGCAACACACCTATTAGAAAATGGAGTAGATATAAGAAAGATTCAAGAGCTTTTGGGGCATGCATCGATCTCAACTACGGAATTATACACTCACATCTCCCGAGAAGAATTAAAAAAGATCCCTTCCCCTATTGATAGTCTGAGAAAAGATGAGAAAAGTGAGGAAATAAAAAATGAAGAAGAGAAATCAAATATTGAGAAAGAAAGCATTTGAAAGAGATAATCACACATGTAAAAAGTGTGGTTTGCAAGATAAAGAAGCAATAAGAATAGAAGCACATCATATTATTCCTCTTTATGCAGGTGGAAAAGATGAGTTAGATAATTTAATTACCTTATGTTTTGATTGTCATCATTTTGCTCCTGATAAAAAAGAAGACTTTGATGAGTATATGAAAGAGGAATGTGATGGTACTATGACTACTTTTCTCAAGGCATGGAAAATAGTTAGAGAAAAACATCCCGAATTATTTGAGAGTAGGATTAAAACTTCTAATCAGGAAAGTTGAACCCCGGGAGAAAAAAGTGTGAGATAATAATAAAATTAAGCCATCTATAGATAGATTATAATTTCTAAGCAGGAATTTGATTTTTCTGGACAAATGTTTCAGACAACTTAAGATCTATTGCAAGAAATGCTTTTACTATCGGGCTATCAAGATTTATCTTGTAAAGTCTGCTCTTCCCTATTTTCCTATTTTCCATAATAATTCCCTGTTTTATTAATTTTGGCTGTAAGTCAATCAAAGTGGTATAAGCCACTTTGCTTCCTTCTGCTATTTGAGTTAAAGAAAAATCTAAAGCAAAGTTATCCATTAAAAAGTCCAATACTCTTATTTTAGGGTTATCACCAAGATATTGCAAAAAAAATGATGTGTTAGCTTCTTTCATTTTATATTTTTTATAATAGAATAGCACATATTTAAATCTTTCTACTTCCGTATTTACTTTATTAAAAAGATAATATAATCACTAAAGAAGAAAGATATATAAATCTTATTCCATAGATTAATTTAGAGCAAAAAGAGGAAAATGGCAGATTATGATCAATTAAAAGCCCAGCTTTTATTTAAGTTGTATAGAAAAGGAATTTGGGGAGGAAGACACACCCCAATTGATAATCTTTTTCATTTAATGGATAAGGCGAGCATAAGAGAATCAGAAAGAGCAATAAAAGAGCTTGCTAATTTGGGTTGGATAAGTATAAAAATTTCAACAGGCGAGAAGCACATCAGCTTAAACTCTCACAAAAACAAGGAAATTAAAGATTTTATCTTAAAAATTTTAAAAGTAGATCCTGCATTATTGGGATAATTTTCTAATCAAAAAAGATTCTCCAGCAAGAAGAGTCTGATACAACTTCCCTCGGGAAGTTGCTGGGGTTGGTTCGGAGAGGGGAGTTATTTATTATTTGGCAAGCATAATCTATAGTATCATAAAGAATAAATAAGTGAATATCTTAGGTTATAACATGAAAATCCTCGACATCCCAAAAGAAGGAAGACCCCGTGAAAGGTTTCTTAAATTAGGACCAGAAGCTCTGTCAGATGCAGAACTTTTTGCAATACTTCTCAGAACAGGAAGCAAGGGTGAGAATGTAATAGATATGTCTAATCGGCTTATTGCTGAATATGGTCTAGACAAGCTATTTGAGTGTTCATTAAAAGAGCTTCAAGAAATAAAAGGTATCGGTCCAAGTAAATCGATGCAGATATTAACAGTAGCAGAACTTCAAAAGAGAATTAATCAATCAAAGAAGCCAGTAAAAAAGATAACTTGTGCAGAAGATGTATTTAATCTTTTTCAAGATAGATTAAAAGATGAAAAGCAGGAGAACTTTTATGTCTTGATGCTTGATACAAAAAATAATATAATTGGAGAACAATTAATCAGTAAAGGAATTCTTGATGCTTCAATTCTTCATCCTAGAGAAGTGTTCAAGCCAGCAATAAAGAACTCAGCAAGTAAAATAATCCTGGTCCATAATCATCCGAGCGGGGATTCAAGCCCGAGTAGCGAGGATCTAGAGATAACTGAAAAGCTAATAAAATCTGGAGAAGAAATAGGGATAAAAGTTTTAGATCATATAATTATTGGGGAGAAGTTTTGGAGTTGGAAAGAATCTAATTAGCAGAACAATAAGTCAATTTTCCCTTAAGCCTTTTTCTTTCTTGTTTAAAATGCTTCCTGCATAGATAACACCAATAATGCTCTTCATCTTCTTTCCCTAAATTAGGATAAACTTCCTTAAATGCAAGGTTCTTGCAATTCCCATTATAATCACAGTGTGGTTTTCTTTTATAATTAACTATTTTATACCTAATTTTTCCCATCCCCAATCTTTATTAAATATTTTTCAAGAAGATCATCTTCCTTTTTCCATATTTCAAAATCATCCTTAATTATTCCAAAGTTTATTAATAACTGCCCAAATCTTTGATCAGGATTTTTCTGCCAGATTTCTTCTAGGAGTTTTAATATTATTTTTATTCTATTCTTATCTCTCATCTTATTAAAAAAATATAAGGCTGCATCGAGCAGCCTATAAATTTACCTTTTAGCAAGATAAAGTCTTGCTTGCATTATCCAGTAATGCAGGATGCAGCAACATGGCTTTGCATAATTTCTGTCATTATAGCTCAGGCACATGGCCAGTTTTTATTTATCGAGCTTATTGTTGAATAGTGAGCGAAGTCTTGCTTATTTCTTCAATTCTCTCTAAAGCAAGCTCAACAGCCTTACTTTTATCATTCAACGCATTTTCTTTTGCAGTCTTTCTCTGCTTTGCATTCTCGCTTAAGAATTCTGCCTTTTCAATATCTCTTTGTTTTAATCGTTTAGTCCTTTCAATGTCCTTTTGAATATCTTTTTCCCAATCAATCAAATCCTTCTTTAATTGTTCAACTTCTTGATGTTTCTTTCTTAAATCTTCATCTAAATCAAGCTTCTGAGAAATAATATCTAATTTCTTTTGGGTTAATCTTTCAACAATACTGTATCTCGATTGACTTTCACTCATAAAAGATTAAGTAAGAAATAACTTAAATATCCCTAGCGTAAGTTTTTGGGTATGCAAAAACTTCAACACTTAACCTGTATAGGTCAATTGAATTTTTCTTTTTTTCTTGACTTTTTCAGGAACCTTTAAGAAATTATCCTCAGATAAAACACTTTCTCCTGTTTTTGATTCTAATTCTTTTCTTGCATTGCCTGCAACTTCTCCACCCTGTCTCGCAGCAGTCTTATTCTCTTCTAATCCCTGAACATCTTTTGCTTTGGCAATTCTTGTTGTTGACGCTTCTCCCAACATAGAAAATATTAATTCCAAATCATCCATATGGTCTCTTAAATTTTCTCTTTTTAATTTTTTAAATTCTTTATATTCTTCCACTGTTTTTCCAAATGCAGCTTTGCTTATCTCATTAGTTAGAATAGCAAATTCTTTGTCTTCTTCAACTCCTCTTTGTTTCCATTCATCTGTTAGTTCTTGCCTTATAGCTATCCCTCTTAATCTTTTTTCAATCCAATCTTTAGAATATCCTTTTAACTCATAGAGCGTTTTCATCCTTTCTTGGGCTAATTCAGGATTTTCTATTTCCTTGACCCTTTCATAACCAACTTTTGCCAGCCATCTTTTGAAAGGCTCTGCTTTTTTAGAAGGAATTGATTGTATTATCCTAAAAATTCCTTCTGTATCTGCACAATCAGTTTCCCTCAATTTACCATCTTCTGCTATTAATTTCAACTCTCGACAAAATGTCGACAGTTCAATTCCAGAGGATTCTTTCTCCCTCAATTTTAACCTGTACCAATAGTCATTAGGGTCTAAGCTGTCAGTCAAAACCCCAACTATATCTACAATAGAAAAGAACCATTTATTATCCACAAGCTTTCTTCTTATTGATTTTCCATTAAATATTGCAATATGTGTGTTATTATCTTCTTCCATTTTCAATACAGCTATCTAAACTTTAAATTTGTTTGCATCTGTCTTTTCCCATCAAGATAAGTAATAATTATCTGTCTCCCTTTTCCATCTTCAGCAAGATAAGAGTGAAGTTCATGTCCTTTTTCCAGACCACACCCATTTACAACTAATTTATTAATTGAAATATAAGCAGTTGCTCTTTTTAATATAATCTTGCTTTTCCAACCAATCCCAAGGAATTTATTGTCTTTTTTCATATAATTACTTAGTTTAGAACATTATAAATCTGTCGGTGCCTACAGAGTAACTTTAAAGTATAGACAACTGCGTAGCTTGCATTATATTTATGTTACAGTTTTCTATCTGTATAACTGCACTGAAATATTATCTAACCCCTGCAGTTATCCATAGTAGGTTCCGACACATATAAAAAGAGAATTAGGTAAGTCTTTCTATGAGAATTCAGAAACAGCTCTCAAATAAGAGGAAGAAAAAAACATATTACAAATATGCAGTTATTATCTCTCCAATGAAAGTCAAGGAATCAGGTTTAGAAGGATATGAATTAGAAGCTGAAGTTAAAGACGGGGAGATTAAGCTAAAGAAAAAAGCAGGTTCTTAAGGAATAGGGGTTAGGTTTAAGCAGGAAAGATACCCCGAGATTAAAATTAGTGTCTCTACTATCTTAGCAATCTTGAAAACGATTTGCACTTCCTAAATAAAATAATAAAATACTGAAATGCAAATCGTTTTGCTCAGCTTTGCAATAAATGTTTTAAAAGATGCAGAACCCCGCGATAAAAAGTTTGGTTGAGATAATAATCGAGTCAAGGAATGAATTGCTCTGGACTTTGGACGAGCAAGAAAGGAATAAGAACAAAACCCCGCAGGGTTTTTTGGGTTAGGTCTATTATTGGGCTAGTATAGTCTGGAAGGTAATTGAAAAAAGTCATAAATTTTGAATATATCTGATTTCTGGAAGCTTTGCATAGACTTTTTTTAAACTAAAGTCATTATGAACTTCTTCTAAAAGTTCTTTAGTCCAATGCTGCTTATCTGCAGTAATAATTACAATTTCTTTTTTGTTATGCTCTTGAATTGCAGAAGCAATTGTTTTTGCGTCAGAGTCATTAGGGGTTAGCCAAGTAAAAAGGCAACTCTTTAATTTTTGATCAATTTCATTTATTGGAATAACCAGCTCATCAATATTCTTCTCAATAAATTCTTTAATTCTTCTTTCTATTTCTTGATAAACATTTTCAAAATTTCTTATTATTTCAGTTTTATCTTGAATAGTATTTGCGAGAGACACAAGTTTTAATATCTGGTTTTTATCTCTTTCCCATAAGTAACTACATTCATTATTAGAATAAGGTTTGTAGGAACTATCTTTTATCTGCCTTAATATCTCTCTAAACATAATTCTTTTTCTATTGAGCCATCTTGGAAGGTTATCCTCTTTTATATAATAGCAAAGAACAAACTTATCATCTTTTTTTTGGTTTACAAAAGAAATAGTTTTAGTTATAATTTTTTGATTATCCCCCTCATGGATATAACCAAGAATAATGCACATATCTAAAAACCATCTCATTCTTCATTTGCTCCTTCTAATAAGATACCCATAATCTTCTTCTCATTTTCACTTAATTCTCTCTTTTTAATAGTTAAGTAATTTTTATAACTTAATAAGTTGGTTATTTTGTCATCTATTTGAAAAATATCAATTTCAAAGGTATTCTTCTCTATATTTTCTTGAATTTCTCCTAATTCTTTATCTGCCTGTCCTCCAAAATCTTCAAAGAAGAATTGTGTTGTTAATGATTGCCAAATAGAATTAAAAACTTCGATTATTTCTTGAAGATATTGTTTTTTTTCTTTCTCAAACTCATTAGAACTAATTATAAACTTAAATGCACTAAGGAAATCATGATATCTCTGCAAGTAATATGAATATCTCTGAGTAGAAGGTATTTCTAGAAAGAAATCATAAATTATTTTTTCAGTATCTGCTTTGAAATCATTTTTATTACATGAAGCATACTCAATTTTATCTTTCAGTAAATATATTTTCATATCTTCATGTTTTTCATATTGTTGTTTCTTTTCTTTCCAAGCAATATTTGTGTGATTTCCGTTTTTTATTTCATAATTAATTTTTTTTATAATCTCATTTGAGTTTTTTGGCTCAGAAACATTATAATCTATTAACATCTGACTTGCATTTTGAGGTTCAATACTTACCGGAAGCACCTTTCCATAATGAAATCTGACTACTGGAAGATTTAGTGAAGGTTCTTTCTTTGCAATTTCAACTGCAATCTTTTGAACAGTAGTTTTATTTGGTATCTCTCCATTATGTACTGCCTTCCAAGAATCAATTATTTTTGCCAAAAGATACAAACTAAGATTTCTTTTTTCTTTGTCTAACGGAAGTCCATAAAAAACAGGGTAATCTGCCCGGATAAAGACTCTTAAGTTATTAACAGAAAGAATTTCTCTTACTTTGTTTTCTTTTTTCAAATTATCCAGGTGTGCACTAATTGTCGCCCAAGTCGATTCTGTAAGTTCACTCAATTTTTTTATAGATTTCGGTCCTTCTTTAAGATGAGAAAGGATTTCTTCCTGAATTTGTTCTGCATTTTTTCTATTAACCATAAGAAACCACCTCCTCTTTTTTCATATACCTGTATCTCAAACAAGGTTTATAAATCTTCTCATAGTCTACCTTATTTTAGATAGATAGTAGTCTTTAAGCAGTATCTATACTCTAAGAACTATCAGAAATCAATTAAAATTGTGATTTTGTTTATCTATAAATCAGATTGAGTAGATGGCGTTTTGGTGAGGGCAGGATGTTCGAAGTTGGGGGTTAGTTGGGGGGTTAGGTTTTCTAAGCAGGAAAGATACCCCGCGATAAGAAGGTTTAGTTGGGATATTGATTTGAAAAGAAAGAGTTAATCCTTTTCAAATAAAAGATTTTTAAATTTTGGAAATTTATAGCTCGCTAGTCTTGGCTCTTTAGTCAAATAATCAAAAGCATTGGGCAAAAAATGCCTATCTGCAGTAACAAAAGTAAATATCTCCTTGTTTTGCTGAATTTGCAGGGCAATTGATAAAACCTTGCAATCAGCATAATCCTCAATAGTTTCCCTTAATAAATTTGCTAAATTTGTGTCAAATTGTTGGCTTATTAACTCTTTAATCTTCTTCAAAAATATGCCGAAATTCAGTCTTAGAATCCTTATTTCCTCCTCAAATTCCTTCTCACAATCAAGAACAGGAACATTTTCCATTTCTTTATAAAGATCTTCTACAAAGAAGATCTCTTTTTTATTTAATATCTCTGCTTCTCTATTTGTTCCCATAATATATTCATGATTTTTCTTTTTTTGGATAACCTCATTTTGCATAATCTCTTTTTTCCTTAAATAATTTTTAATCTCTTCTGAAACATAAGTACAGATAAAAATATCTGATTTATGCGCATTTATATAATTATAACATCTTTTCTTTATTTCTTCATCAGAATTTTTGAACTCAAGAAAATTTATTACAATACAACTGTCTGCAAAATAATCCATTATCCCCTCCATGCTTCGCTATCAAGCCATTTATTCATTGCTTCTGATACCTTTTTGCCAGTTTCACTAGCTTTAATTTGAATGGATGTTTCTGGCAGCCTTTCTATATACTCTTCCTCAATTTCTTTTAATGATTCTTCAGAAAGATATTTTTTAGTTTCAATAACTGGACTCATAAACAACTCTGCCGACTCCTTTTCATAGCCTAAGACTAACAGCGACTTCAAAAGAGCCTTTGACGCAATGTATTTCCAAATATCATTCAATGTTAAAAGAATCTTATTTTTAATTTTTGGTTCTTTTAATATACCAAGGTAATCTGAGCCTGAAACAACTTCATAAATTCTTTCAACGATTTTAGAGTCATCATTATAAGAAGCCAGATAAGTCAAATAAAAATCCTTAGCCGTTTGATAAAGACCTTTATAATCATTTTTCTCAAATTTATCAAATAGGCTAAGTTTTATTTTATATAGCTTTTCATTAGAATTATTATAACATTCCTGAATTACCTCTCTAACCTTATCTTTTCTTTTATCCCTTATCCAAGCCTTTATGTTTTTTTTAATTTCTTCTGCATTTTTTGGCACAAAATTTGTAGAATAATCTTTTTGTAAGTCAATAATCATTAAAGGCATTGGCCCATAAATATACCATACTATAGGGAGCTGCAGCTTTAATTCAGAGTTTACATAATCAGTCAGCTTAGCTAAGTCAGTTCTTCTTATTGGCTTGCCTATAAGCTCTTTGTATTCCTTTATTGCATTAGAAAAAATAAACTTAAGTGTATCTCTCTCATTTTCTTTTATTGGAAGATTAAAATAAGTATCTCCTGTAATTCTTTGATAAATACTACTCCCACCAAAAATAATTTCTTTCACTTTTGCCTCTCTAACAAGTTGTTCAACGTATTCTCTAACAGTACTCCAATTGGAGCCAATCTGTTTGCTTATTTCCTGAGCATTTAAGGGTTTATCATTAAGTGATTCAATAATTCTCTTCTTTATTTCTTCAGGAGTTTTTCTTTCAATTATATCAGTCATTAGAATTTACCTCTCCCTTTTTTCATACTATATAGAGAAAAGGAGTATATATAAAGCTTACTGTTAATAGTACTGCTAATTAGATATAGTTAGTATAGAACAATAATCCTTAAAAAGGAGGGGTTTGATTTTTTGGGCAACCTTGCAAGGGGCAAGGAGTTAGGAGGAGGGTGTGGGGTAGGTTAGAAAGTTGAACCCCGCAGATAAAAAGATT
>Ga0209541_10009406_pt1 | contig 15840 bp, 12 predicted proteins | sample RifCSPlowO2_01_FD_184027 | JGI IMG/M metagenome (GOLD analysis project Ga0209541, IMG submission 184027) | Groundwater microbial communities from Rifle, Colorado - Rifle CSP2_plank lowO2_0.1 (SPAdes) (version 2) | ecosystem: Environmental > Aquatic > Deep subsurface > Groundwater | place...
CCGGAGGCATGGTCGCGGAAAACAACATGGTCTGGCGATCCTGCGGAACAGTTGCAAGTATGCGTTTAATTTGCGGCTCAAATCCCATATCAAGCATGCGGTCTGCTTCATCAAGAACTAATATAGTTGTTGAGTGTAAAGAAATTGTCTTACTTTGGATATGGTCGTTCAAACGGCCCGGAGTCGCGATAATAATATGAGGCCGCATTTTAATACTTCTAATTTGCAAAGACATTGATCCGCCACCAATCAGCACTGCAGTACGCAAGCCGGCTGGGTTCCCAATTTTTTGCAGTTCTTCATCTACTTGTAATGCAAGTTCGCGGGTTGGTAAAATAACCAGACCTGTGCCTTTTGTTTGCGCTAATCGTTGAATCATTGGTAAAGCAAAGGCCAATGTTTTACCAGTGCCTGTTTGCGCAATGCCAATGACATCCTCGCCTGTGATGGCAATAGGGATGCATTTGCGTTGAATCGGCGTTGGCTCGGTAAAGCCCTGCTGATCAAGGCGATTAAGCAACGATTTAGTAAGCCCAAGCCCTTCAAAGCTTGGGGTATTGTGCCCGATTGGGGCGTTTTTTACAGTTGTCATATATACATCATGTAACCCGATTATCAGACAATTACATGATGTATGCGTATGATATTCGAGCTCTATTTGAATTGATAATAAAGTATATCATACTTTCTATTTTAAGTCAATGTTTTGTGTCTGAGTTTTGCGTATTTTTAGGTATTTCCAGCACCGTATTGTTTCCATAATAAAGAGAATCATGAGTCCCCAGCTTGATATATTGAAAAGGGTGAGCATATCACTGCCCATAATAGTTGCGTGAATAAGGATGAGAATGCCTGCGATATAGGCCATTCGGTGGAGCGGTTTCCAATATTTGCCGAGTTTTTTTATACAATATTTAAGCGAGGTGATTGCCAGAATGGTGAGAATAAAAAGTGATATTGCGCCAAGAATGATCGAGGTTAAGTAGATGCCTGTGATGTTTGCTAATCCTGAAAACCCTCCTATGCTGATAAAAAATGCCATGAGCGCGTGAAAAAGCCCAAAGAAGAAGGCAGATACCCCAAGTGCTTTACGCGCTTTGATATACACCGCTCGTAATGGGAGTTTTGGGAAGGTTGCGTACAGCGGGCTGGCAAGGAGAGTGAAATAGAGAAATAGGACTGATGTGTTTGCAAAATATTTAATCAGCAGGCCTTGTTGCTGAATGGGGATTGATGTTTGTATTTTTGCGTATAGTACAATCGCAATGCCAAACACAACTACCCCTGCGTAGGTAAGAGGGCGAATGTATTTAAGCAACCAAAGCATAGATTATTAGTATAACATACTCTCTAACCTCATTTAAAAAATTAAAGGGTCGCTATTGTCGCGACCCTTTTCCTGTCGTTCGAGTGTTGTGCCTATGCACCGTACTCGAGAATGTTCCTATCCAGGAACTTAGATTGGATGATGAGCGTCGGGTTAGCGGTGATTGTACCGCAAACCTTTGCCTGAATGCCGAAGGGCTTCGCAAGTGCAAGGAATCGTTTTAGATGGTCTGGTTGCAGGACGACTACTACTCCTTGCCCGCCATTCCACACCTCATAACATTCTGCATCCGGCATTTCGCGCCATTGTGCGCATTGTTGCATGATTTTGGGAGGATACCACAGATCATCGAGATGCGCGCCTAATCCCATTGGCGCAAGGCAGTCGCGGAAGAGTTTGTCGACGATCCCTCCGCCAGTGATATGGGCGATAAGGGAGACGTTTACCGGCGTATCCCCATACCAACCATTCGCTGTTGCGAGAAAGAGGTCATAGAGTATTGACGGTTGTGCCGCCGCTTGAATCGCATTTTTGGCGTCTGGATTTTTCCACCATTGTTCGCCGAATTGCATTCTGAACGCGGCGCGGACTGCACTCATGCCGTTGCTTCGGAATCCTTGTTCTCGGAGTGCGACGACGATGTCGCCTGTTTTCACCCTCTCGCCGGTGATGATTTGATTGGGGTGATTTACGCCGAGTGCGAATCCGGCCCAGTTGAACTTGGTTACCGCATCAGGGTTTTCCGACCCAACGCAGATGCCAAGTTCTGCTGTTTCTCCAGCAAACAGGACAAGGCGTTGTTGCACCGCAACGCTATAGAGTCCGTTCATGACTTGGGACAAAGAAAGCTGTGTTTGGCTTCCACGATTTCCAAACGTTGCGACATCAAGCACATTGATGAAGATGAGCGGAAGTCCTCCATAGCGCGTGATGTCTCCACAGGTCATTGCCACGAGATCTCTTGCCGCTGTGTAATGCGACATCGCTTCTGTGATGATGACGACTTTTGTACCGATGCCGTCAGCTCCACCAGTATGAAAGTATCCTTCGGGAAGATCGTGGAAAGTGAATCCTCTCGGACCGCGGAAGTTTCCGCGTGTGTAGTCATGTATGGTCACGAATAGAGAGCTACCCCATGTCGTTTTGCAGATTATTGCGGCGTGTTTGCTGAACTCGTCTCCAACGCTGATATTGACGCCATCTTGAGCATACAGCATGGGATGATCCTTTCGCAGTGGGATGCGTGAGAAGGCGCGCTTACTATACCAAACTCTGCTTTTTTATCAAATAGTTCAAAAAGACGCCCCGTCGGGGCGTCTTTACAGATTGCGTAAACATTATTCAACAATCAAAGTTCCTTTCATCCCGAGTTCGCGGTGTTTGCCTACGGAGCAGTAATATTCAAAAGTGCCGGCTTTATCCGCAATAAATTCCACAGTATCAGTTGCATCTGCCTTAATCTGTTTGGTTCGGGCGTTAAATTCATCAATCACCCAGTCGTGAACCCCGTCATTATTCTGGAACACAATCTTGACTGTATCTCCTTGTTTGACTTTGATTTCTGAAAGTGAAAAAGTAAAATTACTGGCATTGATGGTGAATGTTTTTGTTTCTGCCTGTGTTACAATGGTATCTGTGGTTGATAAAGAATCGTCTGTATTAGGAAGAGGCAGGGTATCTGTTGGTGCTGGCGCGTCTGATGGCGGCACAGGTACATCAGAAAGAGAATCAGTATCAGGAGTGCTTTGTTCGTTTTGGTTGGATGGGGGTATTTGCTTTGTATTTTGTTGGGCTTTATTTTTAAGCAATAAATACCCGACGACGATAATAAGAATAACAACGATAATGGCAATAATAGGAGCAGTGCTCTTTTTTGTGTCCGTCGTCTCTGCGACTGGCTTTTTTTCTTCTTGCATATGGGTGCGTGGAGAAAATTAAGAGTAATTAAAATGGTTCTTTTAAAGGACCATGGTAGTATTATAGATTATCTGTACAGGAGCGCAATATGTTGCATGTAACAGGTATGGCGTGTTAGAGTGGAAGTCAATATGGGGCAGAACAAAGGCCTTATTATAGCTCCGGGCCTTGATTCATATTTAGTAACTCACAGCTTAAACAGCGAACAGCCAACGCACGTTGCTTTTATTGTTACCGAAAAATCCATTGAGCTTCTTCCTAAAATTTTATCACAAATCACCTATCAGCCACAGGAGGTGCGTAAGTTTTTTGTGAAAGATACAATCTCATTTGTTGAGACCATCCAAGAATTTTTTAATGCGTTGTATTGGTTAACAGAGACGGTTCATATACGAGATGTTGTTGTTGATGCGACAGATGTTTTAACATCCATGGCATTCCCTCTGTATTTTGGCGCAAGTTTTATTGAAGTATTTAAAGATCTTATTCATGAAGACGTTGATATTAAGTTGATTCTTACCAATTGCGATTGGGTATCATCAAGCGCTGATTCGCATCTTTATGGGGCTCCTATTATTGGAACGGAATATACAGTTGAGTTAGAGCCGCCAATTAATGGTATCGGATTTATTTTAGCAGTGCTTGCAAATGATTTATTTAATGAAGGGTATTATCCTCGGGCACAACGAGTGCTTGAAATTCTTGGCAAACGGATGTCAGGGGAACAGCATTTACTCTATGAGCAGTTAGCCCAAGCGGCGCAGGGGTATGATGCATGGGATAAATTTTCTATCAATTCAGCGTTGTCACTCCTGCAAGGAGTTCGCGATCATCTGCACCACATGAGAACTCTGTATGCAAGCAGTATGTTGGAGCGGGATATAGCAAAAAGCATCGCCTGTCTTGAACAACTCGTTGCCGGAGATGCGCTTGAACATATTGTTGATATTTTTGAAAATGCCCAACGCAGGTTTGCTCAAGGCCGGTATGATGACGCAGTTGCGCGCTATTATCGGTGTTTGGATATGATGGGGCAGTATGCTTTATCTGTCTACGGCATCAGTACACAATCCCCTAATTTTTCAATACTTGATGCAGATGTTGTTGAAAACTATAAAAAAGCACGCAGAGGAGATCTTCCCAATATATATAAAGACGGGGTTGGTGGCATTGCTTTGCGAGATGCTTTTTTACTATTGTATTGTCTTGGTGATCCTTTAGGCATAATGTATAAAGAACATGAAGCACAGTTTATGGGTATGATTACCCTGCGTAATCAGTCACTGCTTGCGCATGGTATAAAACCAATTTTTCAAGATCAAGCAGAGAAGTTTCGAGATATGATTGTCTTGCCATTTTTGACAGCACTATTGGATAAGGAAGGTCGTGATATACAAGAAATGCGCGCTCATCATCAATTCCCATTTTTCCCAACCAATGTAAAGCAATTATTTCTTACATATTCTATGATGAATCATCCTGAAACAGGGTCTTTTGACCATAAAAATAGTCCTCGCTCATTATGGGAAGTAGATATTCGAGAAGTTATCAGTACTATTCATCCGTCAGACGCTGACCGCACAGCGTATCGCGCGGCGCGACCAGATGGATCAGAATTAGAGCTTGCGATAGATGATGTTGTGGTTTTTTTGCATGGGTCTGGCGACATTACAGTAGAGGTGACTGCACAAAGTTTTGAACATATTTTTTCACGCCATGTTCGGGCGCAGGAAGCAGGCGGTATTTTTATTGCTGACTCACTTGAGGAGATATTTCGTTTGGCGGCTCGGTATTTACCTGAACATCTTGATTTTGAAAATAAACAGAGTATTGCATTAGAAATAGAAACAGAGGCAGTGGTTGGGACAGAGGGGGTTATCAGTACTCAAGCAATACTTGATCGGGGCATAGTTTCAGAAGAAGATATGACTGCTTTAAACCATGCACGGGAGGATGTTTTCATTTTGAATTGTTCTGGGAGTTTAGATCAAAAAAAAGATTTTGTTGCGCAATGTAACAAAGAGTTAGGAAAGCGGAATGTTCGGTTAGGTCTGCGGGCAGAAGCCATTGTGCCTCATTATAAAGCGCCTCGGCCGCAAACAAAAAAGATTTTTATGGCATTGGGAAAAGATCAGAGTACAGATGGAAATGAACATATCCGAATGTATACTATTGCGCCAGGTAGGGCCATGGAGAAGTTGCCAAATGATGAAAGTTTTATTGGTGTTAGTGCGTTGTTTGAAAAGCGAAAGAACGGAGAGGAGTTAACTCCAGAAGAAACAGAATTGATTGCAGAACAGCAAAAGTCCCAAGAATGCTGGTGGTCTCATGGGTTTATTGAATAGGGATCGGCGTGACATTACGAGAGACGCCCCAGGGGGCGTCTCTCCAGTTCTATGGCCATAGTATCTCAACATGAGCGTTGCGCAAAGGAGTTGCGTCAATGTGTGAATAAAGAAAAGGCGCTGATTTTGCAGAGGTTTTTTAAAACAGGCAAAGGCGAGTATGGGGAGGGTGATAGATTTTTAGGAGTTATAGTTCCACAGCAACGAAGGATCGCGCAAATGTATCGCGAGATGCCGATTGGGCAGGTAAAAAAATTATTACAAAGCAAAGTTCATGAATATCGCATGACCGCGCTATTGATTTTGCTCTATCAGTTTAAAAAAGCGAATGAGCCGGAACGAAAAAAGATTTTTGAGTTTTATTGTAAAAATATTCAATGGATCAATAACTGGGATTTGGTTGATATTACCTGCCGTGATATTGTCGGCGCATATCTTTTTGATACAGACCGCGCTGTATTATATACACTTGCGCAATCAAAAAATGTATGGGAGCGCAGAATTGCAATGGTTTCAACCTGGTATTTTATTTCCCGCAAACAATACAATGATACTTTAAACATTGCCAAGATATTACTCAAGGATGAACATGATTTGATACATAAAGCAGTGGGCTGGATGCTAAGGGAGGTTGGCAAGCGTTCTCTTTCGACAGAAGAAGAATTTTTAAAAAAGTATAGTTGCGTGATGCCACGGACGATGTTACGATACGCAATTGAAAGATTCCCTGAAAATAAACGCAAAAAATATCTCACTCGTTAATTTTGTATTACGAAATGTGTGGAATGTTTTTAAGGTACTCATCCCACGAATGAATATCAAGATCATTGAGTGTGTATTGGGAAATCGCGCGGACAAACAAACGCGCGGTTTGCACATCAGTTAAAATAGGGACATTCAAATCAACTGCAGTTCTGCGCAGTTGGTAATCATCATCCACTTCAAACGATCCTGTTTTAACCGATTTTTTGTAATCAAAATCATTAATGCTGATAACTAAATCAATCTCCCGTTTAAGCATTTTGGTTTTTATATTCGGTTCTTGCGGCATTTCATGGAGTTTATGCAATCGTTTTACTTCCATACCGTTTTCTTCTAAATAGCGAGCAGTATGGTGGGTTGCATAGAGCTTGAATCCTGCAGACACAAGAGAGAGCGCGCTTTCCAAAAATTTTATTTTATTGAGCTCGCCGCCTAAACTTATCAGCACCCCTTTTGTCGGGAGGTTGAATCCTGTTGAAAGGATAGATTTTAAATACGCGCTTTCTATGTCCGCTCCAATGGCCCCAACTTCGCCGGTTGATGCCATTTCTACGCTCAAAACAGGATCTGCTCCTTTCAGACGGGAGAAAGAGAACTGCGGGGCTTTGACTCCGATATGCTGAATATCAAAAATATTTATATTCGGCGGTGTGAGGTTTTTTGTATGATTCATAATCGCATGCGTTGCAAGTTCAACAAGGTTTACTCCGGTTACTTTTGACACAAAAGGGAAACTGCGAGACGCGCGCAGGTTACATTCAATCACTTTAATATCATTATCTTTTGCAAGAAATTGAATATTGAATGGGCCGCATATATTGAGCGCGTGCGCGATTTTGCGGGTAATCACTTTGATTTTACGTAGTGTTTCGATATAGATTTTTTGCGGCGGGCACACGATGGTTGCGTCGCCTGAATGCACGCCTGCATTTTCGATGTGCTCGCTGATAATATCCGCAAGCACAGTTCCATTATGCGCGACTGCGTCAATTTCTATTTCGCGCGCGCCGACAATGAATTTTGTCATTACGATCGGATGCTCTGGGGAGATGAATGTCGCTTCTTGCAGATATTCTTTCAGATCAAGATCATTAAACGCCACATTCATGGCGGCGCCGCTTAACACATACGACGGCCGAATCAAAACCGGATACCGTACTGCTTCTGCAAATGCCAAGGCAGCTGATAGCGTTGAGAGTTCTTTCCATTGTGGCTGATCAATATCAAGCGCATGCAGGAGTTGTGAAAATTTATACCGATCTTCTGCTCTATCAATGCTTTGTGGCGATGTCCCTAAAATACGCATACCTGCTTTTTTGCATTGCAAAGCAATGTTATTGGGGATTTGTCCTCCCATAGAAACAATCATGCCCATGGGCTGTTCTGTGCGGTAAATTTCTTTGACCGTCTCAAAGTCAAGTTCGTCAAAGTACAGAGTATCTGCCATGTCGTAATCCGTTGACACGGTTTCTGGATTATTATTGATAACAACAACGGTATATCCCATAGATCGGAGCAGTTGCGCAGTTGTGACGCCGCACCAATCGAATTCTACTGATGAGCCGATGCGGTATACTCCAGATCCCAGTAGAAGTATCTTTTTAGATGATCTTTTGGTTTTTGCGCCATGCGACTGTGTCGCGATACGCGGATAGGTAAGGTAGAGGTAATTTGTTTTTGACGGATATTCCGCGGCCAACGTGTCGATATGGTTGATGGTCGGATGAATAGCGTTGGTATGGCGATAGCGCGTGATGAGCGATTCTTTTGTATTTCGCAAAATAGCAATTTGTTTATCTGAAAAACCTAACCATTTTGCAGTTTGCACTAATTGCGGGGAAAGGGCTTTTTTTGATTCTAATATTTTCATCTGATCAGTTATATTTTTTATTTTTTCAATAAACCACTGATCTATTTTTGACCAGTTTGTAATCTGTTGCGGCGATATTCCCTGCTTCAGCGCTTCGGTTATTGCAAGCAAGCGATGTTCATTTGGGTTTTTTATGAGTTCGATTAATTTTTTGTCGCGTGAATATGATCCGTTTATGAGTTTGAGATCTGGATATTTTTTCTTTAACCTGTGATAACTTGCAAGCAAGCCGCTTTGATCAAGTCCCAGCATGCGAGACGCTTTTTGCAGGGCCTCTTCAAATGATCTGCCAATAGCCATAACTTCGCCAACGCTTTTCATTTGTGAGCCGATAGAGCGCTCGACATTTTTGAATTTATCCAAATCCCAGCGTGGCATTTTGACCACAATATAATCCAGTGCTGGCTCGAAAAATGCAGATGTTGTTTGCGTGACGGCATTTTTCAGTTCCGGCAGGGTGTATCCTAATGCAAGTTTTGCCGCGACAAACGCAAGAGGATAACCAGTCGCTTTTGAGGCAAGCGCGGATGAACGCGAGAGCCGTGCGTTTACTTCGATGATTCGATACTCAAGCGGATCTTCTGGATTTTTTGTCGGTTTTAACGCGTATTGGATATTGCATTCGCCGATAATGCCCAGATGTTGGATGAGTTGAATCGCAATGGCGCGAAGCTCGTGATATTCTTTATTGGTTAATGTTTGCGATGGCGCGACCACGATTGATTCTCCTGTATGCACGCCCATGGGATCGAAATTTTCCATGTTGCAGACCGTGATGCAGTTGTTTGCTTTGTCGCGCATGACTTCGTATTCAATTTCTTTCCATCCGGTTAAGTCCTCTTCAACAAGGATTTGCGGCGCGTTGGTAAGCGCTGTTGCGGCTAATTCTTCTAACTCTTTTTGATGGCGCGCAAAAGCGGATCCCTGCCCGCCAAGCGAATACGCGGATCGGATGATGACTGGATAGCCAATATGAGTTGCCGCGTTTAATGCTTGTGATACGGTTTTTACTGCTTTGCTTTTTGCGCATAGAAGGTTGATTTTTTTGAGTGTTTTTACGAAAATTTCGCGATCTTCTGTTTTTTGGATTGCCTCGGCTGGCGTTCCCAATATGCGCGGTTTATTTTTTTGTTTTGATAGTTGATCAACAATCACGCCTTGCTCATACAACGCCATGCCACAGTTAAGTGCGGTTTGTCCACCAAACGAAAGCAAAATCGCATCTGGCTTTTCTTTTTCTATGACTTTTTTAACAAAATGAGGATTCACAGGCACAAAATAGACCGTGTCAGCAAGACCTTTGGATGTTTGGTATGTTGCGATGTTCGGGTTGACAACAATGACGTGCTTACCTTCTTCTTTCAGTGCTTTAATGGCTTGGGATCCTGAATAATCAAATTCTCCTGCCTCACCAATTTTTAATGCCCCTGATCCGAGTAGAAGAATTTTTTTGTATGATGATGGCATATGCTTTATTTGATGTGATCTAAGAATTCATTAAACACCCATTGAGTATCAACAGGTCCGGGGGTGGCCTCGGGATGAAACTGAACAGATATCCACGGATAACGGTTATGACGGATCCCTTCTACTGTGGCGTCATTCAAATTTTTAAACCACACACTCCATCCCTTTGCAAGCGTTTTGTCTCGAACTGCAAACCCGTGATTTTGCGTGGTAACAAACGCGCGTTTTGATGACAGTTCCATCACTGGCTGATTTTGAGAACGATGGCCGTACGGGAGTTTGTATGTTTTTGCTCCAGTCGCAAGCGCTAAAATTTGATTACCAAGACAAATACCCAAGAGGGGTATTTTTTTCTTTTTTTCAATGATTGATTTTACGAATGCGATTGTTTTACCCGCTTTTATGGGATCTCCCGGCCCATTGGAAATGAGAACCCCTTGTACATCTTCCATCTGTTCTAATGTAACAGGCACATCCCATGGGACCCGCAGTACACGATACCCGCGCATAAGGATATTGCGGATAATGGCATTTTTTACACCGCAGTCAACCACAAGAATGGTTCCTTTGGATTGCAATGATGGCGAGTATGTGATGATTTTTTTACATGACACTTCTTGGGCAAGATTGTGAAGGTTGGGGTCGTAAAACGGTTTACTCGATGGTGTGTGTTCAATACGGCCGAGCATGGTGCCTTTTTCCCGTAATTTTTGCGTAAGCGCGCGAGTATCAATTCCTTGCAATGCCGGAATATTTGCATTTGTAAGCCATGCGCTTAAGGTTTCCCGCGCTTGAGGATGAGAATGTTCTTGGCAGTATTCGCTGACAATAAGTCCGCTGATATGAATGCGATCTGATTCAAATAGCGCGGATGGCATAGTAGTCCGCGCACTTTCTTGAGGGATTCCGTAATTTCCAATAAGCGGATAGGTAAGAACTAAAATTTGTCCGGTATATGAGGGATCGGTAAACGCTTCAGGATAGCCAACCATGCCGGTATTAAATACCACTTCGCCGGCGGCATCACATTCTGCGCCAAAAGGGATACCTTGGATTTTTGTTCCATCTTTCAGTGTGAGGTGCATACAGGTAAATTCAAAAATCAAAATGTAAAATTATGAAAGAATATGTAACAAGATTGCCATGCGCATCCATACGCCATTGTGCGCTTGTTTGAAATACCACGCGCGCGGATCGCTATCTATATCCGGTGATAGTTCCACTACCCGTGGCAACGGGTGCATGAAAATTGTTTTTGCTGAGAATTTTTCTGCTTCTTGTGATGTTAGAATATAGTTTTCTTTTAATTGGTTATATTCTTCTTTATCATCAAATCGTTCTTCTTGAACCCTCGTCATATACAGAACATCTGTTGTTTGAGCAACTTCATCCCATGTTTCATATTCTTTGATATCTGTGGTTTTTATAGTGTCGGGTAGTTTTAATAATGATGGCGATACGCATGCGATACTTACATGAAACAGAGAGAATGCTTTGATAAGCGAGTGAACCGTTCTTCCATATTTTAAATCTCCAACAAAGGTGATATGCAAACCATCAAGGGTTCCAAATTTTTCTTGAATGGTAAACAGGTCAAGTAATGCTTGCGTTGGGTGTTCGTTACTGCCATCGCCTGCGTTGATGATTGGAATATCGGAGGCAGTTGCCGCACGTTGTGCCGCTCCGGGTTCCGGATGGCGCATGACAATGGCATCTGCATAGCCATTGATCACGCGAATGGTGTCTTCTAATGTTTCCCCTTTTTTTGCAGACGTTGTATTGCTGTCCGCAAATCCAATCACACGCGCGCCGAGCCGCAGTGCCGCGGATTCATGCGAAAGCCGGGTGCGGGTTGATGGCTCAAAAAACAGCATTGCGATAATGCTGTTTAAAAGGGATAGGGAGTAATTTTGTGGAGATAATTTAATATCTTTCGCTTTTTGCAAAAGCGTTTCGATGTCTTGTCGTGAAAATTGAGCAATAGAGATACAATGTTTCATAGCATAAAAAAATAACCCTTGCAGGGTTATGAACAATGTGAGAAAAGATATCTCATGCGGAATCGGTCTGTGCAGTAATGTGGGGTGGTGTAATTCATACATCGTTGGGTATTATACTCTCATGATTTTCTCATGTCAACATTTCGTTTTTGCGTCAAAGTGTGAAAAAAGATACACTACACATGTTTTATGAATAAAATAAAAGGTTTTTTGGGGTTGATGTTTGTTGGCGCTTTGGTGGCGCTGGGGCTTGGAATAGGGGTTGGTATATATGCGTATGGTTCCACGCATCGCGTGAATAGAGGTGAAGATGCTTATGTTATGCATCGCTCATTGTTTAGTCAAAGGGAATTTTTTGAGCAGGCGTATGTAAAAGCAATTCCTGTCAGGGAATTTGCAGGCGTTCCTCGCGGCGGGATAGTGAATCATCATCTGCTGTCTTTGCGTACCATTGTAGATATTTTGCATCAATTTCATACAGACAAACCAGTGACTGTGGTGGTGTTGAGTCCTGATCATTTTTTCGCAGGCAAAGGCCGGATTACAACAACTTTTTATGATTGGAAAACACCCTATGGTATTTTGTCAGCAGACGCTGAAACGATTACAATCATTGCTCGTACCGGAATGGCGGTGATTGATCCTGTGCCGTTTGATCATGAACACGGAGTGTCCGGAATTGTTCCGTTGATAAAAAAAGAACTGCCACAAGCGCGTATTATCCCGATTATTTTTAAAGATACTCTTTCTATTGATCAGGCGCGGGAGTTTGCTCGCGCAGTGGCACCATTGCTCCCTGATGACGCTATTGTTATCGCGTCTCTTGATTTTTCGCATAATGCCCCATCGTCTGTTGCCGAAACGCGAGATAAAGTGAGCAAAAAAGTTGTTCAGGAGTTTGATTATGCTCATATTATGGATGTTTCTGTTGATTCGAGGCCTGCGCTTGCTGTAGTACTGCAATTACTTGACGAATATGGAGCGCGCCGTTTTGAGTTATTTGAAAACACTAATTCCGCAAAATTGATTGGCAAAGACATCCCTGACGCAACGAGTTATATCACCGGGGTGTTTGTGGTAGAGTGAGTTGATTATTATGTTTTTGAGTGGTATTCTTAAGAAAGTAAGTATTTTATTTTTTTATCTATGAAAATTGTTATAACAGTGTTTCGATTAGCGCTTATGGGGGTTGCATTATTGATTATCGGCGTTGGTGTCGGGTATTGGGGATATGCATTGATACAGCGTGATGCTGTGAATGTATCTCAACCACAATCAGAACAACAATCACCAGTGAGTGATTCTGGCGTTTTTGACACGACAGACGAAAGCGAGGCATCAAAGCTTTCTTTCTTTGATGAGAGCGATACTTTTAAAAAAAGCGATATAGAATGGATTGAACATCAAGAACGTGCGTCATTGGGTTTGCTCATAGCTCCAAGGTATGAGTCAATTACTTATTCAACGATAGGAAAGGTTAAAAAATCAGGTACGTTCGAAGGAGATGAGTTGGTTCTGGTTTTGGCGGATTACGGCATGGATAGTGAGCATTATTATGTTATTGTTCATAACGGATCAAATTATATTATTGAGGTGCATTCTTCGGACATGGTCACTGCGCAAGTATATGAGACAACCATCGATACGAGCCACACATTTATTGCAAAGAATATCATTTTAGAAGAATTGATTTTCCCGGATACCATATACGGTCCAAAATCAAGACAAACATTAAATAGGTATAATCCTTTTTGGACGGGGATGAGTTGGTTTGATAGTAAGGATAAAACTGTTGCATTCATACATCCTGATTATGGCACAGTGTATGAAAATGCAGGTCATGGGTTTTCGTTTAAGTCCCCTGATGGGACCGAGATTGCCTATAAACTGGCGATTGATTTTGTGAGTGAAGAAGACGCTGTTCCGCAGGTGATATGGAATGATGGCACGCGCAATAGAGGCGAATATAGTTCAACAGATATCGGAGGATGCGGATCATCAAATGTTGCTTCTGTGATGACTGCAAAAGATATTGACTCTAAAAATGATTTGGTGGTAGCAGGAAAGAATACTCAAGGAGATGTGATGTGGGAATTCAAAAAAGCAGACCATCCATTGCTGAAAAAAATATATGATGAAGAGTATTTTGTCATTGATTACGATGGGACTGGAGCGCAAAAACTTTCGTATGATGAGTTTGTCAAAAAACATCCGGTATTTTTTTGGAAAGATTCGTTTGGTAGGATTATTAAATTCCAAAGCAGAGCATTTTTGCCTGTGGCAGAATGCGCAAAACCGGTTATTTATTTGTATCCTCAACAAGAACAGCGCGTTACTGTGGATTTAAAACCAGAAGGCGGATTCACCTATTCCGAGCCAGCGTATAACGGCGGTTGGGACGTGATAGCGTTTCCAGACGGCAGGTTGGTTGATACCCATAGCAGGAAAGAATATCCTTACTTGTTTTGGGAAGGGCGAGGTGGATATTATGAGATTCCAGAACAAGGGTTTGTGGTTGAACGCGTTGGCGTTGAGCGATTATTGCGCGAGAAGTTGTCATTGATCGGATTGAATAATACGGAAATAGATGATTTTGTTGAGTACTGGGTTCCTGAAATGCAGGCAAAGCCGTATTATTTTGTTACTTTTATGGGAAATCAAGCCATGGATGCTTTGGCGCCTTTGACTGTGGATCCGCAACCAGATACGGTTATTCGTGTCTTAATGGATTTCATCCCACTTGATCAGCCGATTGATGTTGAGCCACTTGTGTTACGGACTATTACTCGGAAGGGGTTTACTGTTGTTGAGTGGGGGGGAGTACGGCATTAAAGTGATAAAAATTTTTATTTTGTAAAATTAAACCTTCCCCCTTCGGGGGATCACTCGTAGGGTGACACCATGCCCTCCTCCTTATTAAGGGGAGGGTGAAAAAAACACTATGAAAAAGTATTTAGCAGAACTTATTGGCACGTTTTTACTCACCTTAAGCGTGCTGGTTTCAAGTGGGCTTATTACCCGTATCGGCACACCAGCTCTTGCCGCGCTTGTGGTTGGCTTTTGCGTGTATACATTAGGTATGATTTCCGGAGCGCATTTTAACCCCGCAATTACACTTGCGGTGTTTTCTGTGCGCAAAATAAGTGTTCAGGATACTGTTGGGTATATTATTTCTCAACTCGTGGGGGCAGGCCTTGCCGCGGCATTGGCATCCCTGTTTTTGATTATGCCTATTAATCCATTGGTTAAAAATGCCAGCATTGTGGGTCTTGCTGAATTAGTTGGCGCGTTTGTGCTTGCATTCGGAGTTGTCGCGGTGATTGAGAAAAAGGTTTCACAATCATTATCAGGTGTTGTTATTGGTGGTGCTTTGCTTATTGGCATTAGCATTGCCTCCACTGTTTCGTTAGGGCTTATTAACCCTGCTGTTGCGCTTGCGTTTGGAGCGCGCAATGTGATGTATCTTTTAGGCCCGGTTGTAGGCGCGGTTATTGCCATGTGGCTGTATCGCGCATTGATAGGATTGAAAGAGGAGAAATAATCGAGGACGAATAATATATGAAAAGAATGAAGAAAATCATTACAGTGATTGTTGTTCTTGTTGCGCTTGTTAGTGGCATTGGATTGATTATATTGGGACAACAAAAGCCAGTGAAGTTTGAGACAACATCAGCTCACACTCAAGATATTGTACATGAAGTCAGCGTAACCGGCACGGTGGTACCTGCGTCAAATATGGATTTGGCTTTTGAAGTGAGTGGTAAAATTGCATCACTCCCTATTGCTGTTGGAGATACATTTATTATTTTTGCTATTTCCTCTTCATGTAACAACGTTTTTGACAGAATACGCCAACCTTTTATTTGGCCGGCTTTTTTTTGTTCTGTATAGCCTAGAACCTTGAATATGTTCTCTTTGTCTAGAATTTCATCGTATGATAAGCTTTCAAGCAAGATTTTAGAATTTTTTAAATTAAGTTTTGTATAGTCTTTTATCGTTAGATTAGTTTCTTTTTCTACTCCGGATGTTACCTCTTTAAATCTTGTTTTTAATATAGCTCCTTCATTTCCTAACTCAATCATATGTTTTCTTATTTCTTTTGCTATTTTTTGTATTAGCCTGCCTTTTTGTATGACACTTATGGCTTGATTT
>Ga0209541_10009407_pt1 | contig 15839 bp, 19 predicted proteins | sample RifCSPlowO2_01_FD_184027 | JGI IMG/M metagenome (GOLD analysis project Ga0209541, IMG submission 184027) | Groundwater microbial communities from Rifle, Colorado - Rifle CSP2_plank lowO2_0.1 (SPAdes) (version 2) | ecosystem: Environmental > Aquatic > Deep subsurface > Groundwater | place...
GGGTAAATTTGTTCCTCAAAACGAAGGTGGCATGTGGTCTGAAGTCTTGATTGATGCTACGGTTGCCTGGCCTCTTCTCCTCAAAGCAGTTCTTCAACGTCTGCAAAAGAATGGAAAGCTCCCTATCCAGAAGAATTTTAACGTGAAAGAGATTCTCCACCTTCAATAACTCTCTTCAACACCCCCCATCTTCTTTTCCCCTCTTTCCCTCCTGTTTTTTCCTGTTTTCTCTACGAAATCTTTATAAATAACGTTTCCTAGGCTTTTCTTACCTTAAAAGAGGTGTGGCATGGTGGATATTCCGAATGATGAACCTTCTGAAGATTATGATATTGTTCCTCATAAGCGCTTGATTGAACTACAGAAACAAGTGGAAGATCTGAAGAAAAATCCGTATGGAAGCACAGATTCTGGCAAGAAAATGATGGAGACCATGACGAATTTGACCACCAGTATCGATGGTCTTCTTACGCTGTTCAAAGATGCTGCGCAAGAGATGCGGGTTGAAGAGCATGATGTCGGAATTCTCTCAAAAAACATGAGACCCTTGATGGAAAAGCTTGATGAACTGATTGAACAAAACAAGAAAATTGCCCGAGGCATTATTGCGATTGCAGACATGGTCAAAGAACATGGGGAAAGACTGGATCAACTTTCTGGTCCTGGTCAAAGACGTCCTTTACCTGGTGTTCCTCTGCCCCCTGGAAAACAACTGAGGCCGTTTGGCCCGTCAGGTTTCGGTCCTGTTCCTGGCCATATGCCACCTGCTCCGGGTATGTTTGCACCAGGGCCGATGCAGCCGATGCAAGGTCCCATGTCAGCCATGATTCCTCCTGGTCCTTCTGAAATAGGTATGGGTGGAATGGGGCAAAGTGGAAATCTTCCTCCACCTCCTGGTTTTGAGCAAAAGAAAAAAGGATGGTTCTAGGTATGGCGATGCCTTTTCCACCCCCCTCTATGCAGACTTCTCCCTATGCACCCACTCCGATTCCCTCTTCTCCTGTTCCCTTGAGGCCTCTGCCTTCTGAGGTTCGCCGTACAGCACAGCTCCGCTGTTTTTTCCGTGCAGTTGTCCATGTTCTTCAACGTCAAACAAAGCCTGAACCAGGTTCTGCGCTGAAACAGTTGGGGAGAGATCTCATGCATTTCCAAAAACATGTGGTTGCAAAAAAACATCCTCGTCTGTTACGGCAGCAGCTTGATCAGATTCAAGAAAAAGTGAATGACACCATCAACAAAGAAAAATATATCCTTCAGATTCATGAACAAGAAGATCACTTAATTAACAGTATGACCTCGCGTTCTCCTTCGCGAGCTTCCCTTCTGCGACGCAGAAAAGCGTCGGTAGATCAGCCTGAAGGACATTCGCCTATTGAATTTAAGGGTCATTATGGATCGCTGTTGAGAACGCTGGGAAAAGAACCTGATCAGTCCAAGCAAACGCTTTCTGATTTAGAAGAAGAGCTTGCCAAGGTCAAACAGCTCTACAAAACATGCAGGCGTTCATCTCCGAAAGCAAAATCTCAGCTCAAACGCATTCAAATGCTTATCGTCAGTTTAGATCAAAAAATAAGAGAGAAGAAAAAGAAGAATTAGAAAACAAGAAATAGAAAAAATAATTCCTATCTAAACATCCTTTCCCATCGCAGTATTGCGTTTGTTCTCTTTTGCACGTTCCACTGCTTTGAGAAGACATTTATTCAGCGCATTATTCAATGCTTCAGCAAGGTCTCCTGCAACATTGCATCCTTCTGCAACATCTTTCAATTTTGCACGGACAACCAGCATGACATCTGCTTTTTTAGCAACAAAGTTGCATGAGACATCCTTTGCCATAACAGTTCTTCGTCCGTTATCCTTGGCTCGGGCAACGGCGTCTTTCATCAGTTCACGCGCCTTCTTATCTAAAGACTCTGCAAGGTCTCCTGCAACATTACAGCTTCCACAGACATCTTTGAGCTTTGCTTTTACAACGAGTAGATCAGTCATATCACTCACCCCTCCCTCTGAGGGTACTCACCGTTCCTTGTTTTATAAAGATTGTGGGGGTTTGGACTCTATCCTGTCCCATCCCATTTATCGATGCAAAAACACAAAACTGTATCGCTTCCCCTGCTTCTCATCAAGCCTGCAAAACCCTGTTCGCTCAAACTGGATGATATCCCCTACTTTTAAGTCATTGACGCGTGATTCTCCCACTCCTGTCATTCGCGACGCATCAGGCATTAACATTTCAACTTCAACAACTTCCTGTTCTTTAGGAAGCCAATGGATAATCAATTTTCCCGATTGCTTGTAGGTGTCATAATCGAGAGAATGAAATACCAGCCGATTGCCTTTCTTGACAAAATTCAAGCAGTCCATGAGCCGGATGATGTCTTTCTCGGTACTATTCTGAATTATGTCATAATCAGTTTTTGCCAAGAAAAAATCTTCCTTTGTCTTAAAAACTCTTCCTCCTTTTCTCTTTTCAGGATGTTTATCAAGTTCAACACGGCATTCAGGTGCAGTGTGGATGGTTACCGCAACAGGATCGTGGATAAAGAATAACCGGTCTGTTTTCTCGTCAATGACCTCTTTGTTGAATGCATTAATTGCTTTGAAGAATTCTGTTGCATTGACCTTTTTGTCCACCATCGTTACTCCCACGCTTTCAGCATATTTTGCAAAAGCAGGAGGCTGGTATCCTCTTCGTTTCAAGGCGCGGATAAACGGAAGTCTCACATCATCCCAGCCTGTAAATTTTCCTTCTGCAATCGCATGCCGGGTCTCAGTTGTTTTCAAACGCAGACCTTCAAAATTAATTCTTCCGACATGGATGTACTCCGGCATCTTCCACTTCAAATAATTAAAAATATACTCCTGCCGTTTGGTATTATCATAATGATCTTTTCCGCGCAGCACATGCGTCATGCCCATCTCATGATCATCGACAGCTACTGCAAAATTGAGCAAGGGCCAGACCCGATATTTCTTTCCTTGACGTGGATGAGGTTCATCGTTGATGCGCAGAAGCGGAAAGTCACGCATGGCAGGATTCTTATGGTGCATATCGGTTTTCAAACGAATTGCAATATCTCCTTGTTCATATCCTTCTTCTCCTGGCTTTCCTTCTTCAGGAGTAATCAGCATGCGGTGCCAGCGCTTCAGACGCTCTTCTTTTCCCAGCTTTCTGCACGGACAATCCACCATCTGCTGTGCTTTTGTTCTAAACTCTTCTTGTTCACATGTGCAGGCATAGGCATATCCTTCCTCAAGCAGTTTCAAAGCCCACTCGTAATACATTTCCATGCGGTCAGACTGCACATAACATCCATATTTCAGATCACTGCAGAGCCACTTGAAATCTTGTTCAATCATCTGATACGCATTTTTGTCAATGTTGTCAGGGTTGGTGTCAGCAATTCTCAGAATAATTTTTCCATTATACTTCTTGCAATACAAATAATTCAGCATGAGTGCGTAGGCGTGGCCAACGTGCAACGGTCCTGAAGGCGAGGGTTCAAAACGCATGACGACTTTTCCCTGTTCTGCGTTTTCCAAGGGTTTGAGTTGTTTTTGATCACGTTCCTTCACATCAAGCAGTTCAGGAAGCTCTTCGGTGAGCGCGATTAATTCAGCTTCTTGCTGTGCAAGCGTCATCGTGTTGACTTCTTGAATCGTTTGCTGGATCTCTTTTTGAATCTCCTGTGCATTTTTTTTCTCATCAGGATATTGGCCGAAGATCTTTCCAAGCACAGCATCCGGAGTTGCCTTGCCTCCGAATTTCACTGCATTTTGCATGGCAAAGGCGCGCATGGCTTTTTTGATGACGCTTTTCATGTCTTGCCGGCGGTTTCTGCTGTATTTAAAGTTTGTGAGCTCAAAGTCCTTTCAAAAACCCTTCAAAAACCATAATGTTTATATATCCTGGAAGTTCTGAGTCTCGTATGGGTCAAAAACAAGTTTATACACTTCCGAAAGCTCCGGTAGGGCGTATTTTGCTCAATGCAGGAGCCAAGCGCGTGAGTGCAGATGCAGTTGACGCATTTACTGAGCTTCTTCAAAGCATTGCAGAACAGCTTTCTAAGCAGGCTGTTGCTATTGCCGAACATGCAGGAAGAAAGACAATCCAAGACAGCGATGTGAAGCTGGCGAAGACGAACTGGAAGCCACAATAGTTTGCAGTACTCGTTCTCTCCACTCACCAAATTTAAAGTTTTTTAAAGTTTTTTCTCCATGCAAATCCGATACTCTTCAGGAGTCTCATGGCCTTTTTTGATTACACGTGCAAAAGAAAACCCATACTTCACAAGATATGCAAGCATTTCTCGTCTCTTGTTTCTTGTTTTCAAGCGGATGCCGGTGTATCCTTTTTTCTTTGCCCACTTGTCTTGGTACTGCATCAGTGATGTCAGCACTCCTTTTCTTCTGAACTTGAGAAGCACGCCCACCATCCAGCAGTAGAATGATCCATCTTCATGATGGTCAAATCCGATCAGATAGCCTGCCGGTTCTTTGTTTAGGTATGCAATGAGAACCAGCTTCTCTTTGCTTCCGCATTTTTGTTCGCAGTATGCTTTTGTAAAATGTGGTTCTTCCAACTCAGGGATCTGTTTGTTGATACGGATCGCTTCGTCCAGCGTTGATTCTTTAATGGTGATATCCATATTCTTGAGAAACACCAAGAGGTATAAATAACTTCTTAACCAAGAACCTCTTTTACAGCTTTTACGATCACATCAACCTCTTTTTTTGTTATCATCAACGGCGGAAGAAAACGGAGAACATTCCTTCCTGCTGCTAAGGCAAGCACACCTCTTTTAGTCAGTCCATCAAGCACTTCGTACACTGGTTTTTTTACACAAATGCCAATCATGAGACCCATGCCACGTACCTCAATAATATGGGGCGACGAGATTTTCTTGAGTTCGCGCATAAAATAGCCACCAACGTTTGCAGCATTGTCTGCAAGCCTGCGCTTTTGAATCTCTTCTATGGTTGCAATCGCAGCTGCGCAGGCCAAGGGATTTCCTCCGAAGGTTGTTCCATGTGCTTTTTTCGGTACTTTTATTTTTGCAGAACAGAAGGTTGCACCCATCGGAACTCCCCCTGCAATGGCTTTTGCCGTGCAGAGGATATCGGGTTTGATGCCAAAGTGTTCAAAACAGAACATTTTTCCTGTCCTGCCAAAGCCGGTTTGGACTTCGTCAATAATCAGCAGGATTCCCTCTTTTCTGCAGAGCTTTTCAACTGCTTGAAAATACTCTTTTTTTCCTGGGATGACTCCACCTTCCCCTTGCAGAGGTTCAAGAATAATTGCAGCAATGGTCCCCTTAAGGCGGTTTACTTCATGTTTTAATGCTTCACTATTGTTGTAGGGAACATGATGAAATCCTGGAACTAACGGTTTAAAGTATTTTTTGTAGGTATTATTATAGGTTGCACTCAAACTGCCCATGCTTCTGCCGTGAAATGCGTTCATGGCTGCAATGAACTGAATCTTTCCTGTGCTGGAGCGGGAAAATTTTAATGCAGCTTCTACAGATTCTGTTCCGGAATTGCAGAGAAAAACTTTCTTGATGTGCGGAGGGGCAATGCTCATCAGTTTTTTATAGCATTGGCTTCGCATATCATTATACATCCAGTCAGGAGCGGTGATCAATTTTTTTGCTTGATCTGAGATTGCCTTGACGACAGCAGGATTACAATGGCCAACATTGCAGACGCCATGCCCGCCGATGCAGTCAATGTATCTTCTTCCTTGATCATCCCAGAGATAGACTCCTTGTCCTCGTTTTGCAACAACAGGAAATTGATGTCCGAGATTGAAAGAATACTGCTTTTCAATCGCAATAGGATTCACAGAGCCACCTCTTGAGAATACCTGGCTTGCTGAATTTATAAGGTTTGTGATGCTATAGTAAATGACAAAATATTTTATACAAATTGTTGTCATTTACTAATAAGCCAATGACGTATGAGTATGACTATTTATGTCATTGGCTATAAGAAATCTTGAAGAGCCTCTCTTTTTCTGATGAGTTTTACTTTTCCATTGCTCAGAAGAACTTCCACAGGAAGAGGTCTGCTATTATAGTGCGACGCCATACTGAATCCATACGCTCCTGCATCATGAAATGTGAGTATATCTCCTATCCTTATCTCGGCAATACTTCTGTTTTTTGCAAAAGTATCTCCTGTTTCGCAGACATTGCCAACGATATCATACTCTTTTGTTTTTCCGTTGGGATTGCTCAGATTCGTAATATGATGATAACTCTCGTACAATACCGGTCTGATCAGATGGTTGAATCCTGTGTCAACGCCGACGATCGTTTTTGCACCACGATTTTTCAAGGTGGTTGCTGTGCAAAGCAAGATTCCTGCTTCTGCAACCAGATATCTTCCTGGCTCAAACCAAAGTTCAAGTTCTCTTCTATACTCGTTGCAGAACGTCTTAAACTTTTCAATAACCTCTTTTGCAAATCCTGAGACATCAAAGGGTTGTTCTGTTTCTCGATACGGAATAGGAAATCCCCCGCCTAAATCAATGAACTGGAGGTCTGGAAAGTGTGGTGCAACGTTCATCATCTGCCTCATACTCTCCAGCACGTGCTGTGCTGTTAATCCTGAACCGGTATGTTCATGGATTCCAACAATTTTCAGGTTGTATTGATTTGCAATTTTTAAGAGTGCTGGAACCTCGTCAAACAGGATGCCAAATTGAGTGTCTTTATACCCTGTCTGGACTTTTGTATGATGCCCTCCCACGATTTCAGGTGTTAGCCGGATGCATACTTCACTTCCTGGATATTTTTTTCCAAATGCTTCAAGTCTTCCGAGATCATCAATATTCAAAAGTATACCTTTTTGTACTGCAAAATCCATGTCTCCATCGCTCATACTGCTGACCGTAAAGAGCATTTCTTGTGGTTTGAATCCTGCAACGATTCCCAGTTCTGCTTCAAAAGGACTCACGCAGTCAAGACCCAAGCCTTCCTCATGGATGATGCGGAGAAGGTGGATGTTGGTGTTGGCTTTGCAGGCATAGAAGAATCGTGTTTTTTTCCAGTTTGCAAATGCCTGTTTCAGCGCCTGTGCTTGATTACGGATGATCTGTTCATTATAAACATAGAGCGGACTTCCATATTCTTCAAGCAAGGTTCTTGCTTTGCTTTCGGTGAGAAAAGACATTTTCGTTATCATGCTGTTCGGCGCATGGCTTCATCAAACTGCCAAGGATTTTCTGGCGGTAAGATGCGTGTTCCGCAGTCATATTTTCCTGGTTCGGTAATGCGGATATGTCCAGGAAATGCATAGGTGCGTTCATCAAGAACTTTTTCCCCTCTCCGTTCCAGTGCTTCTGCCCTTGACATGTTTCCTTCGATGATTCCATATCTTGGCTGGTTTGGTCTTGCCCAGAATCCGCCCGTGTCTTTCCAAAAAACGATCTCAGGCAATCCATAGACCTCCGCGATCTGCACCAACGTTAAATCAGAGGACCCTCTTCCGGTGCACATGACTTCTCCGCGTTGATTGCGTACGCCAAAGCCAGGAACAACAACGACTCGAGTATGATCATCTTGCACTTGTTCTGGCTGTTGTCTTTGGAGTTCATACGAGGCTTCAATATCCGGCGTTGCAAAGAGATACTCATGATTGTCTACGCCCAGAAGCGGATAGGTTGGTCCATGTTCCAGAACGGTTGTATCAATTCCTCTTGCTCTGAGTTCTCCTGCGAGTCTTCGTGCAGATTCCATTTCCGGCTGTACGAGTCTATACGCAACTTCGGGTGTGTTAAACACTCCTGTATACGGTCGTGGGGTTCCGCGCAGAGCTTGATCTAATCCATTTCTATCATTGCCATCTCTTCCTTGTTCTCGTGCAATGTCATCAATCGTTCTGTCGGTCGCTCCTTTTACTGCAGAAACGACAAAATAGATCTGCCGAAACATCCGGGTAAGGGGTGCAATCAGCTGAGCAACGCTGCTGTACGCATTGTCGTTGGGGAAGACTGAGCTTCCCGCCTTGATTCCTATGCTGTCTGAAACCATACGCTCGAGGCTGGCTTTGCTTTATAATAACTTAATGTTATTATAATAACAAAATTTAAATAGCTCCTCTTTTCTCAGGGTTATATGGTTACCATTGCCCATGTCACTACAAAGTATATTGAAGAACGTCCCTTTTTACAGGAAGCCCTTGTTCGCGGCATCATCAATTATGGAGCGCTTGCTGATACGATCCTTCCAACCCTTAAAACTGAGTTGAAAAAAGAAGTCAAGCACGCCGCTGTTATGATGGCGCTTCGTCGTCTCGCTGAGAAACTCGAACAAAAATTTTCCGGCGAAAAAACCATCAAAGGCTCCTTGATCAATCTTGCAGTCCAGTCGAATCTCTTTGAGATGACCGTGCTGAAGACTCCTGAAACACTGGCAGCTCTTAAAGACATCTACAAACTTGCTGACTTTGACAAGGGTGATACCTTAACCATAACACAAGGAAGCCATGAAATCACCCTCATTGCAAATAAACAGCTTGCTGGACGTATTGAACAGATTTTTGAAAAACAAGGAAACCGCATCAAGAAAAAAGTCCGCAATGTTGCTTCGCTCACGGTAAAAATTCCCCCCGAAGCAATCGACATTCCAGGATTTTATTATACCATTCTTCGGGCGCTTGCCTGGAACAATGTGAATCTTGTTGAAGTGGTCAGCACCTTTACTGAACTCATTTTGATCATGTATGAAGACGATGTGATGCGCGGGTATGCTGTTTTGCAGGAGTTGGTGAGAAAAGCGTAAGAAAAAAAACTAACAATTATATAACAACTATATCCCCGCCCTTTTATCCTTCATGCATACGTCATAGAAATCACATTGTCCTGTTGACCATTTGCATAAAGGGCCTTCGTGTCTCTGATAATCGTGAATGTGACTGGTCTGTGTATTAACATGGATCTGTTCGATCTCAAACTTTGCCAAGTCAATCAATTCTTGATCCACATTCATCGTCATCTCGCCATGTTTCAAAAGCCACAATCCCACTTTATTCGCTCTTCGTCCATAGGTTTCTTCGTACAGGAGCGCGTAAATCGCAAGCTGGAGCATGTATTCCTGGCTCAACTCTTTCTTCTTGCTGGTTTTATAATCCATAATTTTAACGACGTCACCTACTACTTCAATATAATCAACAAATCCCCGCACCGCATAGATACTGCTCTTGAATTCCTGTTCAATCACTGCAGGTTTAATGCGTTGGAAGACCTGCACAAAATCTGTGTGATAATCTAATTCTGCGCGGATTTTTTCAAGGATGTGGTTCAGCCAGTTTGCAAGCATCAGAATACTTTCTTCATAGTAAAAAACAATTTGATCCTCGGTTAAACCCAGCTTCATGATGTTGTTCTTTTCTTTTGACCAGAAGGCATGGAAGAGATTTTTCAGGTAATACGTTAATTCTTCAACATAATTGTCTTTGTTCAAAATTTCAGGATTCATGTCAAAAAAGCGTTCCAGCACACTATGTACAATTTTTCCGCGGACAAGATGAATATTCTCCTTCATCGGAAGCTTTTTGATATATTGGTAGAAATATTTTCTTGGGCAGTGCTTGTAGATTCCTATCGAACTGGGCGACTGAATTCTTTTCGCAATCTCTGCAATCGGTCTTTTTTCTCCTGAAACAAGGGTGATGCAGGGCTGCGATGCTGACAGGGTAGCTTGGATAGTTTCTTGTCTTTGCATCACCTCTTCCTGTGTCATCTCTATCACCAATCTAACAAGAACGCCTGTTTTTTATAAAGCTTGTTCTCTTACGTGCTTACAAGAACCTTTATATAACCTATATTCTTTAACGCCGGTAAGATAGCAAACAAAATGCCAAGCAACATGCCACATAATCCCAACGAAAGAAAATTAGAACAGGTAAAGAACGTCTATTCTTTTTGGGGGAAATTTCCTTCTCTGTACAGTGCGCAGGATGCTGTCACTTTTTTGGGAAGAGCAAAAACTATCAGGCGCCGGGCAGTTGAAAAGATAGGCCTCAAAAGAGGCGATAAAGTTCTCGAAGTTGCCTGCGGTTCAGGAAGAAACTTTCCTTATTTAGTTGAAGCCGTTGGTAAAGAGGGTTTTATTCTTGGTTTTGATTACAGCCAAGCAATGCTTGATGCATCAAAACAACTCTGTGAACGAAATGACTGGTATAGTCTCAAACTGGTTCAAGGCGATGCTGCACAGCTTAAAATACATGAGAAAAATTTTGACGGCGTCTTAAGCGTGCTGGGCATCAGTGCAGTTCCGGAATGGGAAAAAGCACTGCAACGATGCTATAACGTTCTTCGTCCCGGAGGAAAACTCGTTGTCTGCGACGCCCGCCTTTTTACAGGATTTCTCAGGTTCTTTAATCCGCTGATCAATGTCGTTTACTCAAAATTTGCTGCATGGGATCCTTCTAAAAATATTCCAGAAAAAATGAAAGAGATCTTTGGAAATGGGGAAGTAGAAAATCTTAATTTTGGCACTTTTTTTATTGCAACATCTATAAAGAAAGGAAAGTGAGGAGGAACGTAAGCATGGGCATCATCACCCAGCAAATAAACCTCGACGCAGGAATAGAAAAGGTCTGGAGCTTTATTACCCACCCTGATAATTTTCCAAAATATGTGTACGGGTATTCTGGAGGCGGTGCAATCTCTTCTCACAAAACCGGTCTTGGCGCAACATATGAATGGTACGGCAAAATCGGCCCTCTCAAACTAAAATCAGTAGAAGAAGTTGTCGCGTGGGAGAAGCATAAGCGTGTTGCATATCGGGGAAAATTATTCGGAATTGCTTTCAACTCCTCCATGGACGTTAAAAAAATGAGAAAGAACCAAACTCAGCTCAGGGTTTCAATTCAGTACAGCATACCCTGGCTTCTCGGCGGGAAGATCACCGATACTTTATTAATACAAAAAATCGTTCAATCATATGTTTCTCATTCACTTGATCAACTGAGAATCATCATCTCGCATGATTCACGATCTCAATAACCTCTTTCTCGACTTCCAAAGCTTCTTCCTTGCTCACTTCAGGAAAAAACTCCGAAATCAGCGTCGGTTTCATTCCTGCAATCTTGACCTTTCCATTATCTTCCAGAACATTGATTTTGCAGGGCATACACAACGAAACCAGCCTGTTTTTGTTCAAGAACTTGTCGGCATGCTTTCCTGAGCAGATCTCAATAATCTTCAATGGCTGGTGGCTAAATCCTTTTGCAGCCAAGCGTTCCTTGATGTCATACACCTGAAACAATGCCCAGCCTTTCTGCTCAATAGCTTTCAAAACTGAAACAACAGCTTCATCGAACCCTTTAGAGGTTTCCACAATGTATGCAAAATCATTCATCTTCATTTTTTACCACCTTTTCTCAATACGCTGCATATAAAAATTTGACGAGCTCCCCATGGTGTTGCATGTTCCTCTTCAAAGCTTTTTATATGCTCAAGACCACTGAATATTTTTTTTATAGAATGTTCAGAGTACTGTTTTATATCCAATCCACTGCATCTTTTTGGTCCATTTTCTGAAAATGCTGAAACAATCAAGTAACCATTCGGTTTTAATAATTGCTTTACTTTTTCTGCATATTTACTAATATCCTCTTCTTCTGTTAAGAAATGAAGCACAGCCCGGTCATGCCAGAGATCATACCTGTCTTTTGTTTCAAATGCTCTTAAATCAGACACAACCCATTTCACACTCTTCATCTGGTTCCCTAATCTTTTCTTTGCTCTGTTTAATGCAGTTGGGGAAATGTCCAATACTGTTATATTTTTGAAACCTAAATCAAGAAGATTATCTACCAGCTTCGAATCTCCTGCACCCACATCAATAATCTCAGAGTTTTTATCTAAACCTATTTCACCTATCAATTTAAGTGATGTTTTAGGCTTTTCCTGATACCAGCTTACCTCATTTGATTTTTTTGTTTGATACACCTTTTCCCAATGTGTTTTTGCATCATAAACTTGCATTTCTGCCTGACCAGCCATGGTACTGCAGGTATTTTGAAAGCCGAACCTTTGCAGGATTTTTTCCATGAGGCAATAATTAGTCAATCCTGCAAAGAACATCATCAATGCAACAAAATAAGCAAGCGGCTTAAAGAATACCAATCCAATAAGTAACAAAATACTGTTAACTATTCGACTTGCATTGATAGCTAACAGTTGTTTCATCATTTCATCGTCTCATCATTTTATCTTATCTCTCTTTTCATGCTTTCAAATTCTTTTTTTGAAATTTCTCCCTTTGCAAATCTCTTTTTTAAGATTCCCAAAGCAGAGTTGCCATTTGCTGCTTGTCCTGTAACTGTTTTGTAAAGCCAGATTATCAACAAGACCAAAGCCACCAGCATAGCGATCCAGAACAACATTCCTACAATGCTCCACAACCACAACGAACCGCCACCAAATGAGCCACCCATCATATTTGTTCCCATCATATTCCCGCCTCCCCTCATCATATTCATCATTCCCATCATACCATTCCCCATCATTCCGGTACTCTCTTCATTACAATAAAGCCGTTTGGCCATGTTGATGTGCACTTGTTTTAAAGATGCAGAACCTTCCCCGCCCATCATGTTGTCCATAAGTTCATGCGCTTCTCCGGGATGGATTTGCTCCATATAATAATCTCCTATGGCTTCAAGCTGTTCATCGGCGAGTTGGTTGCAGGCAGTTCCTGAATCTATGAGCTGTTTTATTTCAGTAAAATCATGTTCATGCGCAGAAACCAAACCGATATTCACTAATAGAACAACGATAAATAGAACAATGATTGCAGCAAAAGACATTTTTGATATTTTTCTCATGGTTCCACCCTGCAGCTCCTCAACGATTTCCCGTTTCTCTTCAATCTCTCAATTAAGATCTCTCTTATGGTGTCAAACGCCTTGATGATTTTGGGATGTGTGAGCTGGTAATAGATATTTTTCCCTCTTCTCTCAGCGGTGACTATGCCCTTTGCTTTCATAATGGACAGATGTTGGGAAATATTTGCCTGGCTCAACTGTGTTTTTTCCATGAGCTCGGTTACTGACATTTCTCCGTCTCTCAATAGATTCAAAATCTCCAATCGGGTGGGATTTGAAAAGACCTTGCACATTTCAGCATGGATTTTGTACAATTCTCTCATATTATCATATTAGAACATGCTAATATTTAAATAGTTTTCGGTATCGATTCGGATAGCGCTTTTTTGGGTTCTTATGGGAAAGAATATAAACCCCGATTCTAACCCAACGATGATGGCAACACCCCCAAGACCTATTCCAACACCTACTCCCCATGAAATACCCCGCATTGTCGTGGGTGTTTTAATTTACAACAGGGATGGCGAGATTTTTCTTGCTCGTTCACACAAATGGAAAAACAGGTGGATTATCCCGGGAGGGCATCTCGAATGGGGCGAGGCGTTCGATCACTGCGTAAAACGGGAAGTCAGAGAAGAAACGCATCTTGAAGTGGGGGATATAGCATTAATTGATGTCCAAGAAAGTATTTTTTCTCAAGAATTTCATGAAAAACGGCACATGATCTTTCTCGATTTTTCTGCTCAAGCTCAAAGCAGCGATGTCCAATTAAATGAGGAACTGCAGGAGTGCAGCTGGTTTAAACCTCGCGATGCCCTCCGCATAGATTTGAATGCATCAACCAAGCGGTGCATTGAAAAGTTCATTGAAAAGAAAATCGAAAAGAAACATGCAGAAGCGCATCAGAAGACATAGGAAACTTTTTTAAACCCCATCCCTACCTGGTCGTTTATGCACCTCGAAATAGTTACCTTCACAAATCAGCGAAAAGAAAAGCTTGCCGGCTGGCTTACCATTCCTGACGCTGTCAAAGAAAGAAAGAAGGGTGGGCAGAAGAATGAAAAGAAGAAGCTTCCTGTCGTCATCATCTGCCACGGTTATCGCAGTGGAAAAGCCAGCACCAAGGGGAAACTCTTTACTGATCTGTTTGCTGAAAACTTTGTCATTCTCCGCTTTGATTTCAACGGCCACGGCGACAGTGGCGGAAAATTTGAAGATCTCACGATCAGCAAATGCGTTGAAGATTTGCACGCAGCAATTTCATACCTTGAAACGCTTTCTTTTGTCGACAAAAACAAGATTGCTGTCCAAGGCTCAAGCATGGGCGGGATGACTGCGCTTCTTGCTGGCGCCGCAGACAAGCGCATCAAGGCGCTTCTTCTTTTTTGTCCGCCCAGCAAATTTGAGGATTGCGATACCTCAACCTTTCACAAGTATGATACCAAGACGTGGAAAGAAAAGGGATTCAATTATCTGCAGGGCCATGGCGGAACGTTTAAAGTGAAAATTAATTATCGATTCCATGAAGATGGATGTCTGCAGGATGTGTATAGCGCTGCAGAACGCATCAAGATTCCTGTTTTGATTTTTCACGGCAATAGTGATCAGATTGTTGCACTGAAACAGTCCCAAGAACTCATCAAACATCTGAAACACGGAAAGCTGGAGATTGTGAAGGGGGCGAATCATCATTATAATGACGATGTTGATCTCGTTACAAAATTGCTGAAGAAGGGTGGATCATTTTTGAAGGAACAGTTGCGATAATTTTTTGATTTTCTCTTATGCGCTTACTCCTACTTATAATAATAACTCTTTCTGCTGCATCACCTATCACGCGCCACATCGTGGCGTGTCAGGGCCCCGGCACGCAATATGTGTGCCGGGACTTGTCATGACAAGACCCGCGCCTCTGGCGCGGGGCAAGATCGGCTTTCAGCCGGCGTAAGATGGTGCAGCCAAAGAAATAGGGGTAGTCCTTAAAAGGTTGCAATGAAACAGGTCTTGCAAGAAACAATCGTCTTTAAAAAAACAGCATACTCTCGTTTTCTTATGATCACCGAACGCGTCGTTTTCAAGAATCAAGACGGCCATGATATCTCGGGCATCCTCCGTATTCCAAAAGAAGAAGGAAAGCACCCTGCAATCATTCTCTGCCATGGTTTTCTCTCCAACAAAGAGCATTTCCTCATGAGCGATCTTGCAAATGGGCTGTCCTATTACGGTTTTGTAACCCTGCGCTTTGATTTCACCTTTCACGGAGAAAGCGGGGGCCACGCAGGAATATTGACCCTCACCCAGCAAGTGAAAGATATTCGCGACGCTATTGACTACCTCCAAAAAGTCCCCCAAGTGGATACGCGAAAGATGATTCTACTCGGTCAGGATCTGGGTGGTGTTGCGTGTTTGCTTGCCGATAAAAAAGAAATTGATGGTATTATCCTCATGAATGTGCGGACTGATTTGAGAGCCTTTCTTCATTCCTTTATCACGGATTACGACCTTGAAGAATGGCTCCGCACTGGCTGGTTGGACCTCAAAGGGGTCAAACTGCATAAAGATTTTTACAAAGATCTCCTCAAATATGATGTCAAAGATGCAATCAAAGATGAGAAAGTTCCCATTCTTGTTGTCCAAAGCACCAACGACAAGCGTGTTCCTGTCAATGATGCCCGCGGTCTTCTTTTGATTGCAAAAAATGCAAAGATTGAAGAATTTGAGGGTGCTGACCATAACTTTGATGATCCAGGACACCGTGAACAACTCGTTCGTGTGCTGGTTGATTGGATTCAAGGAATTTTAGGAACGTAATCAACGTGTGGGGGGAATTTATGAGTGATGTGCACACCGCATGCGCTGAACTAAGTTTAGAACGTCGAACACTCTATGTGCCGAATGCACGCTGTGAAGTGCGGGGAGTACCCAATCTTTTTCAGGGAACATACAGGGTTACCTATCACCAAGTTCCAGGCTTTGTTGCTCAGCAACCTCACGATACA
>Ga0209541_10009409_pt1 | contig 15837 bp, 17 predicted proteins | sample RifCSPlowO2_01_FD_184027 | JGI IMG/M metagenome (GOLD analysis project Ga0209541, IMG submission 184027) | Groundwater microbial communities from Rifle, Colorado - Rifle CSP2_plank lowO2_0.1 (SPAdes) (version 2) | ecosystem: Environmental > Aquatic > Deep subsurface > Groundwater | place...
TGACAGTCTTGAAACAGGTTCCGTCAGGCTTGGACTTCCGTTTAAAGCATTGATTAAAACTCTATTGCCAGGCATGTTGTAGAAATTGATTATCCTATCATTAGCTTGGTAAATGAGTCTAGCCTGTTTACTAGCTAAGTCGTAATAGTAAATGTTAACTTTATCTATAATATAGAACAGTTTGTTCTCATATAAATAGATATGCTTGGCTCCAGTTAACTCAGCTGGGCCCACTTCGGGTTTACCTAGGCTTTTGTCCATAAACAACACTCTTACACCGACATCCTGATCCTTGCCATCAAGGATTGTTACGTCTTTGTGGTAGGTCAATATGAGCCTGTCGTGTATGTCGTCATTAAAAAGCTTGTCGAATTGCTCCGACTTAGCTTGAAACTGACGATACATTGCCTTTGGAGTATCCTCGCCTTGAGCTTTCACACTAATATTTGTTAAAAACAATACTACCATCAGTGCGAATGGTAGCAAGAAAAACTTGCTGTAGCCATTCACAGTGGCTAACGTTGAAGCTTTTGACCTGGTCAAAAAAGTCAACGATTTCGTGATTGTTTTCATTCTTTTAAAGAACTTATGTGCCTATTATACCACTGATTGTTGGTAAAAGGCAAGGGGTGGGGTGGAATGTGGGGAAAACTATGATTAATGCACCTTAAATAGGCGGTGGATTAAGCTTTTCGTGGTTTTTATTAAAAATATGTTGTATACTCTAAGAAATGAAGGATCGACTAGACTACATAAAATATACTTTAAAAAATGGCTTAACACTGGTGTATTTACCAATGGACGTTGAGTTTAATACAATTGATTACACGTTACCATTTGGGCATTTAAATAATACAGGGCAGTTCCCTGGTGGAACATTTCATTTTCTAGAACACATGTGTTTTCATAGATCTAAACTTTATCCAAAAAAAGACTCTTTCGAAAAATTCTTAGCAAGTATTGGATCTAAAATAAATGCAGCTACATCTAACAACTTTACAAAATACTACTTGTCAGTACCTAGCCAAGAAATTGAACCTGCACTTACTGGTTTACTTTCGCATATATTTAATCCAATAATTGATGAAAATGATATCAATATAGAAAGGGGTATTATAAAAAACGAACGAAGGAGATTAGAAGCCTTTTTCCCGGGTAAAAATGAGATCGAGAAATATGAAAAAAGTAAGTGGCTTTTTCGTTCTCAGTCTAGCTTAGAGCAAAGACTGGGCTCAGATACTAGCCTTGAAAAGATCAATAAAAATATTTTAGAAAAAGCTCTTGAATATTACAAAACTAAAAACTCGACAATTTTTATAGGTGGGAATTGTGATATAGATAGAATAATAAGTATATTTGAAAATATAGATACGAAAACTATACAAAATTTAGAAAAGGTACCGGCGGAAAAAGTTTATTGGGTCAACAAGAAATTTCACAAAAAATACTTCTCATCAACTTCAAGGCCGTCAATAAACATCGCTGGCCTGTCTACTTATGCTAACCATAAAGAGCTTTTTCAACTATCACTACTGGCTAGCTATTTTACTGATAATATTTATGGTGTTTTACATAATTGGCTACGTAAAGACAAAGGGTGGACGTACGAAACAAATACTAATGTTAATTTTTTTGATAGCCAACAGGTAGTGGTTGAAATCATCCTGCCGATTCAGGACGAGAGACATGTTGATGAAATCTTGAAGATAATTAAAAATAAAATCACAGACTCCATTAGTGATTCTTCTAATTTTTCCAAGTATATAGAAAAGTCACTATTAGGAAGAGTGTTTTTATTGCAAACACTGCCAGATAGAAAAAATACCCTTTTAAATACCTTTTTGTATCAAGACACGTTGGAAAAAGAGACTGTTTACGTAGACTACACTAAAGAGTTTCTTGATACTAATTATGTAAAAATGTTTTTTGAAAAAAAGTTTAAGGAATTTGATTTTGGAGTTTATGTATCTGTGCCAAAGAAAAAAGTTTTATTGAAAAATTTTTTGGCAAAAATTAAAAGGCGTCTGTAAAAAACGCCTTTGTAAGAACTAATCTCCGTAGCTAAAGCTACCGTCGTTAGTTTGGCTTTCAATTTGATTACCTGGGTCATCATCTGGGCAGGGTTCATTATTACCTTCGATTACTTCCTCTTCATCATCTGGACCTTTAAAATTTAAGTTTACCATGGCGTTATCTCCTTCCTGGAAGTTTCTATATACGTTATAAATTTGCCGTACGTCCTCCTTTTGAATCTTACACTATTTAAACTTACAATGTCAAGGTCTTAAGCCTACCTCTTACTACTTGAGTCAGTGTCTGGTGGTTCAGGTAAGTCGTGTATTGTGTCACAACCACTGGTATAAGTATTATCATCCTCGGACGGGCCAGGACACCTACTGTATGAATTTGATTTCATAGTTTTATTCTCCTTCCTGGAAATTTCTATATAGATTTTATCTACGTTTTCCTAAATAATCATATCACGACTTAAACCCAAAAATCAATACGTACTATAATTTTTATAAGACTTTTTCTATGCAAAAGGTGTATTGGTGCCAAAAGACTGGTTCATTTTTATATGATTTGGTGGCAAATTTTTCGTCAGCAAAATAGTGGATTTTGAAGGTTTTAGAAATAGAGTCTTTAAATTGGGTAATTTCGCTTTGGTCAAAGCTGTTATTAAAATTGGCCCATTCATGCCCCTTGCCCCATAAATTAAAAATAATAAAATTACCGGTAGTTAAAACCTTGTCTAACATTTCTTTTTGCATAAAAGGTAAAACATTTTTAGCAATTACAATATCAAAATTTTGGCTTGGTTCGTATTCTTCAAAAGAAGTTTGCAAAAATGTAACCTGGGTGTTTTTAAAGTCTTTTGAAAAATCATCTTTATCTATGGCGGTAACTTCATAGCCAAACTCTGCAAGTTTTTTGGCAATCTCGCCATCACGTGCCCCAATATCAAGAACTGTCACGTTGGCAGAGTTTTTAGAAAAGTATTTTTTTATTAGTTGAATTGGTTGCATAAAAAAACTAATTAGATTTATTTATCCCCTATTGGCTTTGATAGAAATTCGCCGAATTCGGACTCATTTTTAAGCTTATTATAAAAATTCAACAAATACCCAGGTTGCTCTATTATGCCTAAAGTCTCATTTGCAATTTTATCAGTAATTGGAAAACCGTAATTATTATACATATAAAATATTGAATCAAAACGACCGTCCAATGTTTGGAATGAAAAAACATCGCCACGACGAATTGACTCAACATAATCTTTAATTTGAGCATCATCACCAAGGGCCTCGGTAATACGTTTATCTAATTCGCCCCTAACGGTTTCAAGCTTTTCTGTTGACGATAGCGGTATGTCAAACCCTACAACTGACGCATCCCTAGAAAAAATATTCGTGGTTGGTATTTCGTACACGCCAATATCGTTTCGCAACCATTTATAAATTTTACCCGTATATCGATTTGTTAGTGTTCCAAGCAATATCTGCATTGCCCTAAGTTCTTCGTATGTCCTTTTATGTTTTATTAAATAAAAAAATGAATATTCAAAGCGATGAATCTCTTTAAACTCTTGTTCATGATACTTATCATTTACTAAATCAAGTTTATTATAGTCACTAGGTGGGTCAATATCTACCGTTGATATTATCTCTAATAATTTTAAACATTCATCAAGTGGTATGGTACCACCCAAAAAAACTGTGGTTTTATTTGTAAAATAGTTTTTGTGTAAGTTTTTAATTAATTCTACATCCATTTTTTCAAGTGTTTCATCATCACCAAAGATTTTTTCAAGTGATGATGGCATGTCAAGAATTATTTTCGTGTAAAAATATTGACTAGCCTCGGTTGTCCCTGGGAAAAATGGAGCTCGGCGTATACGCTCATTTTTAATAATCCTTTTCTCGCCATCAATATCTTCTTGCAAAATAATTGGATTATAAACTTGACTTAGCATACCCTTGAAGGCGTGCATAAAACTAACTGCGGGCATTTCAATTTCGTAAAAAGTTTTATCTATTGAGGTTGTACCGTTAGAATAACCACCCTCCTTGCCAACAAATTCTTTAAAGCTATCAAGCTCAGGAAACATTTCAGACCTATTTAATACGCAATGTTCAAGAAAATGGGCCCCGCCAAGCGGTGTACCCTCAATATTATTTTGAGTACCAAGCGGAATATTTATAATGGCCTGGCCAATTTGTACATCCATCGGTAAATGAAAAACGGTAATACCATTTTTAAGTTCATATTTTTCGTAGGCCCGCCTGTCTTTTTGCATAATATGATTATTATACACTAAAAATAAAAAAGTCTGCCAGGTTATAATATTGTGTTCTAAAAAGGCTTTTTATTTTGAATTTTTTGAACTTTCTGCTAGAATCCTTGTAATGGCACTACTTGATTATAATGAAATAAAAGCTGGCAAATATATTGTTTATAAAGATGAGCCTTATGAGGTCTTGGACAATCATGTAGCCCGTACCCAACAACGCAAACCTCAAAATCAGGTTAAAATGCGTAGCATGATAAATGGCCGTGCAGTTAACGAAACCTTTCATGTAACTGATTCAATCGAGGAGGCCGATATTACAAAACGTGATGTAAAGTATTTATACACTAATAAAAATGAATTTTGGTTTTGTAACCCCGACAAACCAGCCGAGCGCTTTACCCTGACTGCTGAATTAATTGGCAACAGTGCCAAATTTTTAAAAGACAACACAATAATCAGCTCACTTGTTTTTGAATATGATGGCGAGGAAAAAGTTATTGGTATTAAACTGCCAATTAAAATGGAATTTATAATCAAGGAGTGTGCCCCAAATATCAAAGGCAGTACGGCCAGTGGTGGCAACAAGCCAGCTACACTTGAAAACGGCGCCGTAGTTAATGTGCCCCTATTTTTAAACCAAGGCGAAAAGATTTTGGTTAATACTGATACTGGCGAATATGTTGAAAGGGTTACTTAGCAACGAACGGCAATAATGCCATAAATCGGGCGCGTTTGACGGCTACCGATAAGTCACGTTGATTGCTAGCCGACAAGCCAGTACGCTTGCGGGCAAGCATACGAGCATTGGGCGCTAGAAACTTTTTTAAAATTTCTATGTCTTTGTAGTCAATAAATTTTATATTATTTGTTGCAAAAAAATCTTGTTTCATAGGATTAGTTTTTAGTTGCTAGTGACTAGTTGCTAGTTTTTAACTAGAACCTAGAAACTAGAACCTGATTAAGCTACTAAAAAGGAATGTCTTCAATGTTAATGTTTTCGAAATCTTCAGTTGGGTACTCTATTGTGTCAATTTGATCAGTTTGATTATTGGGGCCGGTTTGGTCAAAGTCAGTTTTAGATTCAGGCTTGGCCTGTGAGTTTTGACTGTCATTTTGGTAGCCACCAGATGATGTTTGACCTTGAGCCTTGGGGCCAAATTGGAAATTATCAAGTACAATTTCAGTGCGGTATTTTTTAACTCCCGATGTATCATCCCATGAACGAGTTTGTAAACGGCCCTCAACATACAAGCTACTACCCTTGCGCGAATATTGATTTATAATTTCAGCCGGTTTGCCAAAGGCTACAACATTGTGGTATTCAACTGACTCTTTCTTCATGCCTTGTTGATCTTTCCATGTGCGATTAGTTGCCAACGAAAAGGTGACGACTTTTAAGCCCGTAGGTAATGACTTCATTTCAGGATCACGAGTCAAGTTACCTAGAATTGTTACTTTGTTTATATACATAAATTAATTCTACTCTTTTACTTCGTCTTCGACTAGTTCAGGGCTGTCAATAACTGCATCTTCAGGCATAACCTCAACCACAGTATCAACCGCTTCGGCTGTCTCAACTGTTTGAGTTGGAGTTGTAGTTGTAAAACGTTTGCGTACCTCGCGCTTTTGACTTAGTTTTTTAGGCGCCATGGTATTTTCGGCCACAGTTTTAATTAAAAGATGACGGACTAAATCATTGTCGCGGTCAAGTTTCATTTTAACTTTTTCTAAAACATCAACCTCGCCCATAAACTTAAACCAGCCAAAATAGGCCGAGTTAACCCGAACATTTTTATTATCAACTTTGTGAATAATTGTATAAGCCAGGCCAATATATTCAGGGGCTTCATCGGCAATAATTTCAGCACCACTGTCAGTAAAAATCTTTTTTAACTGACTAACTTTGCCAGCAACATCCTCCTCAGCCATGGTTGGCACAAGTAGGTACGAGAATTCATAAACTCTCTTTTCTATATCTATCTTATCCATTTATTTTACTCTAATTTTATAAGCCTTCTATCTCGGACCAATGTAAGGCGCCAAAGCACCTTAAATAGAAGTTGCCCTGATATTAGCATAAAGTTTAACTTATGCCAAATATGCGGGCCACGTTTTGATTTATAGCTTTTTGGCACACTTCCACATCAAGATTTTTGATTTCAGCGATTTTTTTGTAAATTTCCACAACCATATACGGCTCACATGTTTTGCCACGATACGGTATGGGGGTTGCAAATGGCGCGTCAGTTTCAGCCATGATGTTTTCTATTGGTATTGAGCGGATTACTTCATTATAGTCAGTGGTAAAAGTTATAGGCCCATCAAATGACATAGTCCAGTTATTTTTTATTATCCTTTTTGCAATTTGTATATCCCCGACAAAAAAATGAAAGTTTACAGTTAGCTTTTGGTTTTTAGCTTTTAGCTGACAGCTTTCCAAAATATCTAGCACATCCTCGTATACGTTCATAGAGTTTTTGGCTGGGCGTGCGTGAATCATTAAAGGCTTACCTACTTCTAAGGCAAGCTCAATGTGTTTTATAAAAAGTTCTTTTTGTCTTTCCTTATTCCCTACTGATTGGTCACGAAAATAATCTAAACCTGTTTCACCGATAGCTACAACTTTTTCATTTTTGGCGAGTTCTAAATATTTTTCATAATCAAAAACCTCATCCAGATTGTCGTTTGGATGCTGACCAACAGTTACCCAAAGAATATCAGGGTTTTCATTTGCTAAATCTAAGGCTATTTTAGACGTCTTGTAATCTACACCTACGGTAACTGCGCCAATATTTGCATTGCGCATACGCAAAATTACACCCTCTTGATCATCAAGCAATGGCTTTAAATTTAAGTGTGAGTGAATGTCTATATGGTTTAACATATTAATCTTTACGTAAAAACAAAGGCTCTGCTGGTTTTTTGCTTTGTTTTAAATAAGTTAAAATTTTATTTGCCGTTTCAGGTAAGGCTGGAATTAACAAAGTAGCAACAACTGACAAATCCGTACACAGTTCGCTAACAATACCTCGGGCCATTTCCTCATCAGTTTTAAAAAGTTTATAAGGCTCAGTCTTTTGAATTTTTTTGTCTATATCTTCAATTTTTAACCAAATCTTGTCCATATACTTTTTTATATCAAAACTATTCAAATCTGTATCTTCATTATTTGTAATTATAGAACCAATATGAGAAACGCCATAATTTTCAGCCATTGTCATAATCCTACTAACTAAATTACCCAGGCCATTAGCTAGGCCTGAGTTATACGCATTTTTAAAACGCTCAATAGTAAATGGTGAGTCCTCAAAACTGCTAACTTCACGCAACAAAAAGTAACGCAAGGCATCAGCGCCGTATTCAGCCACAATATCATAGGGACTAAAGACATTACCAACTGACTTTGACATTTTTACCCCGCCCTCAGCTGTAATAAAGCCATTAATTACAATTTTATGTGAATTAGGCAAGCCTGCAGCCATAAGCATTGCTTGCCACATGACTGATTGTTGACGAACATTATCTTTACCACAATATTGCACCGGTGTACCATTAATCCAAAATTTTTCAAATGTTGTAGTATTCTCGGGCCAACCCAATGTTGAAATATAGTTCACCAGTGCATCGAACCACACATACATAATCTGATCTTCATCATTTGGCACCGGTACACCCCAAGGCATTTTTGATTTTAGCCTTGAGATTGAAAAATCTTGTAAGCCACTATTAATAAAACTTTTCATTTCATTGAGGCGAAATATAGGTGTAATAAATGTTTGATCTTCACTATATAGTTTTAAAAGCTTGTCACCAAATTCTGAAAATTTAAAAAAATAATTTTCTTCATTAATTTTTTCTACTACCACACCAGGATGTACTGGACACTCACCATTATCATTTAGCTCAGAATCTGTTTTTTCAAGTTCGCAACCAATGCAGTATTTTATTTCATAATTCTTTTTGTAAATATAGCCGTTATTATTACAACGGTTCCAAAATTCTTGGACCGAGGCCACATGGTGAACATCGGTTGTACGAATAAAATGTACGTCATAAGTTATACCCAGCAAATCTTTCAACCCCCGAAATCTTTCAGCGTAGTCATCTACATATTGCTGTACAGGTATCCCCTCTTTTTCAGCAGCAGTAAAAAGTTTTTGGCCATGCTCATCAGTACCTGTGTTAAAAAATACGTCATAACCTAAGAGTTTTTTATATCTAGCTATAGTGTCAGCACGAATAAACTCCATAGCAAAACCAACATGCGGATCAGCATTAACATACGGTAATGTCGTTGTAATATAAAAACTTTTGCTCATTTATTTATTTTGATATTATTTTGCTTTACTCTTTCAGAGGACCTAGTCTATGTGTTTTTTGAGCTTGCACATCATCCAAAATTTCAAGCATTAAAACTGCCATCGGCATAGCTAAGATAACGCCCAATACACCAGCTAATTTAAAACCGACTAAAATCGCAATTATCACAATCAGTGGTGGTACACCAATAATTTTACGAAACAATGTTGGTACCAAAATATAATTTTCAGCTTGCTGAATAATGATCATCGCCACCATAACCCACAGCGCAGTTGTTGGACCGACTTCAAATAAGGTAACTAAAACAGCCGGGATAATACCAAATGTAATACCATAAGGGACCATTTCCAATACTCCACACAACAGTGCCAAAATTAAGGCATACTTAACACCGGCAATTAACAACACGGTGTATGAAAGTAAAAAGATTATTAAGCCAAGCATAATTTGACCCTTTAACCATTTGGCAATTTTACGCTCAACACGCTCCCATAGAGCAACAACCATTTCTTCATTTTTTGAAGGTGTTACAATTCGTAAAAATGTCTCAACTCCCCGGTCTTGCATCGACAAATAAAATGACATGACTAAAATCAAAATAAAGTTTATTAAGCCACCAAATATACCAGCTAATGAGCCAAAAACTCCCGCTGAAACACTGCTAGCAATTTGCTTAGCGCCTAACATAACTTGATTAATGGTTCCCCCATCAGTCACTGAATCAAAAACTTTTTGCGCACCCGTAGCTAATGTTTTGTCAGTAAACGGTTTAAGAAATTCAGCTTGGGGTAAAATCTTAGTTAACTGGCCAGCCAGCTGACTAAATTCATTTACGATAATTGGGACAATAAAATAAGCCAGCAAACCCAGCAAAATCAAACCAATAAAAAATATTAGAACGACTGACAGCCTACGTGGTATCTTGTATTTTTCTTTTAAGTCTATAGCAATAACTTCCACAAACGAAGCAATGACGATAGCTACCAAGACTGGTAAAATTACACTTTTTAAATAAAATAATCCGTAAAGTCCAATACCAATAAGGGCTGTGCGCACAATTGTGCCTGTTGATATTGATATATTTTTAAATTCACTCATATTGTAATTTTACGCTTATAAAAGCTGTTTGGCAAATTCATGACCATTTTTTTGAGGTCCAATTGTGGCCAATCTAGCCAAACCTTTTTTGCACAGTAATTTTGCCACCTTTTGAATATCAGTGGCTTTGATTGATCGAATTTTACGTTCATATTCACTGGGCATTTCAATTTGGTTTTTTAATAATTCATTCTCACCAAAATAAACCGAGTAAGCATCACTAGTTTCAAGTCCTAAATACATACTGCCAATCAACGAATTTTTCGCCCTGTTAAGTTCCTCAAGACCAATACCATTTACTGCAATGTCTTGGATAACCTCCTGAATTTTAGAAATAACCAAAGCCGTTTTACTGGTTGTAACACCGGCATTAATTAAAAACAAACCATGAGCCAAGCTATTTTCAGAGTAAGCTCCGACATAATATGCCACACCAAGTTGTTCGCGTAAAAGAATAAAGAGCCTTGAGCTCATACCGCCACTTAAAATCCTAGCCAATAAATCATAAATGTGAGCATTTTTATCAAAAATAGAAACTCCGGGTAAACCTAGTATTAGGTGTGTTTGATCAGTTTTTTTATACGTATGCAAGACCCTACTTTTAGGTATATATTTTTTAATTTTTGATTTTTCGCGGCCAGCATTTAAACCACTTATATTAAAGTATTTTTTAATTAAACTTAAAACTTGTTTGTGCTGCACCCCGCCCGAAACTGAAATAACTGTACGCTGTGGTACGTATTGTAATTTATGATACCGTAATAAATCAGTTTGATTCAAGGTTTTGACCGACCCAGGAGTACCAATTGTTGTACGACCGATTGGCTGGTCGCCATACATCAAATGCAAAAATTTTTCATACACAACCCTTTGTGGCCGATCGTTATACATATTTATTTCCTCTAACACTACGCCCTTTTCTTTTTCAATCTCACTTTGTGGAAAAGTTGGGCTCAAGTAAACATCTGATACTAAATCAAACAATTTTTCTATGTGCACAACTTGACCCTTGACCCAATAAGCTGTCATATCATTTGAGGTAAAGGCATTATTTTTAGCGCCTAAAACATCAAACTCTTTGGAAATATCAAAGGATGTTTTGCGCTTTGTCGTACCCTTAAAACACATATGCTCTAAGAAATGCGATAAGCCCATTTCATTGTCGCGTTCGTAATCAGAACCAGTTTTAACAAAAACAGTAATTGTAACATTTTTAGTGTCTGGAATTGTGTGTGTCAAAATCCGCAAGCCATTTTTGAGTGTTGTTTTTTTAATTTGCATGATTTTTTAAATTAAACTAATTTTGATTTTAAATAATTTACCAATTCATCAATTTTAATCAGTTCTTGTTTTTGCGTATCACGATCACGCACAGTAACAGTTTGGTTTTCCAGACTGTCAAAATCAACCACTATGCAAAACGGCGTGCCAATTTCATCTTGCCGGCGATAACGTTTGCCAATATTGCCATTATCGTCATACATGACCCGCCCAAATTCCTGTTTTAACATACCATAGACTTCACGAGCCCTAGACTGCAATTCAGGTTTATTTTTTAGTAATGGCGACACAGCACAAATAACCGGTGCTATAGCTGGTTTAAAAGCCAGATATTGACGTATCTCGCCATCCACACCATCTTCTTTGTAAGCACTTGCAAGCAAGGCCAAAACGCTACGCTCAAGCCCAAATGATGGCTCTATGACATGCGGCACGAAGCGCTCGCCGGTAGTTTCATCAAGGTACGACAAGTCATTTAAACTGGCCCCGGTATGGCTTTGCAGATCAAAATCTGTACGGTACGCCAAGCCATAGAGCTCCTTTCGTCCAAAAGGAAAATCAAATTCAAAATCTACTGTTCGGGATGAATAGTGTGCACGATCAGCCTCTTCAACTTCCAACTCGTGTACACTGTTCATATCAATACCCAAACTATCCATCCATTCTAAAATTTCATCTTTCCAGTAGTCAAAATATTTTTGCCAATCATTTTGATTTACAAAATACTCTATTTCCATTTGTTCAAACTCACGCATACGAAAAATAAAATCCCTGGGTGTAATTTCATTACGAAAAGCTTTACCAATTTGAGCCAAACCAAAAGGTAATTTTGGGTGCAAACTATCAACCACATTTTTAAAATTAACAAACATACCCTGGGCTGTTTCAGGTCGCAAATACACAGTGGCCGACGAATCCTCAACTGCACCAATTTGTGTTGCAAACATCATATTAAAATTTCTTTGTATTCCAAAAGCTCCACCACATTCTGGGCAAGATTTTTTATTATCAAGCTGGTCAGGCCTAAACCTTTTTTTACATTCCTTGCAATCAACCATGGGGTCAGAGAAATTATCAACGTGCCCGGTAGTTTGCCAAACTTTAGCATTCATCAAAATTGCCGCGTCAATGCCGTACATATCCTCCCGATTATCTACAAACTTTTTCCACCAACTATTTTTTATATTATTTTTCAAAGCTACGCCCAATGGCCCATAGTCATACGTACCAGCTAAACCACCGTAAATTTCAGAGCCAGGGTAAATAAAACCTCGCCTCTTACATAACGATATAATTTTCTCCATCAAATCAGATTTTTCATCCATAGTTTAAATATAGCTTAAAAATGACTTTTTTAAAAGCTTGACTCTATTTACCAACACGTATTTCAACACCCTCAACGTTATTCATTTTTAAAGCATTTTTGTTTTGACTAATTTGACTGCCATTAATTGCGTCAGTCCCTGAAAATACGGTACGGTCAAGTATGGTTGGCACCTCGCCAAATTGAGCTTGTTTAGCATTTAGGCTGACCTTGAAGTAAACTTGCCTGCGAATATTTGGGGCGGGATTCTTGACCAAGTCACCAACTGTCCAAATTATTTCGCGTGAAGCCGGATTATATTTTACATCTTCGCCTGCTGGCATTACTTCGTTTGCCCACTCAAAATTTTTATTAAGCGTTGCACGCACTTGCGAACCTGTAACTAATGATTCAGTGTTTGATAAAACCCACAAAACCGAATATGTTGAGTTTATGCCAATTTTAGGTTGAAGTGTGCCCGAATTTTTAAAAGGTCCCGACGTATAACTAATCGCTTGGTCAAGTGCCACACTGGTACCCAATTTATATATACGTGAATCAATCGAGTTAACTTCTTTTACCTCACTGACTGAATCAATAGGCGTACCCTTGATTGAAACAGTGACTGAAAGCTCCTTGTTGGGCCCACTAATCAAGTTGGTTGGTTTTGGTGTAAATGTAAATCCAACAGAGCCTGATTCGCCCGAATTAGCCAGTGCCATTTTGTCATTTGTACGACTATCCCATACAATCACATTGCGGTCAGCATAAAACTCCCCTCCATCTCGAGGTATAGTGGTTGTATTATCATAAGCTGGGCCACTTAAACTAGCTACAACTTCAATATCGCGAATAGGTTGCTCGGTGTTGTTTTGCCAAACAATACTGACCGGTACGACTTGGCCATTTTGAATTGGCACAACTTGTGAATCCTCGTTAATTTTGGCCGACAAAAATGGCTTATTTAAAATAACACTATGAATCTTGCTGACATACACCGGGCTGACATTGTTATTGGTTTTATCAAATTCACCAGCATATAATCTAAAAACACGCTCCTCGTCATTAAAACCAGTAATATCACCAACAATACTGATACTTTGCGGTGTGGCCGAGGTTAAGTCACCTAAATACCAAATATTGTTGCCTGAAAATGTTGTTGGTGTAGAACTTTTGAACGTAAAGCCTGTTGGATATTCAATCTTAAGTGCAATGTTGCCCAAAGTTTCACTGCCATTTGGTGAAAGTGAGACCTTCATTGAAAAAGACTGGTTGGGCGATGAAATATTTGAAGCATCAATACCAATACCCAAAATGCTTGACCGCAAGGTGATTTGATTTATAGTCGTTTTAACAAACAAAGCATTTGAACCTGGTATGCGATACTCTAGGTCAAAAACAATATTTTTAATATCGCCCTCTTGGCCAATAATTGGCAATGTGTATGGCAAGCGCTTGGTTTCGCCAGGTGTGATTGTGCCAATTTGAATGCGTTCACTAGCTGGAATTTTGACTCCTACGCCTTTATCATATTTAATCAACAAACTAGCTAGCTCCAAATCAACTGAATTTTTATTAACAATAATAATATCAAAATTAGCTTTCTCCCCCCCTGAAACAAAAGCATTACCCAAAACTTCAAGATCAATTTTCTTATTCGTAACCAAATTATTACCACCCGACAAATAAAAGTAAGCAAAAACGACTGAAGCAACTAGGCCCAGAAAAGAAAAAATAAAAAACTTCTTAAAAAATGTGGGGTGTCTTAAACTTCTTTTCATTACGTTATTACCTGATTCGGCCCACTCTCGTGGTACGTTCCAGGCTTGTTGGGTTAATTTATGAATTTTGTCGGGGCGAATTTTTTTAATATCTTTCGTGGCAATTAAGCGTTGCTTTAAGGCCTCGATTCGGTCAAAAACTCCACCCTCTTTATTTGGGCCATTTTCAGGCCTCATATCATCCATTGGCATTAGCTTTATTATAGCAAAAATTATAAATGTATGTGCGAAATAACTTCATCAATCCGTGTAATGATTTGCCTTTTTTGATTACCAATTAAAATGCCAGTTTCAATAAATTCTAAATCCGCGGGTGTGCTGTGCCAATAGCCCAAATTATGCAAAATAACAATCATGGCCACAATATCCAAATTTTTATTTTCGTTTTTAAAAATTTTTAAAATGTCTTCAAAAAGTTTTGGGTGCGGTTCATCTGAAACTACAAAGCGCGCCAAGAGGGCCGAAACTTTGGCCCGGGCCAAAGTTTCGGCCCTACTTAATAAATGCGCCTCTGGCCGTACTGCCCCGACACGAAAGCTGTCCCTAGTTTTAATCAAGTCAATTTCAGGTACCCTATATAAACCCAAAGCAAAGCGAGTTTTAGATGCTAATTTCCTAGCTCCTTGAGCAGTCGCCAAAATCATCCCAAAATCGCGTGTAAAAATCTTTAAAAACAAATTCGTTTCGCCCTTGGGTTTAACAGCCACAATAAAACCCTGGGTATGGTAAATATGATGCGCCATAAGCCTATTATAGCTTATTTTAAAGCCTCCCCAACCTCTTGACTTTTTCCACCTATGGTGCTATAATACAAGCAGGATAATAAACCTTTAGTACATGAAAACAAACAATACAAAAGTGGTTGAAAAAGCCACTTACACATGCATTGAAACGGTAGCCGCAGATGGTGGCAAACCAAACTTTCTCGTAAGAGAATTACTGAGGGAACCACAAACTGATGGCCCCAACAAGATTATAACCACCATATTTTGGATGGATCAAAACGGCCATGCTCTCAAGCAGGCGGCCGAAAAAATTTGGACACACTGCATCAACGACTGGCAACCAAAACCGGAGCCAAAAACATTGCCTTGGCGATTAATTGATCCTGCGAGAAGGACCGCAAAAATGATAAGGCATGCCGTGCAGAACGGGTTACCAATGGACAGTATTTTCAAAAAAACTGCACCTGAAAAGCAACCTGAGAAGATTTTTAAAACGGAGATTCCAAAAATTGAGTTGAAGTATGTCGAGGGTAAAGCTTCGTATACAACAGTAGCAGTGATAGCTCCGACAGAAAAGAAGACGCCAAATAAGGTTAAAGGCTTGATGCAAATAAATCTTTCTTCAAGCGTTAGACCTGAAGCGATTACAAAACTACTTCAGTTAAAGGCAACGCTTCCAAAAGTAAGAGTACGCAAACAGGCATAAAATATCTTGCCTGCGCCCGCTATGAAAATAGCGGGCTTTTTTTATTTTTACTTAAAAAATTCTAAAACTTCAGGTAATTTCAATACCCCATCATCTTCAGTAAAATGGCCTTTGTTTGGTAAAATTATAACTTGGGCATTTAATTCTTTTTCAAAAATATTTTTATTTTCATCTATACAACCGAATGGCTCATTGCTTGAAAGTAAAACTTTTATATCAGGGCAAATTTGCTTGATCCTTTCAAAATCAATTGACGTTTTCAGCCATGGCTGAGCGATATCTACAATTTCCTGACCTTCTTCTTCTAAACCAGTTAGATTAAACCAGCCGGC
>Ga0209541_10009410_pt1 | contig 15836 bp, 17 predicted proteins | sample RifCSPlowO2_01_FD_184027 | JGI IMG/M metagenome (GOLD analysis project Ga0209541, IMG submission 184027) | Groundwater microbial communities from Rifle, Colorado - Rifle CSP2_plank lowO2_0.1 (SPAdes) (version 2) | ecosystem: Environmental > Aquatic > Deep subsurface > Groundwater | place...
CGATGTCGGCTCATCTTATCCTGGGGCTGGAGAAGGTCCCAAGGGTTTGGCTGTTCGCCAATTAAAAAGGTACGTGAGCTGGGTTCAAACCGTCAAAAAAGAACCAAAGATATCGAGAACACACGGCGGCCTTCACGAGTAATCGTGATTGAAAAACCGACTCATATCGGTGAACTCCATAGAAATTTTTAACCTGGATTTCTAGGGACAATACCGAGGGAAGTATGTAGTAAGGCTTAGCCTTACTCATACCCCGTAGAGACTTCTCGCCGAAGAGGCGAGAGATGGAAGCAGAAGCTTTCATAACACGTCGGTCTTCCTTGAGAAGGAAGGTGGTATAGTCCGATCCATCTGGTAACAGATGAAAAACAAAATTAGCGTGAGACAGGTTGGTCCCTATCTACCGCAGGCGTCGAGTCTTGAGGAGATTCGTCTCTAGTACGAGAGGACCGAGATGAACGAACCTCTGGTGTACCAGTTGTCGTGCCAACGGCATTGCTGGGTAGCTAAGTTCGGAACGGATAAGCGCTGAAAGCATCTAAGCGCGAAGCCAACTCCAAGATGAGGACTCAAAGATCCCTCCGAGACGAGGAGGTTGATAGGCTCCAGATGTAAGTCCTGTAAGGGATTAAGTCGAGGAGTACTAATGATCGTCGCAATATTCCTGGCTAGCAATTAGTGATTGCTTCAAAATTTTGAATCCAGAGATGGGGATTATACTGAGGTTGTCCCACCCGTTCCCATCCCGAACACGGAAGTGAAATACCTCAAGGCCGATGGTAGTCGCAAGGCGAGAGTAGGTAGTCCCCATCTCTGTATTCAATCTCGCAAATTGTTTCCCTTGAAATTCCCGGAGGTGCCTTTATAATAGATCAATGAGGAATCTGATTTTAAGGAGAAGATTCGGCATATTGGTTTTGGTGATTTTATCGTTTTTGTCTTTGAATCTTATTTCTTCTCAAGTGCGAGAATTCGCAACATCTATATCTTCTCCCTTGCAGGTTTCTCTGTGGCAAGCGGGAAAGAATATATCCACTTTTTTTGGTGGGGGCAGTTTGCGTACGGAAAACGAGGTCTTGCGGCAGGAAAATTTTGCCCTGCTGCAGAAACTTATTTCCTTGCAGGACGTGGAAAGAGAAAATGAAGAATTGCGCAGAATGTTGGACTTAGGGTTGGCAGAAGAGTTTCGTATGGTGATGGCTGAAGTTATTGGGAAAAATCTTGTGGAAGATGTCATTACCATTCGAGGGGGGCAGAATCAGGGAATTCAAAAAGGAATGTCGGTTATTGCTTCTGGCACCATTGCCGTAGGAAAAGTTGTGGAGTCGTTCTCCGATCATGCGCGCGTGCAGTTGATTTCAGCCGACGAAGCCAGAACGGATGCGCAAATTGCAGGGACAGAAACGACCGGTGTGGTAAGGGGGGCGGGTGGCCAGAAACTTATGTTTGACTTGGTCCCGCAGGAAGATGAACTCGGTGTTGGAGATATGGTGGTTACGAGTAATTTGGGCGGCGTGTTCCCAAAAAATTTGTTGATCGGCGAAATCACAGAGATTTTGAAAGCTGGATCTGATCCCTTCCAAAAGGCAAGCGTGAAGCCATTTTTTAGTTTAAAATCCCTTGAAACAGTATTTGTAATTACTTCTTTGCGCCCATGAAACAAGCGATTGTCCTCTTTCTGGTGTTCTACGTTTTTGCGCTTTTACAGATGAGTTTTTTTGTTCATTTATTTCCCAATGGATTGGTTCCCAATCTCATTATTTTAAGCGTAGTCTTATTGAGCATATTTGAACGCCGAGGCTCCTACGCGAGTTTTGTGGCAGCTCTATTTGGTGGATTCTTGCTAGATGTGTTTTCGGGGGGGGTTATAGGGCTTTGGGCCCTTGGTTTGGGTTTTGCTTCTTTACTCATAAAGCTCATATTAGAGGATTATGTCAGGTTTCCCATTCTTAAAAAATTTTAGGGGATTACGTGTCAAACGCTCCCGGGGCGATTTTGAGCTACAAGATGTTTTTCTGGATAAGTTTGTCGCGGAGCAAGAGATGGCTTCCGGGATGTATGGAGAGCAAAAACTGGAAGTTCCGCTTTCTCAGTGGTTGCTTTGGGCGCTCTATGCCAGCTTTCTTGTGTTGTTTCTGGTACTTTTTGCGCGGACATTTCAGCTGCAGGCGTTCGCGGGAGAAGAGCTGCAAAGAAGGGCGCAAGAAAATACTATTCGAAGCCAGCCTTTAGATTCAGATCGAGGAGTTATTTACGATGTCAATGGCAAACAGTTAGTGTTTAACAAACCAAGTTTTGATTTTGTCTGCGACAAGCGCGATTTACCCCCAGAGCGCTCTGACAAAGAACGTATTCTGCGGCAGAGCGCGGACATTCTGGGTATCCCATTTTCGGATTTGCGGGCAGAATTCGATAAAACGACAAACCCAAAATTTTTAATAGCGCAAAATCTCTCCCATGATCAGCTCATTATGTTAGAAACAAAACTCGAAGAATTGGTGGGATGTGATATTGAAAGGAATACCATCCGAGAATATGTTGCAGATCCCACGTTTGCGCACGTGTTGGGGTATACCGCAAAAATTTCCGCAGACGAGCTCAAGCAGTATCCGGAGTATGCGATAACCGACCAAATCGGGAAAACCGGGATTGAGCGATCGTATGAAGCAGAATTGCGCGGGGTGCCAGGAAGGAAATTGACGGAGAAAGACGCCTTGGGTTTGGTGGTGAAAGAAAAGGGAGAAATTCCTTCACAATCCGGGAATAGCGTTGTGCTGTGGCTCGATTTTGAGCTTCAAGAGAAAGTAGGGGAAGCCCTCGGGCGCACGCTTGAGAGAATAGGTGCCCAGAAGGCAGCCGGCATTGCGTTGGATCCTAAAACAGGAGGAGTTCTTTCTTTGGTAAGCATCCCAGGATTCGACAGCAATCTTTTTTCGCGCGGCATCAGCCACACGCAGTATGCGGAAATTACCTCTGACCCTTTGAATCCGCTTTTTAACCGTGCAATCGCAGGAAACTATCCTACCGGTTCTACTATTAAGCCTTTCATCGCAGCGGGAGCTTTGGAAGAACACATTATAGATCCCGAAAAGAAGATTTTTACAAAAGGATACATTGAAATTCCTCACGCTTACGATCCTGAAATTGTGTATCGATTTAACGATTGGAAGGATCATGGTTGGGTTGATATGCGCGATGCTCTCGCTGTTTCGAGCAACGTGTATTTTTATACCATTGGAGGAGGATTTGAGGACCAAGAGGGGCTTGGCCCGAGGCGGCTGAAAGAGTATCTCACCAAATTTGGTTTGGGCGCCAAAACCGGTATAGATTTGTCTGGCGAAGCCAAAGGCCTTATCCCGGATCCTGAATGGAAGATGCAGGCGAAGGACGAGGGGTGGTGGGATGGTGACACGTATAACCTTTCTATCGGCCAGGGGAATTTGCTGGCCACGCCCCTGCAGGTGGCTTCCGCATTTACGGCCATCGCGAACGGCGGCGCATTGTACAAGCCTCAAATGGTGAAAGAAATTATTGATAAAGAGGGAACTCGAGAAACTTTTCCGCAAGTCGTACGGGAGCATATCATGGAGCAAGAAAATCTCGAAGTGGTGCGCGACGGAATGAGACAGGCAGTCAAATGGGGTTCGGCGGTTATTTTGAATCAAATGCCCGTATCGTCTGGCGCAAAGACAGGAACCGCGCAAACCGGAAGAAAGAACGAGGAAGGGTTGGATTACTTGTATAGCTGGGTTGTTGTATTCGCGCCTTACGAAAATCCAGAGATCGTGCTGGTCGTGATGGTCGAAGACGCAAAAGAGGGCAGCTTGGCGGTGTTGCCGGTTGCCAAGGAAGTATTAGAGTGGTATTTTACACGATAAATTTCTAATTTCTAATTCCTAATTTCTAATGAATGACCTAATGACAAAATGTTTAAAATATTAAGGAATTAAAAAATTGATTAAAAATTCAAAATTAAAAATTAAGAATTTATGTCCAAGTTCGTAACTGCGGAAGGTTTAGAAAAACTAAAGAAGGAGTTGGAGTATTTGAAGACCACAAAACAAAAGGAATTGTCAGAGCGCCTGCGAAAGGCAATCGCGTTTGGAGATCTGTCAGAGAACTTCGATTACCATGACGCGAAAGAGCAGCAGGAGATGCTGCAAAGGCGCATTGCCGAATTAGAGGAAGAAATCCACGAAGCAAAAGTGGTGGATCCGCCAGCTGGCGGAGGAAAGTCAGACAAAGTGCAGATTGGTTCTACGGTAATGGTGGGAGGGTTTAACCCGCAGATTTTTAAGATTGTTACCGCAAGCGAGGCCGACCCCTTGGAAGGGAAGATTTCAGCTGAATCTCCCATAGGATCCTCGCTCCTGGGCAAAAAAGTGGGGGATGTAGTGCAGTGTGAAACCCCGGACGGGAACCGCGAATGCAAAATCGTAAAGATTGATTAAGAAGGGCAGATGGGGTATTCTTATTGTAATGGCGAGTATAGATGAGATTAAAAAGGAGCGACTGAAGAAGCTGGAGCGGATTCAGGGGGCCCGCCTTCGCCAGGGCTACGGCGAGGCGAAGGAGTCGGCGTATCCGGCAAGCACGAAAAGGACGCATATAGTGGCGGAAGCGCTGGTTGATTTCGCAAAACTCTCGAAATCAAAAAAAGAGATTTTTTTGGTTGGACGAATCCGCGCGATTCGCGGACATGGCGGCTCCACGTTTTTGAATATTGAGGACGGCACTGGAGGCATTCAAGCATATCTCAAAAAAGATGGAGTGGGGGAGAAGGCATATCAAAGTTTTCTTGACCTTTTTGATATTGGAGATTTTGTCCAGCTTCGAGGCACGCTGTTTAAAACAAAAAAAGGAGAAAAAACTCTTGAGATTTCGAGTTATAAAATGCTGGCAAAATCACTATTGCCTCTGCCTGAAAAATGGCATGGGTTACAGGATGAAGAAGAGCGTTTTCGCAAGCGTTACCTGGACTTGATGTTCAATCCAGAAGTAAAAGCAAAGTTTGAAATACGGGCAAAGATTATTCGAACGCTCCGGATGTTTCTTGATGAGCAAGGATTTCTTGAGGTCGAAAGTCCAGTTCTGCAAAGTGTATACGGCGGAGCGGATGCCAAGCCATTCCGCACCCATATCAATGCTTTTGACATGGATATGTATCTCCGCATTTCTCTGGAGTTGCCTTTAAAGCGGTTAATGGTGGGCGGTTTTGAAAAGGTATATGAGATGGGAAGAGTGTTTAGGAACGAAGGAGTAGACAGGCAGCATAACCCTGATTTTACTATGCTCGAGTTCTATTGGGCATATGCTGACTACAAAGATATGATGAAGCTAACAGAAGAAATGTTTTCATATTTGCTCGCTGGCGAGTTATTCGGCACCAAGAAAATTTGGTACGAAGAGAGAGCTATAGATTTTAAAACTCCCTGGCCAAGAGTTGAATATCGGGATTTGATAAAAACCCATACAAAGCTCGACATCGAAACTTTAAATCGCGACGCTTTAGCGAAAGAGGCACAAAAACTCGGCCTTGTAATTGAATCTACCTGGGGCAAAGGGAAAATTATCGATGAAATATATAAGAAATACTGCCGACCAAAAATCTGGGAGCCAACGTTTGTAATCCATCATCCCTCTGAAATGTTTCCATTGGCAAAACAGCGGCCAGAAAATCCGCAGGAAGCGGAAACGTTTCAGCTCGTGGTTGCCGGCGGATGGGAGCTTGTGAAAGCGTATTCAGAACAGAACGATCCGCTTGTCCAGCGCAAAGCGTTTGAAGCGCAGGAGAGTCTTTTCAGAAAGGGATTGGAAGATGCCCAGCGCATGGATACGGATTTCGTGGAGGCGCTGGAGTATGGCATGCCTCCGACGGCAGGTTTTGGCATGGGCATCGACCGCTTGGCCGCCTTGCTCACCAACACCCATTCTTTGCGCGAAGTAATTCTATTCCCCACAATGAAACCACGCCACGACATAAACATCCAAGATCGCATTGGACTGAGCGATAAAACTGAAGTAAGAAAGACCAGAAAAGATGCTAGACATTAAATTTATCAGAGAGAACCCAGAGAAGGTGAAAGAGGGATGCAAAAAAAAGAATGTTGAGGTTGATATCGGCAAGATTTTGGAATTGGACAAGAGAAAGCGCGAGCTGCAGCAGCAAATAGAAAGCTTGCGCGCGCGCCATAGCGATACTAGTACTCAGATTGGCGTGGTTTTAAGGAATACGCAAGGACCTGGCCCTGTATCTGCTGGTCTAGAGATAATAAGCAGGGGGAAGGATGAAAAGAAGGAAATTGAGAAAATTGAGAAGCAGATAGAAGAGATTGAAGGGGGGGTGAAATCGCTTCTCGTACAGTTGCCGAATTTACCGTTTGACGATGTGCCTGTGGGCGACGAGAGCAAAAACGTGGTGTTGAGACAGTGGGGTAAGATTCCAAAGTTTGCGTTTGAGCCAAAAGATCATCTGGAGCTTGGCGAGGCGCTGGATATTATTGACGTAAAGCGTGCTGCGAAAGTTTCTGGCGCCCGCTTTGGATATTTGAAAGGAGACGCCGCGCTTTTGGAGTTCGCGTTAGTTGAGCTTGCGATGAAAACCGCGACGAAAAAAGGATTTACTCCTATTATTCCGCCTGTATTTGTGCGTTCTGAAATTATGCAAGGCATGGGGTATGTAGATACTCCGGAAGATTTAGCTGAACGCTACTTTTTTGAGAAAGACGGCTTGTTCTTGGTGGGTACTGGCGAGCAATCGGTGGGGCCGATGTACGCAGATGAGATTTTTGAAGAAAGCGAGCTTCCAAAACGCTACGTTGCTTTTTCCACGTGTTTCAGAGAAGAGGCGGGTTCCTATGGGAAAGACACGAGAGGCATTTTACGCGTGCATCAGTTTGATAAGGTGGAATTGTTTAGTTTTGTAAAGCCGGAAGATTCCAGGAAAGAGCATGAGTTTTTGATTGCGTTTGAGGAAAAGCTTTGGCAGGCGTTGAAAATTCCATACCAAGTTGTGCATCTTGCGACTGGAGATATGTCGCGACCGTCGGCTTCTACGTACGATATTGAGGCGTGGATGCCGGGTCAAAAGAAATACCGCGAAGTAAGCTCTGCTTCGAATGTCACTGATTTTCAGGCACGCAGGCTGAATATTCGCTATCGCACAAAAGAGGGGAAGCCAGAGTTTGTGCATATGCTCAATGCAACAGGATTTCCTATTGGAAGGACGATTATCGCGATTCTGGAAAACTATCAGCAGAAAGACGGAAGTGTGAAAATACCGGGAGCGTTGCAGGGGTATATGGGAAAGGAAAAAATAGAAAGACCGGCCTAGTGGTCGGTCTTTGGCGGAGCGTTTGCCCGCATAGTGCGAATAGCGACGATGCCACGTACAAGAAGTACGAATGGCAGGAGTACTAGAGCGGTTACCAGGGCTATCGGCACAATCCTGCTCCAGATGTGCAGATTGGCCAGAGTCGTACTATTGCCTTGCTTCACGAGCGATTCCCGCGCTCGTAATATATTGTGCCGTTGTGCCCTGACTGCATGGGTAAATGCCCAAATGAGGTAAAGAACGTACCCAATTGCCGCTCCCAAGCCAAGCAGCTCCATGATAACTCCTTTCGTGCCGTTTCAGCAGAGTTTTTATATATTATTTCTTTGAAAATGTCAAAATGAGGCGTGAAGAGAAAATAGCGATTGGATCCTCAACGGTTTCCTATACAATTACAGGAGAAGGAAAACCTATCCTTATTTTGCATGGATGGGGGAGTTCTTCGAATTCGTGGGTGAAAGTTGCAGAATTGCTTGCGCAAAAAGGATATCGCGTGATTGTGCCTGATTTGCCGGGGTTTGGGAGGACGCCTGCACCCTTGCCTCGCCGCAGCCCGACGGGCGAAGGCGGGTCTGCTGTCTGGGGCGCGGAAGAGTACGCGGAATTCGTGAATGAGTTCGTCGGGAAACTCGGTTTGCAAAAGTTCATTCTTGCGGGTCATTCCTTTGGAGGGCAGCTTGCAATTCAGTTTGCGGTTCAACATTCAGAAAAGGTGGAAAAACTTGTGTTGATCGCGGCGGCTGCCGTACGTCGCACTCCCGGCGTCTTCAAAAAACTAGTAATGGCAGTGGCAAAAATTGTGAGCATTCTTTTGTACCTGGTGCCGTTCGAGGACTTGCGCAACAACATCCGCAGTGCCTTATACATGGCAATTCGCCGGCGGGACTATGTGCGCACGCAAGGGATTATGCGAGATGTTTTCAAAAAAGTCATTACACAAGATTTAACCGCGAAGTTTTCAAAAATTACTGCCCCCACGTTGATTATTTGGGGCGACAAAGACGAAATGACTCCAATCAAGGATGCCTACCTAATGCAAGAGTTTATTCCCAACTCTAAGCTCGAGATTATTGAAGGAGGTAAGCATGCCTTAAATTTCCAAATGCCGGAAGTGTTGGTAAAACGTATCGTAGAATTTATATAGTATGGCTATATTTTGGGTTGCTGACGCGATTTTCACAGCTTTTCTTTATCTTGTTATTGGTTTTTGGATCGTTCGCACGGCAAAATCCGCGTTATTTTACCTGTATCTTTGGCAATTGAAAGAGTACCACATAGGGCGTTTTTTAGACCACTTCCGTACGGCGCAAGGGAAGAACCTTCTGATCAATAAACTTTTTGTTGTAAAGGTTTTTTTATTCCTGTTCTTTCTCTTCCCTATGTGGGCAGCGACAGCCGATTTTCAGCTTGCCTATTTTGGGGTAGTCTTTTTCATCCTTTCTGTTGTAGTTCCGCTTTTCACGCTCACTGTTTTGTATGGGTTGGAAGCAGTACGTTTCCGTTCCTCGCGGAAACCAGTTTTTACGGAAAAAACGATTCTTCTCTTTGTACTCATTCTTTTTGGTGAGTTTTTGGCGATTCTCCTCGTCCATCGGCTATCCGCGTTTGTTGTGACATTTCATTGGGGCTTTGTTGCTTCGACTTTTGTATACCCCATTGGTTTGTTGGTAGTTGACTTATTAATGCCTCTATTCGTGTCTGCGGTGGTGCTGGCATTACAGCCGTTTGCGGTGCTGGCGAGAAACAGGATTATTCGGCAGGCACGAGAGAAGAGGAAGAAGTTTAAAAATTTAAAAGTGGTTGGCATTACGGGGAGCTATGGTAAAACTTCCACCAAAGAATTCCTGGCATACATTCTGGGGCAGAAGTTTCAGGTTTTAAAAACGCCAGAGCATATGAATTCAGAAATGGGAATTGCCCAAACTATTTTGCGAAGCTTAACTGATGAACACGATATATTTGTATGCGAGATGGGAGCCTATAATAAAGGCGGGATTAAACTGCTTGCGGATATTGTGAAGCCGGATATTGGCATTGTCACCGGAGTAAACGAGCAGCATTTGGCTACGTTTGGCTCAATGGAGAATTTGTTGAGCGCGGAAGGGGGAGGGGAGTTGGCAGAGGCATTACCCAAAGAAGGAGTACTGTTTGTAAATCAAAATGCAATCAGTCGACTGGCTGACAAAATTCACTACAATGCAAAATGCAAAGTTAGTACTCCGCAAATTCCGCAGACCAAAGTAGCAAAAGATTATATCTCTTTCGAGGTAGAGGGAGTGAGTTTCCGGGTGCCAGTATACGGTGGTCATAATGTGCAGAATTTGTTGCTTGCTATAGCCGCGGCAAAAGAGCTGGGAATGAGCATAGAAGAAATTGCAAAAGTTGCAGAGTCAATGCCATTGGAGCTAAGCGCGATGAAAGTGAAAAAGATTGAAAGCGGCGCCACGGTTATTGATTCCACGTATTCTGCTAACCCGGATGGGGTGATTGCGGATTTGGAATATTTGAATTTATATGAAGGAAAGAAAGTTTTGGTAATGCCTTGTTTAATTGAGCTTGGCCCGGCAGCCAAGGAGGCGCACAAACGTATTGGCCAGAAAATAGCAGAAGTTTGCGACTTGGCGATTATTACGACAAAAGAACATTTTGAAGATATAAAAGAAGGAGCCGGCGGTAGCGATAGGGTAGTATATATGGAAAACGCGCAAGAAATTGTGGAAACGATAAAAGGAGCAAACGCTATTTTGCTGGAAGGCGGTAAAGAAAGCCGCCTCCAACTGCAGCTTCTCGCCTTGCTTTTAGACAATGATTAAACCGATTTCCATATCATTATCGCCGAATACGGAGCCAGATGATGTAGGACTTGCTTTTGGTTTGCTGTTTTGCCCATGGCAATGGGGGAGGGGTGGCGCAACAGAAAAGCTGGAACAAGAATTTGCAAAAAGGCTTGGCGTAAAATATGCGTTTGCGTTTAATAGCGGACGGTCGGCGTTTTTGGCGATTTTGGACACGCTGAATGTAGAGAAAGGGAGTGAAATCCTGTTGCAAGCGTTTACCTGCAACGCTGTGCCCAACCCCGTGATGTGGGCCGGATTGAGACCTGTTTATGTGGATTGCAACGAAGACGATTTTAATATTGATGTTGAGGATTTGCGGCGCAAGGTTACTCCCAAAAGCCGCGCGGTTATTGTACAGCATACGTTTGGACTGCCGGCAAATATGGATAGGGTGATGGAGCTGTGCAGCGAGCATAACCTTGTTTTAATTGAGGATTGCGCGCACGCGCTGGGTGCGGCATACAAAGGGAAACAGGTGGGTACATTTGGGAGAGCGGCGTTCTTCAGCTTTTCCCGGGATAAGGTAATTTCTTCGGTATATGGCGGCATGGTAATTACAAATGATGGTATTTTAACAGAAAAGCTGCGCGCGTTTCAGAAAACCGCGGATTATCCTTCGGCTTCGTGGGTTGCTCAACAGCTACTGCATCCTCCGGTGTTGAACTGGAAAATCTTGCCGACCTACCGCGTGTTGGGCAAGTATGTGCTGGTTGCTTTCCAAGTGCTTCACGTTCTTTCCAAAGCGGTACACTGGAAAGAGAAAAGGGGAATGCGGCCGGGATATTTTCCCAAAAGAATGCCCAATGCGTTGGCGATCTTGGCGCTTCGGCAGTTGGAGAAACTGGGGCGTTTTAACGAACACCGCAAAAAGATTGCCCGACAATATTATAAGGCGCTCGCAGACACCTCTTTTGAGTTGCCAGAATTTTTTGGGGAGCGAGAGAATATCTTTTTGCGGTTTACCGTGAAGCACCCAAAAGCGCACGAGATTATTCAAAATGCATGGGCGCAAAACTTGTTACTAGGGGATTGGTACACAAGCCCTGTAGCTCCCGACGATACAAGATTGGAGGCGGTACAATATAAACAAGGAAGTTGTCCGAAAGCGGAAAAGCTTGCCAAAATAACGTTGAATCTGCCCACGCATATCAATATCAATAAGAAACAAGCAGACCAAATTATTCAGTTCCTTAAGCGCGCAGGTTAACTTTTTTCGGGAGGTGTGATATAAAGTAGCCAGAGGCGCTCATCACAAACCCTAAACGGGAGGATGTGCGATGCCCTTTAAACACGACATGACGCAGAGAGGGTGGAAGCTGCTCGAGGATGCTGACGAGAAGCCACCAGAGATATCTATTTGTGATCTCGAGTTTGTCTCTTATCTTCGCCCACGCGAGTATATGATTGGCGGGCCGCTGCTGCTCGAGCGAAGTCAGGAGCTCGGCGCGAAGTTCGGCCAGATCGCTGCGGAACTCCTTCTGCCTAGTCAAAGGACGTTCCCAGCAGATTGGCGAATATGCAAAGTTCTCTTCCCAAGGACGGTCTGGCTGGATTGCGACGGAAACCGCCGTATTCCGGGTTGGCGCTGGGAATATACAGTGTGGCGGATTTACTTTCCCCATCTGGGGAACGCGTTCTTTGACCGAGATCACGTCGGCGTGCTGCGCCCGCGCGCGCGGCTGTTCTAGAGGTTTCTTGATCCTTTGGCTCAAGCCCTTGCAGAGATTTTCAAAGCAAGGGCTTTCTTTTTGGGCTTTAAAAATAGGCTCTAAAATGGTATTTGTGAAAGAAGAATGAAGATAAAGGAAATTACAAAGAAAGACGAATGGGAAGGATTTTTGGCAGAGTGCAAAGAAAAAACCTTTTTCCAGTCTTGGAGTTGGGGTGAGTTTAGAGGGGCGGTGGGCGAGAAAATATGGAGATTCGGAATATATAATGCGGAGCAACTTGTCGCGGTGGCTCTCGCGTCGAAAAAAACCGCAAGAAGGGGAACGTATTTGGAAATAGCGCATGGCCCCATCACACAAACCCAAAGCCCCAATTTTCAAATTCTAAAAATTCTTTTGATAGAGCTGAAAGAAATTGCGCGTAAAGAAAAAGCGAGTTTTATCCGGGTAAATCCTTTGTGGGAAAGAAGTGCCGAAAATAAAGAGATCTTTAACGAATTAGGGTTTAGGCGGGCGCCTATGTATTCCACATACGAATCAAGCTGGAAATTGGATATTACGCCAAGCGAGGAGGAACTTTTGGGAAACATGCGCAAAACCACGCGGTATCTCATTCGCCAAACTCTCAAAAATAAAGATATCGAGGTGCGGCAGAGTTTGGAGTCTGGCGATATAGAACGGTTTCATTCTTTGAGCCGCGCGGTGGGGGAGCGGCAAAGGTTTACTCCTTTCTCAAACAAAGATACGGCAAAAGAGATAGCCGCATTGCAAAAAGATGGCGAGGTTTCTCTGTTTTTTGGATTTTATAAAGGCAAACCCGTGGCGGCGGCGCTAGTTGTGTTTTGGTCGGGGATAGGATTTTACCATCAGGGAGCATCTCTCGGAGAATACGCAAAATTTTCTATTCCGTATTTGGTGCAGTGGGAAGCAATAAAAGAAGCAAAGCGCCGGGGATGCGCGCTGTATGATTTTTGGGGATATGTGGACCCCAAGAAATATCCCAAACACCCATGGGCAGGGCCTACGCTGTTTAAGATGGGATTCGGGGGTACGCCCTATGAGTATATAAAAACGCATGATTATCCATTATCATGGAAGTACTGGCCTACTGCGATTTTTGAAACGATTCGGGCAAAGCGGCGGGGACTCTAAAGTATGCGGGCAAAACGATATAAGCTACAGAGGCGATTGAAGCCAAAGCGATCGCGAGTGAAAAAGCTCCTGAAAAGCAAGGTTTTTTGGGTTGGTATTCTTGGGTTTTTTGTCCTGGCGGGCTCGGCATACGGCATTTTCTTCACGCCATTCTTCCAGATAAAGCATATTGAAATTCGGGGGAATAAAAATATAGCAGAAGAGGAATTGCGCCAGGCGGTAAGCGAACCTCTTTCAGGGCACGTTGTATTTTTTAAAAAGAGTCACTTTTTGCTTGCGAACGCTGCCGGGGTTGCCGCAAAAATTCAGGCCGTGTTTCCGGAAATAGAATCGGTTGCGGTGCAAAAGAAATTTCCGGACAAGGTGCGAGTAACCGTGCAAGAGCGGCAGGGGATTGCGACATGGTGCCAAAACAAAACTCTTAGTATAGAGCTTGAAGGTTCACAAGAGCAAACGACGCGATCCATCCGCCAATGTTTTACGCTTGACAAGCAAGGAGTAATTTTTGAAGAAACGGAATCGGCAAAAGAGGTAACTCTTTCTGCGGAAGGCGTGGAGGTCGCGTTGGGGGATCAGGTGGTTGCCCCTGTCGCGCTCGAACACATACTGCAGTTTCAACGGAGCGTGGATGCATTTCCCTTGTTTGAGCAAGTCGGGTTGCGCGTGTTATCTTTGCTCGTTGTCTCAAAAGAGAGAGTGAACGCGGGAATTTCAGAGGGCTGGGAAATATATTTCAATCCTTCAGCAGGGGTGGATTGGCAGATTCAGAAAGTAAAGCTCGTGCTCGAACAGGAGATTTCCTCGCAGCGCCGCCCATTTTTGGAATACATCGATTTGCGCTTCGGCGACCAGGCGTATATCAAGTATCGGCAATAAATTATCTTTTCTTAGGCTTTACTAAACCGATATAATCTGCTATAGTTGATATATCGGATGATCTCTATGGCAAAAAGTAAAGTAAATAAAACTTATACCCGGCTTTTCGTCTTAGAGGAGGCGCGTCGCCGTACGCTTATCGAAAGCACGGCGTCATCACTACGTCTCGCCGGCATTAGTATTAGCAATGAAAAAGTTGAACAAATAATAAATCTTTCAATACTTGATTCGGAGTTTGAAAAGCGCATCGAGAAAATATTAACCCAAAAACAGCTTGCGGTTTGGGGCTACCTTCAGAAAGTTGACAGTGGTACGCCGCGCGAAATCGCCGAGCAAACAGAAGTTGCTTATCCCACGGTCAGGCAGGCAATCGATAAATTAATGCGCTTGAAAAAAATCGAAAGATTAGGGCAAGGGAGAAGTACGAGGTATGGGAAGTTGTAAAACTTCCGCATCGCCAAAAAAGTTGCCCGCCTCCGCGCCTTAACCGTCATCAAGGGATAACACTTCGGGAGAAAAGATTTTAAACTATATTAATGAATCTGGTGCTCGAAACAAGACTGGGCAACGCATACAAAAGCCAATCGCAAAAAGCGCGAGTTTTGACCGAACATTGGGTTGATAGCCAGGTTTACTGCCCAAACTGTGGCCATCTCGCTATCGACAAATTCGGCAACAATAAACCTGTCGCTGATTTTTTCTGTGCGAACTGCAAAGAAGAGTACGAACTGAAGAGCAAGAGAGATTCTGTCGGCATAAAAATTGTTGACGGAGCTTACAAGACGATGATTGGACGGCTGCAAGAAAGCAACAATCCGAATTTCTTTTTCCTTAGCTACGACTTGCAGAATCTTGAAGTGCTGAATTTTCTTGTTATACCAAAGCACTTTTTTGTGCCCTCGATAATTGAAAAGCGTAAAGCTCTAGCTCCTACCGCACGTCGCGCCGGTTGGGTTGGATGCAACATTCTATTACAGAGTATCCCTCAAACAGGAAAGATATTTTTTGTTCGCAACAGGATTGTCGAGCCCAAAGAAAGCGTGCTACATAAGTGGAAGAAAACGCTTTTCTTGCGTGAGGAGAAGGAGATTGCCGTAAAAGGATGGTTGTTGGATGTTATGCGCTGCGTTGAGAAGGTTGGCAAAAAGGAGTTTGCGCTCGACGATGTGTATGCTTTTGAGGGGGAGTTAAGCAAACTTCATCCAGACAATAGGCATATTAAAGATAAGATTCGCCAGCAACTGCAAGTTTTGCGCGATAAAGGGTATCTTGAGTTTGTCTCCCCTGGGCATTATCGATTTGCTTGACAATCCTTTCTATTCGATCAAGGATCAAGAAATGAGGTCTTCTGAAATATGAAATTAAAAGAACTTATTAAGGAGCTAGAAAATATAGCAAGTAGCATTGATAATCCCAATAGGGTGGAAGTTACAATGGCGGATTATATTCCGGTGGTGAAGCCAATCTATAAAAAGAATACGGTTTTCATTACTGATGTCGCCCCGGAAACAGATGAAGAGTAGACAAGTATGAATTTTACGATTAGCCCATTTATCGCAAAGCTTGTTTTGAGGGCTATTCCATACAGTTTATCGCACCGCATTTTGGTAATGTGCCGCGGGTACAGCGAAGACTATGAAAACTTCACCGAACTTGTCTGGGAAGACGACAAAAACCTGGATTTCTACGACAAAGAAACCTACCCGCAATTCCAGATATGGTTTGTGTAACACAACCATAAATTCCTTTTGTTAAAGTTAATAGTTGAGAAGCAAGAAATATGATATTCCTCGTGTGGTGTGGGGAAAATATCTTGAGCCTAAGCAAAAAGAAATTTTCAAGAGGGCAAAAGAAGAATTGCGTGATACGCCGCAATGAAAATATCAGTGAAGGTGAAACCCGGGGCGAGGGAAGAATATATAAAAGAAATAGGGGAGGGGAATTTTGAGGTGTCGGTAAAAGAGCCGCCCG
>Ga0209541_10009411_pt1 | contig 15835 bp, 14 predicted proteins | sample RifCSPlowO2_01_FD_184027 | JGI IMG/M metagenome (GOLD analysis project Ga0209541, IMG submission 184027) | Groundwater microbial communities from Rifle, Colorado - Rifle CSP2_plank lowO2_0.1 (SPAdes) (version 2) | ecosystem: Environmental > Aquatic > Deep subsurface > Groundwater | place...
GCACGAAACCGGGCGCGCAATATTCCTATAATCGTGGGCGCGGGCTCGAATAACGCGCGGGAAGGCGTGGAAGCGACAAAAGCCGCTGCAGAGATGGGAGCTAATGCAACGCTTCACGTTTCCGGTTACTACAATGCGCCGACGCAAACAGGTTTCGCGGATTATTTCGCGCTCGTTGCAGAAGCCGCGCCCACGGATGTCATAATTTATAACATTCCGGGCCGCGGGCATCCGATAATTCATGCCGACGTGATTGCCGCGCTGGCAAAGGCTTACCCCAACATAGTAGGCACGAAAGACGCCACCGGCGGAAGAGCCTTGCCACAGGACGAAGACGCGAGCTTCTGGCGCGCCGTGCGCAGCGAAGCGGGAGCGCGAGGATTGGAAAACTTTCTCATCCTTTCTGGTGACGACCCGCTCACGTATCAGATGATGACAGACCCTTCCATAGCAGGCAACGGCGTCATATCCGTGTGGAGCAATCTCTTCCCCGGCGTTTATTCTGCGATGACAGCAACCGTGCTTGACGGCAATCCTGCATACGCGCGAGAAATAAACGAATCGCTGAAAGAGCTGAACGGGCTTGTAGGCGTCAGGGCTTCTTATCCAATTAGAATAGGCGACGAGACACTTGAAATAATAAACGACAACTGGCGCAACCCGCAGCCTGTGCAGTTCGCAGCGTATCTTCTTGGTATGATTGGTAGCCCTGCCATGAGGTCGCCGATGTCCGTGCCGCCCGATGCTGTGCAGAAGAAAGTCGGCACCGCCCTTTATCGCCTACGTGAAGCGCATCCGTCGTATTTCGACGGCATACAACGAGCATTCTCGCCGCAACCGACGATAGCCGACAGGCTGATGAAATACAGAGGCGTCGTATGACGATTCCAGTCGTGTTGTCGGGCCTGCCCGGAAGCATGTCCACAGAAGCGATGAAAGCCATCCGGGCACAGCCAGACATGAAATTGCTGCCATACGCCCTGACAGGCCCGACCACGAAGGAGTCTCCGTACGACGGGATACTTCTCGTAAGTCCTGCCGACCATGAGGCATGCCTGCGTGAATTGCTCAGTACGCACCAAGATTTGCTGGCAGTTGATTTCAGCCGGGCGGACATGGCAAAGCAAGCTGGCTTATATGCAACTGTGGGAGTCCCTTTCGTTTACGGCGGCACAATAGGAAACAGGACGGCAGCCGAAGAAACAGTCCGTGCAAGTCATGTTTCCACCGTCATCGCGCCCAACATGAGCAAGCAGCTCGTGGCTTGGGCGGCTGCTCTTGAAGTTCTCGCACACGAATTTCCCGGCGCGTTTGCCGGTTACCGCGGGCACATAAGGGAAAGCCATCAGCAGACGAAGAAAGACCCCAGCGGCACGGGTCGTGCATGGGCGCAAATTCTTGTAGAATTGGGCATTGTGTTTGACGATATGGAATCCGTGCGTGAACCGGCGATGCAACGCGAGTTGGGCATACCCGATGGCGCATTGGGCAGCCACGCATATCATTGGGTCGGCTTGTCAAATGGCGGCATGGGCATAGGCTTCTATACCAGAGTAGACGGGCGGCAGACATATGCGGACGGAGCCGTGGATGCGATAAGATACCTCAACAGGAAAATGCACGAAGGCTCAAGGGGTGAAGTGTTCGGTATGGCAGACGTTCTGCGGAACAGATAAGACGCTCAAAAAATCATGTGCATGTTTTGTAACGCAAAGGCGAGCATCTTCCTCTTCGGCAGTTTGGACCAGGACGAAGTGATATGGTCGTAGTCAAACCTTCTTATTTTTTCAATGTCTTCGCCGAACGCGGCGAAGAGCTTATCAATGTCCGCATTTGACAGTTTCCTGTAGATTCTGCGAAGGAGAAGCTGCTTGGCTATTTCCCACTGCAGTTCTTTCCGCCATGCTGTATGATAACGCGACAGGAACGGCGCGTCAAACCTGTTCCGTGCAATCGCGTCGTTTATGACGCGCGCCGCCATCCGCGCAGCGCGCATACTGAATATTATACCCCCGCCCGTCAGCGGCTTCGTCTGCCCGCAGGATTCGCCCACGAGCAGTGCCCGCTCGCCATAAGAACGTGTCGTCCCAATGGGTATCATTGACGAGTGCAACTCGCCGTCCGGCAGGTTTAATGCCTTTTTAAAATCATTAAAGTGGTCTCTCGGGCGTATGGACGTCATTATCCCGTATTCATTCTCCTGCGGTATTATCCACGAAAAGAAATCCGGGGAGAAAAATTTGTTGAAAAACACTTTTATCCTGTCGTGCTTTAGCTTCTGTCGTGTTCTTGCAAACAACCCGGGCACCATCGCCGGTGCTTCCACGCCCATGCTCTTCCTCACGTCCGAAAGCGTGCCGTCGCACCCGACTATCATCTTCGCCTCATACGTACTCTTAGACGTTTCCACGATGACACCATCGTCATGGCAACGAAATCCCCGCACCCGCTCGTATTTCACGGTTGCGTTCTCCTTCGCCTGTATCCTAAGACGATAGGAAAACCGTTTCCGCTTCAGGAGCATCGCGTAAGGCTCATCCGAACGGAGAAGAAACGTCTTCCCGGAGGGGGAAACGGCCTCCATTTCGCTTACGTAGCTATCTATGAGTGCGTCGTCGTCCACGAACGCGCGAAAATGTGCCGACACGAGCCCTGAGTCTTTGAGCGTCGCTTCCTTATCCTTCTCAAGCACAAGCACATCCCCGTCTATCAGCGAAGCCAGCGTGCCGCCTGCGGGTCCCGCGCCGGCTATAATGACGTCATACATGGCAATTGAAACGCATTAAAACTTAAAAGGGTTATTTGGGATGTGTTCGAAAAGCATTGGAAAGCTATTGCATTGACGCCGCTGCTCATTCTCGTGGCTTCGGTAGCGATACTGGCCGGCAACGCATTGTCAACCGGCGTCGTGATGAAACGGGATGTTGACCTCATGGGCGGAAAGCGCCTTTCCTTCGCCGGCGACCGGGAAGCCTTCTCGATTGCCCACGTAACGCTGCCTAACGCGGACGTCCGTCTTTACACGGGCGCCGCGTCAACCGTAGTCGTCACGCTTCCATACGAAGCAGAAGAGCGTAACGCCATAGCTGCACTACAAACAGCCGGCATCAAGGGCGACATCGCTTACCAAACAATAGGGCCTGCAATAGGCGAAATCTTCTGGCAGCAGATACAGGCAGCCACTCTCACCGCCTTCTTCCTCATGTCGATTATAGTCTTTGTAATGTTCCGCTCTTTAGTGCCGTCGGGAATAGTAATTTTGTCCGCGATTGTGGACATGATAGGGACCATGGCCGCGATGAGCCTGATGGGCGTGCCGCTCTCGCTGCATATGATAGCAGCACTGATGCTGATAGTTGCCTATTCCATCGATACGGACGTCCTTCTTACGTCGTCCGTTCTGAAGTTTGGCGGCTCTGCCTCTTCGGCGATGAAAACCGGTCTTACAATGGTGAGCACGACTTTTGTCGCGTTGCTGGCGCTGTATGTTTCCACCGGTTCTCCCGTCCTCCAGACGATAGCTCTGGTTCTCATGACAGGCATAGTGATAGACATTCCGGTGACATGGCTTCTGAACGCCGGGCTTTTGCGCATGTGGGTTGAGAAACATGGCTAACTGGAGAATAGGCTTACTGGTAGTGGCAGTGACTCTGTCCGTCATTTATCTGTTCATGGGCGCCAGCGGCGGTTTCGTCGTGGAAACGTCATCGACTCCGCGGCTTTCCGTAGGCGACGCGATTTATGCCATAAACGGCGCGCCACCACATATCAACGGCAATTATTCCGGCATCATTGAATTAGCCACGCAGCGTGGCTCCATCTACGTTGAAGCGAATGGTCAGCTACCTTTCACAATCAAGGAACGCCCGTCAACGAATCTGAATTTCGGACTCGACATAACAGGCGGCGTCTCTGCGACAATCATGCCGAAGAACGCTTCGCTGACCGCGGACGTTGTCCCTGTTCTCCAGCAGCGAATCAATTTTTACGGGCTTCGGGAAGCCACGTTCAGAACCATAGACTTTAAGGACGCCAGTTACGTCGAAGTGTCCATAGCCGGCGGGACAGAAGAAGAAATAAGGCGGCTGCTTGAAGCGGAAGGCAAGTTCGATGCGAAAGTGCCACTAAAGCTCACGAGAGAGATAGTACTGGACAAAAGTTATCCTATTTCAATAAATGGCACGCTTACGATAGACAACAAAAGCTACAAGCCCGGGGACTCTTTCACGCTTGCGGGCGTGGCTCTTGTTGTAGCCAACATCACGGGTAGCGATGCCAATGTCGTAGCAACGGTGTATAGCGGCGATGACGTGCAGGCCGTGTACCTTGACCCCGCGCGGTCCGGCGTCCGCTCCCTGCAGGACGGTTACCAGTGGAGCTTCGGACTGCAGGTGTCGCCGAAGGCTGCGAATAATTTCGCAATGGTGACTAAGAACTTGCCATTTGCCGCAGGCACGTCTTACCTTCAGGGTGAAATCGCCGTGTATCTCGATGACACGCTGATAAACTCTTTCCAGATAGCATCATCGCTCCGCGGTAACGCGGCAACGAGCATAGAAATAACAGGTATGGCTCCTTCGTACAACGCCGCACTTGAGGAGAAGCGCAGCATTTCCAGCATCCTGCGCTCCGGTTCGCTGCCGACGTCTATAGAAATAGTAGGCGTAAGCAACGTTTCTCCCACTCTTGGCAGGGCGTTCATAAACGACATCCTTCTCGCCGGTGTCGCCGCGGCGGCGGGCGTGGCTTTCGTCGTGCTTGTGCGCTACAGGCGCCCGAAAATCATCCTGCCCATGCTCGCTGTTTCGTTGTCTGAAGTTCTCATAATCCTGGGCGCCGCTGCCGCGTTTTCATGGACGCTGGACCTGCCTGCGCTCGCCGGAATCATCGCTGCTATAGGAACGGGCGTGGACAGCCAGATAATAATGATTGACCAGTCTTCGCGACGGAAAGAGCTGACGCTCGCTGAGCAGCTTAAGCGTGCGTTCTTCATAATATTCGGCTCCGCCGGAATACTCATCTCGTCCATGCTGCCGCTGCTGGCAATGATAAATCTGCGCGGCTTCGCCATCACGACAATAATCGGCGTGCTGATAGGCATCCTTATAACCCGCCCCGCTTTCGGCGAGATTCTGAAGAAGATGGAGAAGGCGTAGCAATATAAGAGTTCGAGACAACCCATTATTCGGTTTAATCAATGTCTGAGATCATCAAAGAAAATTGCGGCGTCGGGCTCGTTTATGACATAAGCGACGCTGTGGAACTTGCAAGAAAAGGGCTGAGCCATCGCGGCAGAGATGCAGAAGGATATGGAACTTTGGGAGGCAACGGCATAAATGCAGTGCGATGTTACAGCGACATCGCAGACCCGCAGGCACTGGTGACGCTGCTTGATTACAACCCGGGCGACCCTCTGTTCGTTCATACAAGATACAGGACCAAAGGCGCCGGGCATGACCTTCTTCTTGCCGCGCATCCTCATACCATAGGGGGGCATGATATTCACGAAGCTAATCATTATATCACTCGCGGCGCTGTTGCAGCTATGGTTCATAATGGCACCGTTGGCAGCATCAACTCCGAAGAATTAAAAACGGGGTGCGACACGGAAGGGTTGCTGATGCTTCACCATGAGCACGGACCGGAATATGTTTTGCAAACAGTGCCGTCGTCTTATTCCGTGATAACGGCGAAGGCCGGCGAGCGCGGCGTAACGGCGTACAGGGACAGGTTCGGGAGGCGCCCGCTGTGGCTCGGTGTTGATAGAAACGGCATGTATGTGTTGGCGTCTGAAGACCGTTCCATCGAAATAATAGGAGGCAAGCCTATACGCGAAGTGAAGCCCGGCGAGATGGTTACGGTATATTCCAATCACGTGGACTCAAAGCAAGTCGTCCCGCCGGAACTGCAACTTTGTTTTTTTGAAGCCGCATACCTCGCCATGCGCCCGTCGCATCTGTGGGAAACGTTGCGCAGGCAGGGCGTGGACGTGAGGCAATTGCGCAGGGAATTGGGTGCGCGGGCATTCATGGAACATCCTCCTATGGACGGCATAGATTTCATAACCCATATACCCAATGCTCCCATAGACGCTGTGCAGGCATACGCCTTTGCGGCGGATGGAAGAAGAGAGGAGTTGTTCTACAAATTAAATGGCGACCGCGCATTCATGTATCCCGATGCTGCGATGAGGCAGGCTGCCATCAAAGCGAACTTGTTCGTGAATCCGGACATGGACCCGAAAAAACACGGCAGGTGCTTCGTGGCCGTAGACGACAGTGTTGTACGGGGCGGGAATTCCCCCGAAGCTGCCAGAAAAGCAAGGGCGCGCGGCTTTGAGATGAAACAGCTCGTTCTCTATACTCCGATGATAGGCGGCAACGAAGATGGCGTGGCGCTTGGCTGCGAGCACGGCATCGATATGCCGCCTACCGACAATTTTGTGACGCAACGTGTGGGAAGAAACCCTGACGCCATAGCCAGAGAACTGGGAATAGAACGCGTGGATTTTCTGTCCGTTGACGGGCTCGTGGATGTGTTCGAGAATCATGGAATAACAAGAAATAATTTATGTCTTGCGTGTGTGGCATCAACGCGTTAACGCTTCAGTTCGCTTATCGCCCGCGCCAAATCGTTATTAAGTTCTTTCAGCTTCTTCGCCACTACTTCTTCGTTTTCGCCAGTCCGCGCCATTACCATCTTCACGTCTTCCTGATTCACGCCTTTCCGTTCAGAAGCAGAGCCCGTGATTTGATACACTTCACGCCCCATCATGTTCGTTATCATTATCTCCGGGTCGCTTATCACTATCTCGCTGTCTTTTAGCTTGATTACCACTTCCTCCGCTTCCAGCTGGCGCATATCCATGTTAAGCTTCTTCATCATCTGCTGGAGCTTCTTTCCGTCTACTGGCATCATGAGTTTAATTCCACGGGAACATATAAAAATATGCTTGAGCTGTTCGCCGCGCTTGCGCTGGGCATCCTCGCCGGAATAGTAGCCGGCATCATACCCGGCGTCCATCCGAACATGATAGTACTCTTCGTTCCGGCGATAGCCGCGCTCGCCGAGCCTATGACTGCGTCCGTCTTTCTGGCGGCACTCGGCGTTGCAAACAGCGTAGCAAACTTCCTGCCTTCCATTTTTATGGGCGCTCCCGATGACAACGCGCTTGCTGCTCTACCGGGCCATAGGATGCTGCTAAAAGGGCAAGGTTATGACGCGATAAAACTGGCAGTAAGCGGGTGCGTCGCGGCTGCCGCTCTTCTCGTACTGCTTATTCCCGTACTTTACTATACGATACCTGCCGTTATCGCGATCGTTGCGCCCTATACGCATATGCTCGTTGCCGCGATAGCGGTGTACATGCTCATTGGCGAGCGCCTTCCGGGCTTCATTGTTTTCGCGCTTGCCGCAACCATCGGCATCCTTTCGCTACGCCTTCCTGTGGACGGGACTCTTATTCTTTTCCCGATGATGTCGGGGTTCTTCGGCATTCCTTCCCTGCTGGCGCAAAACGCTCCAGATAGCCGCGAACACTCCGACGCGGCTATCTCTTCCCGCAGCGTCAGTCGTGGCATCGTCTCCGGCGTAGCCGGAGGCATAACGTCCGGCTTCCTGCCGGGCGTCGGCACTTCGCAGATAGCATCGTTATTTTCGTTGTCAAAAGACGACCATGCCTTTCTTGCGGCGAGCGGTGCCATATCCACTACAAACATCATCACGTCCGTCGTAGCCCTTTCCATGATAGGAAAAGCTCGCAGCGGCGTCGCCGTTGCAATCGGTCAGTTAGGCACCATAACAAATGAAACGCTTCTCGCCGTCGTTTTTGCTTCTCTTGCCGCCACTGCAAGCGCGTCCCTCATAGCGCTATGGATGGCAAAGCGCGTTCCTTTTTCCGCTCTCCCGAAAGCCGCGCCCTTCATCATCTTTTTCATCGCGCTGCTTACCTTCCTGTTCTGCAGTGTCTATGGGTTGCTCACGCTCGCGGCTGCCGCGGCAACGGGCGTTTACGCAATCAAAGCCGGCGCAAAGCGCGGGCTCATGATGTCTTCACTAATGATACCGGTCATACTGTTCTACGCGGCGTGAGCAAACGTTTTTAAGTGGCACCCGCCAATATCTATTATGTCTGGCGCAGGCAAATTGCTAAGCGGCGCGATAGTGCTCGCTTTCGTGTTAGCTTTCTTCGCTCCGCAGGTCTGCAACACTTTCCCGGGCATGTCGTGCTCAAGCTCCGCCGAAATGGGCACGGCAATAGGCACGGTGATAATAATACTTCTTCAGGTGTTCATCGCCGTGGCAATCGGCTACACCATAATCACGTCCAGCAAGAACTATCCCGATTTGCGGACGCGATAATAAAAACAAAAACCGAGAAATAGCTTCAGATATGCCGCGCCTTGAGGGTGCCTTCTTTCCTGTACTTGGCTCTCTCTACTGCTTTGTCAATGACGCGCATGACCTCCTTGTTCAGTGCATCCAGCGCGTCCGAGCCCGTCCTCATCTTCTTCTTCGCCGCATATTCCTTTATTTTACTTCTTACAACGAGCATTTCGCCCATTCAATCACCTTTTGTTAATTCTTTCTGGTGGATATAAAATTAACGCTTATCGCTTAAAAATTCATGCACACATAAGAATTCCATTCTTTATACTCACGCTCAAGCAAATTGTCAATGATGGAGACATTACCATGAGTACAAACAGAAAATGCAGGGTAAAGGACATACCGACCCCTAAAAGTATGCCAGCATCTTGAGACGCAAAATCTTTGGCGTGTTTAAATCGCCCGCTCGGCGTTGTCAGCATAGCCCTTATACACTGGATAAAGAAAGCGAGCGTACCCCCCAGAAAATAAAAACTGACGATATTCCAAGCCCAATGGGAATAATTCCCAAATCATTTGGGATGCCAAGACTGAATTTCCAATTTAGCAAATATATGCAAGTAAACCCGATGCCCAAGAATGCCGTCAAACAAAAAAGAAATTTATATGTAATCTGGTTTTCGCGCAATAAACTTTGCATAAAGGTAGAGGCTCATTCGGAGATTTTTCCTGCGGCATAGATTAACGAAGAACGTAAAAGACTAAAAGCTATTCCATTGGAACTTTAATTAAGTCATCCAATATAATAATCGTCTTTTTGGAGGAGATCGTCCTCGGTTATCTCTTCTTTCCGCGATGGCATCTCTCTTATTTATTCCGGCGGAATATAAAGTTTACATCCCACTTTCACGCCTGCACTGCCCGCTCGGACGAAGAGCCGTGCCGGGAAAAAAGCAGCACGCCCCCGCAGTCGCACGTCCCCTGCAACGGCATCCGCTCGTGCGTCTTGCCGCACTTCTTGCAAACGAGGCCGTCCCATCCATCGACCGCGTAATTCACGTCTATTTCATGTTTCATCTTCCGCTTGCTGCCGAACATCACGTCGGATAGTGAAAATTGCCGCCCTGAGCCGAAGACTTCGCTCTTCTCCACGCCCACCGCCGCCAGTATCCTTTCCACCGGCGGGAACACCTGCGAATTTATGTAGTAGTCCGAATCTATTGCCAACCCGTGCTCTTTTGCGTATTTCGTATCCTCTGCCCTATGTGAGAGCATCTGGTTGCCTTTGATTATCACGAACCCTATGCGGTCGCCTATCTTCGGCGGGTCGTGCGGGTTTCGTTTGGCAAGCTTCTTCGCCAGCTCTATGTGCGGCAGCATCCCGTCATAGTTTTCCGGGGATTTTGTTATGCCCTTTATGACCGTGAGCTTCTCCAAGCTCACTTTATTGTTTCTCAGCGACGTGATGACTTCCTTCGTCGTTTCCACGGCTTTCTTCAGGTCTCCCTCTTTTAGTATCGTAATTAGTATCTCGTTCATCGTCTCCGATACCAGCGGGCACCAGTCGCGGCGCACGGTCTCTATTCCTTTCATCTCTATGCTGTCGTGCCATCCGTCCTTGCCGTATTCAAATTTCCACCCGGCGTATCTTTTCTTCGTGAGTATCAGAAACGTCCTGTATATCTTCTCAAAGTCCAGCGTTAAATATCCCGGCAGCTTGTCGCTGACGAATTTCGCTATCGCGTCGCCCATGTGCTTCGCTTCATCCAGATTCGTAGTCTTCGTTTTCACGAATATTGAGTCCGTGTCGCCATAAACGACTTCCACGCCAAAGTTTCCCTCAACGACGCCTCGGGTTTTCTCTATGTTTTCCCGTCCTATAGCCGTTATCGAGCCCGCCACGTCCATGACATAAACGCGCGCGCGGATATAGCCTGTGTATCCGTAGAAAGAATTTGCCAGTGTCTTCAGCGCCAGTTGCTTCGCGTTCAGCACTCTCGTCAGCTCTGCGTCCGCGCCTTTCATTTGCCGCCGCACTTCCGAACGCGAATCGAGCAGCTTTCCGACTATATGCGGGAAAACTCCTTCGTATACAGCGGAGGGAACGAACTTCGCCCCTGTTGGCGACGTATATGCATTTCTCGTGTCTCCGTCGAGAATCAACGTGTCCGGAGATATGTTATACGTCCGCATTATGTTGGGGTAAAGGCTCTTGAAGTCCATGACAAGTACGCATCCCTCGGCGTGCAGCCCTTTCTTCGGCTCCAGCACAGTCGCGCCTTTGAGCCCTGCGGCTTCTCGTTGTTTATCGCGCTTTACCATTTCTTTCGCGTCGGGCTTTGAAGGCATTACATACCCGCGCTTCCTAAACTCGTAGAGTAGCATGTTGTCTATCCTCAGCGTCTGCCCGCCGAACGTGTCCTGTAGCACCGTGCCAGACAACTTGGCTATCTCTATGAACTTGTCCAGCATTTCTTTTTCTACGACCAAACGCAACGTAAGCACAGAGTCTTTTCGCGAGTATTCTATAAATCTTAGCAACTCGTCCCGGCTCCCATCCCATAGCTTCGGCATGTCCCTGTACTCAACGTCGTGCTTCTCGTCACCCAACATCGTCTTCGCTATTGTGTTCAGGTCGTATCGCGGAAACTTCACCCATGGGTCGTTTTTCAGTATCGGGTACGGGTCCATCACCACGCGCCCGGGCATCGTGCAGTCCTGTGTCATGCCAACGTTCCTCATGAAGATGGGCTTGTCCTTTGCGCGCCCAAGCGTCGCCGGTATGCTGTGCGCTTTCAGCCTTTCAAGCAAGTATGGTATGTCAAACCCGTTGATGTTGTAGCCCGTGATTATGTCCGGATTGTATTCAGCCACCATGCGGCAAAACCCGTCCAGCATTTCTTTCTCGCTTGCGTATCCGAGTATCCCTTCGCCGCTGGCGGGCTTTGCCACCAAGACGGCATCCCTCATTCCGCGGTATTCGCCATTGAACGCAGCGGATATCATGACTATGCCGTCCTTCTTCGGGTCCAGCGCCCGCGCCGCATCCGAGGGTACGCATTCTATATCAAATGCCATTATCGAAAGCGCCGCATTCACCTTCCTGTCAAGCGGCTTTATGTCGTGCATCTCAAAGGCAATGCCCGAAACCTTCTGCGTCGTTATCCTCTCCACGTCTGCCTCCACCCACTGCATCCCATGCAAGTTATGGTCAACGAGAAAACGGTTCTTGAAAAGTATGTCCGCCTCGAACGCCTCTGACGCTATTTCCCCCGTCAGCAACTGTTCCTTTATCACGGGCACGTCCTGCGGCCTGCTCACGGTTATCTTCAGAAGCGGCGTCTTCTCCTTCGCGTATCCAATCGCCAGTAGCTTTTCCACGTCCTCTACCGCGACAATGCCTTGGACATCATGCAGCTTGCCTATATTTTCCCCTTTCCTTACAAAGAAGTATGGCGCAAAATTGTTGCAGAAGACCGTTACCGGCGCGTCCCCTTCGTTCCTGCCAAAGAGCCGCACAACCGGCTTGTCGCCGTTCAGAAAGTAGTCCACGTCCAGTATCTGAAAAACCAGCTTCATTATCACAGACTGTCATGAGGGTATTTATTGCTTTGGCGATACTGCAGCTTTGTGTAAATAGTCATTAAAAATAGCACCTTTTACACATCTAAGAAGGATATAGCGTTTCCAATATCTTTTTAATCGTCTTATATGATTTTAACGCCAAACGCTCCAAAATGAAATCTTGAAAAAAATCTCGATAAATATGTATATCTGAATTAGTAGAATCGCCCAGAACATCTCCCAATTTCCCTCCCTTCGTTTCTCCTTCAATTATCCATAAGGGTGTATCAAGAACTTGCTTTTTGAAGCATTCGTCCAAAAGGGGTAGTGCATCCTTTACGGTTCTAATCACTGTTTTATTCTTCCAAATTACTTCAACCTTCGTATCATCGGGCAATATATTATGAGTATATGGTGGATGAACAGCTATTATATTCCGAATACGTAGTAGAAATTTTGCGTCATCCATTATAGATTGACGCTTAGAAATTTCTTTCACCATCCCAATTTTGACCCCTAATGTACAATATCCACTTGTTATTTCCGAATATGTTTTTTCTTTATCTTCAGAATTAATAATCATTTCATGAGTAAGAATTCCGTCAAGCAGACTAGCGCAGGCAAATATGCAACTCCTATAATTTCCGTTCACGTAGGAGCTCTGGGATTCTTTCAGCATATCCATAGACGGGATATCGTGCTTATTACCGAAAAGGGTAAGAGACTCTAAACGATGTATTTTAACTGCCCGCTCTTCACGCGTTCTTTCATCGTCCTTTTCCAGAGTCTTCTTAATTTCTTCCAATGTCATTATTTCATATCATAACCTGCTTCACGTCCCGTGTCGCGAAGTCTATGACAACGGGCTTGAACTCCTCGAGCAACGAGCCGCTGTTCACGATGCTCACGGACTTGTAATTCTCTACGCGCGGCTGCCCAGTCCTGCCGCAATGCACTATGTCCGGCACGCTGTCCAGAACTAAAAAATCCTCCGGCAGTATCACTTTGCTCCTGCCGAGATATCTCTTCCGCAGCATCATTAAATCAAAGTCCCGCGCCATTAGCGTTTTCAATCCGCCTACTTCGACTACCGCGGGGTTGGAAACGCATACAGCGCCTTTTATTTCAAGCGGCGTCTGCGGGTATTCGCCGCCATCCGCGGGACCGGGAGACACTATGACCTTGCGCCCTGCGCAGTGCATGCTTATCATTCTTTCCAACGCTACCTTGTCTCCCACGTCGCCACATATGAAAAGATAATCAAACGACTCGTTGCTGAACCATTTGAAGAACCGCTCGGCGTCTGCGGGTGGCGTTTCATTCAAGCGTAAGTCTGACACAAAACACGCCTTTCCCTGCCCTGTGGTGGCCTGCCTTATCGGTACGTCAGCGAAAAGTATCTTCTTACCGTAAACCACTTTGCCTCCGCTTGCGCCTTCCACGGCTATCGCATCGTCGCGCTCCACTTTCTCTATCGGCACGTCAAAAACTACAGAAACCGACGAAGTCATGTCTTCCAGTTCTATCGTGTTGCCTTTCATGTCTTTGACTATACCAAACACCGTGACATCTGAACGTGAAGCGTCCAGCTTGTTAAGAGAAACGAAATTACGGTTAAAACGTGAGGTGAATATTTCCTTCATCTTATTGTATTTGGAAACGTAGAATTCCAGATACATCTTTGTATCCGCTTCTTTCGGCTTTGTCAGAAGATTTTTTACTATTTTCACGTCCTCTGTGAGCGTGTCTATAATGAACTTGTCGGAAGAAGGCACAACGCCGCGCATGTATGCCTCGTCAAGCACCGAAGGAGTTACCAACTGCTCCCGTTCCAGTAGCGCTGTTACGATGTCATACTTCTCCATCAGCAAAACCGCCCATCCAGAAAGCTCCGTATCTTTGCCAGTGCCGCGTCGTTGACAGGCAGTGTTATTTCCCGCGTCCTGCCATGGCGACCCTTGGAAATGATTTTCGCGTTTATAATACCAAGCATGTCCAGCTCGCCTATCAAATCACTAACACGCCTCTGTGTCAAAACTTTGAGCCCGTTATTCCTGCACAACTCGTCATAACGTGAAAACACGTCGCCCGTCAGTACCCGCCTGTCCGCCCATTTATCCTTCTTGGTCACGTCTTCCTGAATCTTTATTATTGCCTGCAGGACTATTTGCGACTGCGCCGGCTGGGACTTCACCGTTTCCGTAACTCTATCGAGATCTATTTTATCCTCCGCCATGTCCACATGCTCTTCCATGATCGTCAGCGAGCCGTTTCTCTCCGCCACCTCGCCCGCAACGCGCAGCAGGTCCAGCGCCCTGCGTGCGTCGCCGTGTTCCTGCGCAGCCAGCGCGGCGCATTTGTTTATCACGTCTTCCGGCGCAATACCCGCCTTAAAACCACCAGCAGCGCGCATCGTGAGTATATCCTTCAGTTGCATCGCATTGTACGGGTGGAACATTATCTCCTCGCTCCCCAACGAAGACTTAACGCGCACATCCATACTGTCGTAAAAAGATGTGTCGTTTGTTATGCCGATGACCGCGAGCCGCGCCTTCTTCAGCTCGTTGCTTGACCTCGTGATGTTATACAATATGTCGTCGCCTATCTTCCTGTAAAGCGTGTCTATCTCATCCAAAATCAATACCACCGTCTGCTCAGTTTCGTCTATCTTGGAGAAGAACTTCTTGTAAATAACGTCCGTCGGCAGCCCTGTATAAGGAACCTCTTCCCCCAGTTGCTTCAGTATCTGCGCAAAGAGTCTATACTCTGTGTCAGAAACTTTCTCCATCTTGCAATTGATGTATACCGTCTTTATCGTGATTCCCTGCTGCTTTGCCGCCTGTTCCAGTTGCGAGAGCACAAAGCGACTGCATATCGTCTTGCCTGTGCCGCACGTTCCATAAACAAAGATATTGCTCGTGTGGTAACCACGGAGCGCCGGCGCAAGCACGGCACTTATCTGTTGTATTTCCCGCTCCCTGTGCGGAATGTTTTCCGGCACGAACGAGGCTGTAAGCACGTCCTTATTAGCAAAAAGCGTTCTTCTCTGCATATAATGCGAGAAGATGTTTCCTTGTAGTAACTGTCCGCTCTCCATACACCACACCCCACAATTATGCTGCAAAAGAAACGAAGGTACCAGCATTTCCTATAAAGCTCGTATATTCTCGCGGCGCCTTATATACTTATGGCTACTCCGCAACATATTTTCAAAAAATATTTTCACACGCCGTGTGTCGTTCTTTCCAATAAATCGCTGACAAAACCACAATAATTTTGTGGACGGACACCCCCTCGTTTCCTATGGAACTCTCATTATAATAAAATATTTCTTATAACATTGTTATATGAAGCAGTGGTTGTATATTTTTACTAATTTGTATCAGTTTTTATATTGTTTTATAATTCTAAATTATCGTCCCAAAGAAATTCCAAAGAAACAAACCTTACACCATTCCACAAGAAACGACCGGGTGGGCGCCAACCAACCCAACCACGAGCAACTTGGCGCACGTCTATGTGGTAATGGTGACGGTAGTTTACTTATGATTATAAATTTACCGGTGTTATTGATCGACCCATAGTTCTTCGCGTCGCAGCAATTACCCCTTCAATGATACTTCCAAGTGGTTCATACCTTCTGGACGCATCAAGATAAATTATTTTTACTCCAAATCTATCTCCTTCTCGATAGACACGTGCAGAAGAAATATCACCCATACCATCAGTAAAAATTGTACCCCAAGGCATTGGTGGTAGTGTCTTAGAAACATTTGGACCTTCGCGCGTGTCCGTCACTACTGGCAACTGAACACCATACACATTCATTACAAAATTAAACGCGCCCACGTTTTCAATCGGTATATACCCTGTGTCAAGCATAAATCTTTTGTTTTGTCCCGTTGTTTCCATATTTTTAATACATGGTAAAGGATTTAAACCG
>Ga0209541_10009412_pt1 | contig 15835 bp, 17 predicted proteins | sample RifCSPlowO2_01_FD_184027 | JGI IMG/M metagenome (GOLD analysis project Ga0209541, IMG submission 184027) | Groundwater microbial communities from Rifle, Colorado - Rifle CSP2_plank lowO2_0.1 (SPAdes) (version 2) | ecosystem: Environmental > Aquatic > Deep subsurface > Groundwater | place...
GTAAAGTATAGACTATTTGAGGAGATTGTCAATGACTTTTTTGCAGCCGGGCAACGATTTTTGCGCTTCCGGAGGGCATGGGATATTCAGTTAACATATCTATCGGCAGCCATTTACGTAATGTATGGGGATGAGGATAGGACTTGGGCTGGCAATGGAATACATGGAGGTTGACCCGGAATTGGGTATAAAAGTGCCGCACATTCATTAAATGCCGGCTAGCAGTGATATCAATATCAAGTTCTTCCTTGAGTTCCCGCTTTAAGGCCTCTTGAGGCGTTTCCCCCTTCTCAATTTTGCCTCCAGGAAACTCCCAAAGGTCAGCGAGCAATCCTCTTGATGGGCGCTTTTGGATGAGATATTTATTCCCTCGCTGAAGGATACCGATGGCGACGTCCAAATCCTGGATGATCTTTTTTTTAGGTTTAGGGGTGATCTCCTGGATACCTTTTTGATACGCCGCGCAATGCGCTTTTACTGGACATAACAGACAGAGCGGTTCACGATTGCGGCAGATCAACGCTCCCAATTCCATCAGGGCTTGATTAAATGTCCCGGTATTCTTTCCCGGCAGAACTTTCTGCAGAAATTGTTTGATGCGTTGATCCTGCGAAGTGTCCGCGTATCCTGGCAAAGCCAGCAGGCGCATCACCACACGCCGGACATTGGCATCGATGATGGTGCAGGGAAGATCAAAGGCGATACTTGCTACGGCTCCAGTTGTGTAGGGACCGAAGCCGGGAAGTTTCCGAAGCGTTTCGGGATCTCTGGGGAGTTGCCCGTGGCATTGCGTACAGATGATTTGCGCGGCTTTATGCAGATTCCTGGCGCGCTGATAATATCCAAGCCCTTGCCAGACTTTCAGGATTTTCTCCAGGCGCGCCTTGCTAAGGTCTTCGACGGTTGGGAAAATGGTGAGCCATTTCTCATAATAAGGAATGACCGCGTTGACGGTCGTTTGTTGCAGCATGATCTCGGAAATCCAGATCTTGTACGGATCGCGCGTCTCACGCCAGGGCAGGCGGCGGGCATTTTTTCCGTACCAATCGGTCAGGTTTCGGTTAAACGACGTCCGTTTGTTCATCGAGTAATTTCAAAAGAATATCAACAAGATAATTTTGCTGTCCGAGGGGCTTGGTGGTCCGGAATTTAATGCCGGGGTGATTTTCACGGGCCTGCCGGATGATCTTCGGGATGTCATCGGCCACGTGCCGCCCGGAATTAAGAAAATTGAGCAGGATGGTAACCTCTGTCGCGCCTTTTCGGACGCATTGACGGATCCCTCCGGTGATGTCCGGCGATTCGATCTCCAGAAAAGCCGGCTGGACGATTCCCACGCCGCTTTTTTTCTTAAGCTGCGCCGCCAAAGCTTCGATCTCTTCCCTGGCCTTGGGCGCCTTGCTTCCGTGGGAAACGAGCAGGATCGATTTCATATCTGAATGACTTTAACGGGTTTTGGGGAAAGCGAGATCTTTAGCGTTACGTGAAACGGAAATTTCAACCGGACATGCGTACCATCGACAAAGATGTTACCGTCACGCATCAGAGAAATTACCGCAATGGTCTGTTTTTCGGTCAAGATTCCGCCTTTTAAGCGATAGGGCGGGTTGACTCCTCGGTATAGTTCCCGAGGCATATATTGGATTCTTTTTGCGGTTATTTTTATTTGTTTTCCCCCTGCCGATTGGATAGCACCGGAACTGCCCGCCGGGGCCGCGATCCAGAGACCCGAACTGCGCTGCTCTTCTTTGATGTCTCCTATTTTTAGTTGATACCGGCTTACCGCAGCTGGATTCTGATGGCAGATGAGAACATCATTGAGACAATCGAGCGGTTTGGAAATAGGATCAAGCTTCAGGCGCAAGCGGTGCCAGGAATCAAGATGAAAACCTTTGCCGGCCCGCAGTCTCCGGATAATTTTTTCAAAGTTTTTTGCCGTGGCAACGCATAATTTACCGACGCTCGTGCCCGGCGCTGAATTAACGCCCAGAAGGACCTGGTTGCCCGCGTTACGCGCGGCTTCCAGGAATGTCCCGTCGCCGCCAACGGTGATGACCATACGATAGCGCTGATAAGGGATCTTTTGCCCGCGGGCGTATTCTGAGTAGTTTATCCCGTATTTATGGAGAACCCCTTCGACCGTGACCAGCGTGCTTAAATGTTCGTCATGGACTTTTTTGTAACGGTCGATCTCCGCGCGGGGATGCCCTTTGCGAGAATAGATTGACCAGGCGCTTTTTTTATAGAGCAGCAATACCGTGCGATCGAGCAGATGTGTCATCCTATTTCTTTCCGTTCAAATTGTTAAAACGAACACTGTCCGAAAGCTCCTTGATCGATCCAAAGACCGCCGCGGCTCCTTTAAGGTATTTGCGCGGTAACGAGGTTTCCAGCGCGAGACACCGCAGTCCGGCGCGTTTGGCGGACTGGATGCCAAAGGGCGCGTTCTCGATGACCACGGCATCAGCGGGGTTCAAACCGAGTTTCTTTAGACTTAGCAGATACGGTTCAGGATGAGGTTTGCCGTGCTGCACGTCACTGCCGGTAACAATGACGGTGAAAAGCCGGCGCAGCGACGCTGGCAATATCCGGCACATTTCATGGCGGGACGTCCCTGTTACCAGCGCCAGACGGAAATTATTTTTATGCAACTGTTTCAGGAATGTTCGGGCACCAACGATAAATCGCAAACGGGTGATCCTTTTGAAATAGACCTCTTTTTCTTTCAGTATTTTGTGAGCCTGGCGGTCGTCGAGCGGCTTACCGTATTGCGCGGTGAATTCCCGGACGCTGTGGATGCCGCGCTGCCCCTCGCGGCAATATACGTCATAGTGCGTCACCGGGATCCCTATTCTATCGAGAATGATTTTCCAGGAGCGGAAATGATCCGGCATGGTGTTGGTGATAACCCCGTCCATGTCCAGGATAATGGCATGGACGTCAAGTCTCAAGCGTGTCATGAGTACGATTATATTAAGCTAAAGATAAAAGACAAGGGATTTTAGAGATCTGGATCGGTCTGCGGATGGTCCGGTATTTCATTGGTTCTGCTGTTGCATTCGCTTTTCGCGCATTTTTTGCCGTGTTTCCTCGAATTTCCGGAACGCTTCTTCGAGCTTTTGCTTTTCAGCATCTTTTTTTTCCTGCAGTGCGCGTTCCTCTTCCATTCTTTTGAATTCTTTTTCTTGTTTCCTTTGTTGTTCCTCAAAGAGAGCTTGTTGCTTTTGATGCTCTTTTTCTTGCTGGCGCGCCCGATCTTCCATTGCTTTTTGCTGTTCCAGCTGCTTTTCTTCCCGCATTTTCATTTTATATTTTTTCAGAAAAGCCCCCTGCTCTTCTGCCGTGGCGTCATCCCAGTCTTTTTCGTTTTCCTTAAGGAAATCCTTGCGTACTTTAACGGTCGCCTCACGCTTGAGATTTGAAGATTGGTCGCTGGCCGCAGATGCGATCTTTTCTTCGTCAAGGTTTGTTAGTTTGGTTTTCTTCAATGTTTCCGTGAATGTTTTATGGTATTCACCAACAAAATCCCGCTTTTCTGCGGAACCAGCGGTTTCCCATGTTTTGCCGGTCGCTTCCTGGAATTTGGCGTGGAAATCTCCCATGGGCATCTCTTCAGCCAGAGTGGTGCTGGTTAAGGCTGTGACTGCCGCCGCAAGAGCGATTATCACGAAGTTAGTTTTGAAAGAATCCGAATAAACAGACATGCCGATCCTTTTTTGTATTGCGCGATAGTTTCACATTATTAGTATAGCATGATTTTGAAGTTTTTTCTGGACCTTCAATGGCGGTTATTGGGGATCGGAAACAATGGATTGGAACTGCTTTTCAAGGATAACCAGCTTTTCCTTCGTCTTTTCAAGGGCGGTTTCTTTTTCGAAAAGTTTTGTGCGTACCATGGCCAGTTGCTCCTCAAGCGCGGCGACATCCGCCTTGCGGACTTCGATCGTTTCGGTGGCCCCTTTAAGTTTGCCTTGATAGATAGACAGAATCTTTTCCCACTGATCGAGCGCCTGATCCTTGGCCGCAATGAGGCCGTTGATCTCTTTGGTATGGACCGCCGTATCCGCCTGCAGGGCGGCAAGGCCTTCCTGCAAAGACTGGATTTGCACGTTTTTTTCTTCCAGAATTTTTTGCCCCAATTCTTGGCGGGATTGCAGATTCGCGTACGCGTCATGCAAAGAACTTAAAGCGTTTACCTTTTCACTTAATATCATCTCCCGTTCGGTAAGCTTAAGTGAGAATTCGACGACCTGCTTTGTCAGGGTCGTTATCCGGTCGTCTTTATGCTGTACGTTTTCCTGCAGGGCCTGGACCTGCCGGCGCAATTCGTTTAATTCCTCTCGCACATCCGCGATTTGCTGCCATGGCTCAGCGAAATCGCCGGTTTTCACATGACTTGCTGTTTGCGGTTGTCGGTTCGGAGCTTCCCGCAGCCAGGAAATTTGTTCCTGCACATTTAGCAATTCGCGTGTTAACCGTTCCTGATCCCGGATCAGCGACTTGTTAAGCGTTTCCAGGGGGCTCAGCGTGCCGGCGTCTTTTCGCTGATTACCTGTTGGAAGAATAAAGCGGTCGCGGATAGCCTGAAATTTTTGATCAATTAACGTCTGCGGGTAATTTTGTTGAATCAATGTCGCGGCCAAAGCGTCGCGTTTGGCGGTAAAATAATCCACTTTTTTCTGGAGCTTTTCATTGGAGATGAGGAGATCATCAGAGAGAAAAAGCTGGATCCTTTGCGAGGCGGGCAAGGAAGTTTGTACACTAATGCGCGTCAAATTGTCCCGTGCCGTTTTATGGGAGGGATCCAACAGCAGCGCCCGGGCGAAATGATCGATCGCGCCCGGCGTATCTTTTTGCTGAAAACACTTCATGCCTTGACGCACGAATTGTTCGATGATATCCGCCGCGAAATTGCCGGCAGCCACATAAACGGGATCGGAGATAACTTCTTTCCTGGGGCCGGAGGTCCCCTGTTGGGGAGAGCCTGCCGGGTAGGCGTAGCAATCAAGCGCGACAAACGTGCGGGAGAGAAAAATAGTAAAAAGCGAGGTCAATATATAGCAGAATATTTTGCGCGGTATTCTGGGGGACATGATGTGGTTTTGCTATCCGCACGAATTTGTCCGGATAATCTTAAGTGTCGTTTTGGGGGGTGTTTTTGGAATCGCCAGAGGAAGGTCTCTGTTTGGGCATATGGTAATCCATCCATGCCTGGGAAAACCGTTCCAGCCAGTCCGCGGAGGCCCGGTCAAAACCGATATCGCGTCCGGCCTTTTCGCTCTCGATCCAGCGGTGACGGTCAATTTCTTCAACGACTTTTTTGTTGTTCAGGAGCTTCTTTGTCGTTTCTTCGTTCATGCGCCCTCCCCCTTAGGCGATCGTTATCGCCGTTGAAAGATAAACATCCTGGATCGCGTTTAAAAGTTTTACGCCTTCGCGCATGGATTTTTGAAAGGCCTTCCTTCCCGAGATCAATCCCATGCCACCGGCGCGCTTGTTGATGATGGCCGTGCGGATCGCATCCTGAAGGTCGTTTTCTCCCGAAGCGCCGCCGGAGTTGATCAGCCCGATTTTTCCCATGTAGCAATTGGCCACCTGGTAACGGCACAGGTCGATTGGGTTGTCCGAACTTAACTGTTCGTAGACGAGGGGATGTGTCTTGCCGAATTTCAGGGCGGTATACCCTCCGTTATTTTCGGGGAGTTTTTGTTTGATGATATCGGCCTCAATGGTCACGCCCAGATGGTTGGCTTGTCCGGTCAAGTCCGCGGAGACATGATAATCGATATTCCCTTTTTTAAAATTGGCATTGCGTAAATAACACCACAAGATGGTAAAGAGCCCCAACTCGTGCGCGCGGCGAAACGCCCGGGAGACCTCTTCGATCTGACGGTGGGATTCCTCCGAACCGAAATAGATCGTCGCCCCCACACCTACGGCGCCCATATCAAAGGCTTGCGCAACGCTGGCAAAAAGCCGCTGGTCGTATTTGTTGGGATAGACGAGAAACTCGTTGTGATTGATCTTGACGACGAAGGGAATCTTATGGGCATACTTGCGGGAGGTAATGCCAAGCACGCCTAACGTGGAGGTAACGGCGTTACATCCACCCTCAAAGGCCAGGCGAACGATATTTTCGGGATCAAAATAAATGGGATTAGGCGCGAACGATGCTCCAGCGGAGTGCTCAATTCCCTGGTCGACCGGTAAGATGGAAAGATATCCGGTCCCACCCAGACGCCCATGGTTGAACATGCTCTGCAGATTGCGTAATACCACGTTGGAGCGGTCGGAATTGACGAAAATGCGGTCCACATAATCCGGCCCCGGAAGCGTCAGGCTTTCTTTGGGAATCGTGGTGCATCTATGGTCCAATAGAGTTTTAGCTTCTTCCCCTAAACGTTCGATCACATCATTCATTGAAAACTCTCCTTCACTTAAGACGGAATTCGCTGCTTGTATTGTAAGCGTTTATTGCGGGATTAAACAAACCCATTGTAGTTAAATTTATATTAAAAGCAAGGGAAAAATATCAGCGGACGGATTTTGTCAGGAAAAACAGCCCCGCGGGAAATTCAATGACCCTTTTGTGCACCGGCTGCCGGTATTGCTCAACCAGGATGACCCTTTGGTCATCGGTCATGGCCAGGATGATGACAATACCGCGGCAGTTATTACGTTCAATGTATTCCCACTCCCCTTCCCGTACCATGCGCAGAAAATCGCCTTCATGGAGAATGATGGGCCGTATTTTTTTCGCTTGCGCAGATTTCATCGGGCGGTTACAACCCTGCTTGTTGTTTCATGACTTCAACCAGCGGAGTGATGGTTTTTGCGGAGAAGTCAAATTTGATCCCGGCGGTTTCAAAGAGTTCGGGCAATGGCCGAGAACCTCCGAGCGCCAGCGCCTTTTTGTAGTTTGCCAACGCGGCTTTGGGATCATTGCGGGCGTTGTTCCACAGTTGTAACGCACCGAGCTGGGCGATGCCGTATTCGATATAATAAAAGGGGACTTCAAAAATATGCAACTGGCGGTGCCAGAGAAACGCGTGCTCGTCAACTAAGCCGTCCCAATCAAGAAAATCGCCTCCGAAACGTTCGTGGATGTCGAGCCAGGCAGTTTTACGTTGGGTGCCATTTTGCTGGGGGTGCGCGTAGATCCAGTGCTGGAACGCGTCGATGACCGCGACCCAGACCAGTGTTGAGATGATCCCCTCCCAGTGTCCATTACGGGAACGCTGTTCGTCTTGCGGATTATAAAAAACGTTGATTTGTGGGTCGGCCAGCAATTCCATGCCCATCGAGGCCACTTCGTTGAATTCCATGGGGCCGTGGCGGTAATCGAGCAAGGAATCGCTCGCGCAGGCCAGGGCGTGGAACGCGTGACCGGCCTCGTGCAGAAGCGTGCGCAGGTCGTCATCGACGCCGACGGCGTTCATGAAAATAAACGGTTTTCGCGCCTCATCCAGCGTGGACTGATATCCGCCCGGCGCCTTGCCTTTGCGGCTTTCCAGATCCAGCAGCCCGGCGTTGACCATTGCGGCGAATTGCCGTCCCAACAGGGAATCGAGTCGGTTGAAAATTTTGACACAGCCGTCCGTCAGTTCATTGACTTTAGTAAACGGCCGCAAGGGTGGCCTTCCCAGGGAATCGACCGCGATGTCCCAAGGGCGCAGTTTTTTGAGTTTCATTTGTTCCCGGCGTCTCTCCAGCACCTTCTGCCACAGCGGGACGATGAGTTTTTCGATGGACGCGTGGTATTGTTTGCAATCTTGCGGCGTGTAATCAAAACGGTGCAGCGCGCGGAATTTGTAGTCGCAAAAATTCGAAAAACCGGCGTTTTCCGCGATCTTCACGCGCCGTGAGATCAGCCGGTCAAAAAGTTGTTCCAGCCTACCTTTGTCATCGAGCCGCCGCCGGGCAGCAGATTTCCACGCGCGTTCGCGCAGGTCGCGGCCGGGTTCATGCAAGAATTTTCCCATTTCCGGCAGGGTGCGTTCTTTACCTTCAAAAACGACGGTCATGGCGCCGGTGATGGTTTGGTATTCCTGCGTGCGCAGATCAACTTCCGTTTCCAGGGCCACGTTCGCTTCGGTAAAAAGTTCGATGTCGGTTTGTAACGCGCGAGTATAGACATCATAACGCGTTTGCTCTGATTTCCAGCGTGCCTGCTGTGCCAGATATTTTTTGTTCAACTGGTCTTCGAATATTTTAACGACCGGCCGGATGGTTTCGATAAAATGCTGGTAGGCCCGCGCGCGCGCGGGATCATCCGTCTGGCAGGTCATGCGGATGTACAAAATGGTGCCGGTCTGGCTTAGCGCGGATTCCAGTTCGGAGCGTTCCCGGAGCCAGTTTTGGAGGGCATTGGCGGAATCGATTTTCCGCTCCCATAGCGCCTGAAAAAGCGGGCGCATTTGCGCCAGAATGGTCAAATCCGTTTGCTCGGCAACAAAACACCGCGGCTGATAAGGGGCGATATGGGTGAAATCAAGCGATGTGGTCGTGTCCATGCTAAAACTTGCTTGACAAACGTTTGTTTTTCGTTATACTTTAAAACTCAATCGTTACCTAAGGAAAAACACATGCCCAAAGAATGCGTTATCTGCCATAAAGGCCCTATACCGGGCGCCAAATACAAACGCCGCGGTCAGATCAAAAGGACCGGCGGTGCCGGTTCCAAGATCGTCGGGAAATCGTTGCGCCGTTTCCTGCCCAACCTGCAGCGGATCAAAATTATCTACGAGGGAACGGTCAGGCGCGTTAACGTGTGTACCAGCTGCATCAGCGCCGGGAAGATCCACAAAGCTTAGCTTCCGTTATTCACTTGATCGAATATCTTTCAAAATAAGCTGCGGAGTCGGTTCTTTGTTCCATTCATCCAGGGTGATCTGGTACGCCAGATCGATCTTCGCCCCGGGCTTGATCAAGCCGCTGTACTTTGCCATGCCGAAACCGACCGCTGAAATCGTGAATTGTTCATCCGTGACCCAGAATTTCAGCGTGTCCTTCCCCATAATTCTAGGATAGGTTTTGACGATTACTTGCCGTGAACAAAAAATCGGCGCGGGATTCCCTTCGCCGAAGGGCTGCATGGCATCAATGACATTTGCCAACTCCATATTAATGCTGGCAAGCGGGATCTCACAGTCGATGCACAGCGTTGGGATCAGTTTTTTCGCCTCCAGCATTTCCTGGGCGAGTTTGTTGATCAATTCTTTAAACGGATCGATATTTTCTTTTTTGATGGTCAACCCCGCCGCCCCCGCGTGTCCGCCGAAGGTTTCCAGATAATCCGCGCATCCCGACAAGGCATTATGCAAGTGAAATCCATCGATGGAGCGCGCCGAAGCCGTCCCGATACCGTCTTCATCGATGGAGATAATGACCGTCGGCCGGTAATATTTGTCCGTGATCTTGGAAGCGACGATGCCCAAAACACCGCGATGCCACCCTTCTTTACTCAAGACGATCACCTTTTGTTCATTAAAGTTCACGTCCTGTTCGACTAGCGACATGGCCTCATCGACAATGTCGCCTTGCATTTGCTGGCGTTCTTTGTTATGGCGCTCCAGAATTTTGGCAATATTTAGAGCCTCCTGGGGATCCTCGCTCAAGAATAGATCCAGCGACGTGTGCGCGGTGTCCATGCGTCCCGCCGCGTTAATGCGCGGGCCTAAAATGAACCCTACGTGAAAGGGCGTGATTTTCTTCCCTTTGATCTTGGCCGTATCCAGCAGCGCCATTAATCCTTTATTTTTGGTGTTCATCAACCGTGACAATCCAGACTTGACGAGGATCCGGTTTTCTCCGTGCAGAGGAACGATGTCGGCTACCGTCGCGATGGCCGCCAGATCCAACACGTCCTCATCGACCTTGCCCAGAATGGCCTGGATCAGTTTGATGACCAGACCCGCCGAGGCCAGATGTTTGAAGGGATAGGAACAATCTTTTTGTTTGGGATTGATGATGGCAACCGCATCGGGCAGCCGCTGGTCCGGCTCATGGTGGTCGATGATGATGACCTCCACGCCGGTATCGTTTAAGAGCTTGACTTCCTCGAAAGCATTGATGCCGCAATCGACCGCGATCAATAGATCCACCTTCTTTTCACGGGCGAATTCGGCAACCTCTTCGTTTAAACCGTAGCCGTGATGAAAGCGGTGGGGGATATAATGAATGACTTTAATGCCCAGCCGGGTCAGGACATTGTTCAAAAGAGCCGATGATGTCACGCCGTCCACGTCGTAATCTCCAAAAACAAGGACATGTTCTTTATCGGTTTTCGCCTTTTGGATACGCTGGACAGCGATATCCATGTTCTTGAGGAGAAACGGATCGTGCAGACCGGTAATATCGGCCGCGAGAAAATCTTTGGCCTGCCCGATGTCGGTAATGCCGCGGTTAATAAGAAGTTGCGCGATGACGGGATGAATGTCGAGGGCGTTAGTTAATGTGGCTTGCAATTTGGGGTCGGCGTCATTGATGCGCCATTGCTTTTGCATCCCTGCTACATCCTTTCCGGGGTGCTTAAACCCAACAGGCGAAGGCCGTTGGCCAGGACGATCTTGGTTGCATTGGCCAGGGCAAGGCGTTCGGACGACAAGTTGGTATCCTCCCCGATCACGCGATGTTGGTCGTAAAATTTGTGGAAGACCATCGCCAGTTCATGCAAATACTGCATGAGCGCGTAAGGATCCAATTCATGATAGCAAACAAACAGCATATCCGGGAAACTTCCTAATTTTTTGATCAGATCCAGTTCCTCCGGCGCGTTTAATAGTGAGAAACTATTTTCCCGTTGTTTTAGGCCCGCTTCCTGCGCTTTTTTGTTGATGCTGTGGATGCGCGCGTGGGCGTATTGGATGTAATACACGGGATTTTCCGGAGTTTCTTTTTTCGCCAGTTCCAGGTCAAAATCGAGATGAGCGTTGATATGACGCATCAGAAAGAAAAACCGCGCGGCGTCCACCCCCACCTCATCAATGACTTCCCGCAGGCTGATAAATTCTCCGCGGCGCGTGGACATCGAAACTGGTTTGCCATCACGATAAATCGTAGCCAGTTGAACGATGAGAACGGTTAAAGAGTCAGGGCTTTTCCCCAGCGCTTGCGCCGCCGCTTTGATGCGCGGAATATACCCATGATGGTCCGGCCCCCACAGATTGATGAGCTTTTCAAATCCGCGGTCATACTTATTCCGGTGATAAACGATATCGGGCAGCAGATACGTGTAGCTGCCATCACTTTTGCGGACCACTCTATCCTTGTCATCGCCGAAATCTGTTGACCGAAACCAGAGCGCGGAATCTTTTTCGTAGAGGAGTCCTTTTTTCTGTAAAAGGTCCAGGATCGCGTTGATGGAATCTTTGGTGGCGACTTTTGTTTCGTGGGTCCAGCAATCGAAGTGGACGTTGAAATCTTCCAAATCTTTGCGGATGACCCCTAACAGGTGATCAACGCCATAATTTTTGAAGCTGACCGGATCTTGTTTATTGATATCCGCGAGATTTTCGATCTTGGCTTTGGCGATGAATTCTTTGGCCATGTCCTTGACGTATTCGCCCTGGTAGCCGTTCTCCGGAAGCTCCGCGGTGCCTCCGAGCAGTTCAACGGCCCGGCATTTGATCGATTCCCCCAGCAGGTTGATCTGGTTACCACCGTCATTCACGTAATATTCCCGGCTGGCCTTAAAGCCGATAAAATTAAGGACATTAGCCAGCGCGTCGCCGACCGCGGCCTGGCGGGCATGGGCAACGCTCAATGGCCCCGTGGGATTGGCGCTGACGAATTCCACCTGCACTTTTTTGTCCTGTCCGTGCGTGGAGCGGCCGTAGTTATTCCCGTCCCGGAATATGTCGGTGATGATCTCGCGCAGAGCCGCCGGTGTTAAAAAAAAATTAATGAATCCGGGTTTCTTAACCTCGATTTTGGCAATTTTTCCGTTGAGTTGAGTGTTCGCCGGAAGAGCCTGTTCAACGATCGCGCAGAATTGTTCCGCGATGGCGATTGGGGATTTTTGTAGCAGTTTGGCCGATTTTAGGGCGATATTGCAGGAAAATTCCCCGTGAATTTTCTCGGCAGGAATGTCCAGCTCAATGGAAGGAAGGTTGACCGTTGCCGGCAATTTTTTTTTTAAGGATTGTTCTAGATGCTTTTTTAACTGTTCGCGTAAGTTGGAGAGCATAAAGTTTGGATTCAATGTAACCCTTCGGCTCCCTCACTAATGTTCGGTCGCCTTAGGGTGTTTTTTGTCTCACCTCTGTGAGACAAAAAACAGGTCACAAGCCACATGTCTTGGCATGACTTGCGACTTGTGACCTGTTTGTAGAACGGTTACCGCTTAATGTGTGTTCACTGCTCCCAGTCAACCGGTTTGGCGTCTTGCCACAGATATTCCAACTGGTAAAATTCCCGTACCTTTTTCTGGAAAACGTGGGTGACGACATCTCCGGTATCGACAATGACCCAATCGGCCTTGGAAAAGCCATTTCGCCGGCGCAAACGAATATTCAATTCCTCGAATTTGTCATGAATATGATCCGCGATGGCGCGGGCCTGCCGGTCGGTGTTTCCTGAACACAAGACAAAGTAGTCGCAATAATTGACGACTTTACGCATGTCCAGAACGACAATGTCTTCCGCTTTTTTCTCCGAAGCGAATCTTGCGATGGACTTGGCTGTTTCTTTGGGAGTCAATGAAGCTCTATGCTAGTAGGATTTCGCTATAATTCTTACAGGAACGGGTCGCTCCTGGTCCGCAAGCGGAAACGTTACGTCTTTTTCGCTTTATCCGCCTGGTCTTTGCTTAAAACGCGCCAGCATTCATGCGTACCCTTGGGGGATTTGGCTACGGCGAAATAGCGGCCGCTTCTTTCCTGCACTTTGTACTCGGTTGTGTTGAATTTGCCCTTGGTCTTGACATCGTAGAATGATAACTGTTCCATCTGTTCCTCCTTGGGGTGAATGTGCCGCTTTTTAAAAAGAAATTTAAGTAAAGTCTAACCGATATTAAATTGCTTGTCAAATCAAAAAATGACTAACTGACGCTGTTGCGCGTATTCAGCAGCTTGGGAAGTTCTCCTTTCTGTTTATCCGTCAATGGACCAACGATAGCGAGGTTATAGCGCTGTGTCTTGAGGATTTCTTTGGCCACGCGGTGGAGGTCTTCTTTTTTGATCTTCTGGAAATCTGCGATCAGAGACCGCAATGTCTTGGTTTTGTTCTGGCTGATCACGGTATCCCCGATCCAGAGCATGTGTTCCATGGTATCTTCCAGGCTTAAAAGCATCTGTCCTAGAAGATAATCCCGCGCGCGGGTGAATTCATCGTCCGTGACCCCGGCGCGTTTGACTTTATCGAGTTCGTTGAGGATCAGCGCGACCGTTTCAACGATCTTTTGGTTGTCCACGCCGGCCCTGATGAGGAATACCCCCGTATCATGCATAGTGCGCGCCATGCATGAGATCGAGTACGCCAGCCCTCGTTTTTCCCGTATCTCCACAAACAGGCGGCTGGACATGTTCCCACCGAGGATCACGCTTAAAAGGTTAAGCGCGTGGCGGTCTTTATGGTTTTCATCGTAGCCGATCACCCCTAAGGCCAGATGCATCTGTTCTATTTTTTTTGAAAAAAGATTAATGCGCGGTCGGGATTGGGAATTATCCGCCTTTATATAGGAAGGCTGCGCTTCCCGCGGCAATTTTCCGAAACGTTCTTTCGCCAGACGTACGATTTTCGCGTGATTCAAATTGCCGCAGGCGGCCACCACGATATTGCTGGGCACATAAAAATTTTTATGAAATCCTTTGATGTCTTCCTGGGACAGGCCCGTGACGGTTTCCGGCGTTCCGGCCAGGTTTTTCCCCAGCGGATGATCGGGCCACAAAAGGCCGTCTAAAAGTTCCATGACCGCATATTGCGGCAGGTCACGGTACATCTTGATCTCCTCCACGACGACCGTTTTTTCTTTGACGATGTCCGGATCGGCAATATTCGGCCGGGTGACCATGTCGGCCAGGACATCAAAGGTCTTCTTAAGATGCCCGGTGGGGATCTTGGCGTAGAAACAGGTTTGTTCCTCGGAGGTGAAGGCGTTGAGCGTTCCGCCCACACCTTCAATGGAAGTTTTAATTTCTTCACAGGGATACTTTTTGCTGCCTTTAAAGACGATGTGTTCTAAGAAGTGGGCGGTGCCCTTGATCCGGTCGGTTTCATGCCGGCCGCCGACCCCGATCCAGAAACCCAGCGCGATGCTGTCGCGGTCTCCCATGTCATGGGTCACAACCCGCAGGCCGTTGGGTAATGTGGTTTTGGTATACATAATTATTCCTTTTACAAATTTTGCGATAATTTGCGGACAAACCGCGCGACGTTGGGAACTAGTTGCCTCTTCCCTTTATTCTCGGCAATCGCGTTGACAATGGCGCTTCCCACGATGACACCATCGGCCGCCTTTGCCACCATGCGCACCTGCGCCGGTGTGGACACGCCGAACCCCACGCAAACAGGTTTGCGGGTCATGAGCTTGGCCAGACGGACCTGTTGGGTCAAGCTGGCGGGCAATTCCTGCCGGGCTCCGGTAACACCGGTCAGCGAAACATAATAAATGAATCCGGTCGCGGCGTTAACAATGTGCTTCATCCGCTGTGGGGTTGTTGTCGGCGCCAGGAAAAAGACGGTGGCCAGGCCATTTTGCCGGGCCGCGCGGATCAGGTTGTGCCCTTCTTCAGGAGGCAAATCCGGAACGATCAGCCCGTCGACTCCGCACGCCTTGGCCTTGCGCGCGAAACGTTTTTCGCCGTAATGAAAGACAGGATTGTAATACGTCATCAGCGCGATTGGAATTTGCGATTTCTGACGGAGGCGTTTAATGACGGTAAGAATGCTTTCCAGATTGACATGCTTTTTCAAGGCGCGCTGGGAAGCGGCCTGGATCGTCGGCCCGTCCGCCAAGGGGTCGGAGAACGGCACGCCTAATTCAACGATGTCCACGCCGGCGCTTTCAAAAGCCAACACAAGCTGTTCGGTCGTCTTTAAGCTCGGATCGCCGGCGGTGATGAACGCGATGAACGCTTTCTTGCGCTTCTCACGTAATTCTTTAAATTTGAGATCAATGCGATTCATTTTAGGTGATAGGTGATAGGTATCCCCTAAATTAGTTGTTTAATACTCCCCATGTCCTTATCTCCCCGGCCGGACAAACAGAGAATGACGCTCTTTTGTCCTTTGACGGTACGCGCGAGTTTTTCCAGATAGATGATCGCGTGCGCCGTTTCCATGGCCGGGATGATCCCTTCCCTGCGGGATAAGAGCTTTAGGCCGGCAACGGCCTCTTGATCTGTCACTGTGACGTATTGGGCGCGGCCGATTTTTTGGTAATACGCGTGTTCCGGGCCGACGCCGGGATAGTCCAGACCTGCCGCGATCGAATGGGCCGGTTTGATCTGACCGTCTTTGGTCTCCAGCACACGGCTTTTACTGCCGTGCAAAACACCGACCGAGCCTTTTTTTAAGGACGCGGAATTTTGGTCCGTGTTAAGGCCGAGGCCTGCCGCTTCGACACCGATCATGCGGACGTTGCGGTCGTTGAAAAAGGCGTGAAATAGTCCCATAGCGTTACTTCCCCCTCCGACGCAGGCAACGAGATAGTCGGGCAGGCGTTTTTCTTTGGCAAAGAATTGGCGACGCGCTTCACGGCCGATGACCGCCTGGAATTCACGGACCATCCATGGATACGGATGCGGGCCGGCCACGGAGCCGATAATGTAAAAGGTATTGTGGACATTGGTGACCCAGTCGCGGATGGCTTCGTTCATGGCATCTTTAAGGGTTT
>Ga0209541_10009417_pt1 | contig 15832 bp, 17 predicted proteins | sample RifCSPlowO2_01_FD_184027 | JGI IMG/M metagenome (GOLD analysis project Ga0209541, IMG submission 184027) | Groundwater microbial communities from Rifle, Colorado - Rifle CSP2_plank lowO2_0.1 (SPAdes) (version 2) | ecosystem: Environmental > Aquatic > Deep subsurface > Groundwater | place...
CAAGCTACGAAGTATTCACCGCGAAATTTTTCGCTTTCAGCGACCAACAATTTCAGTCTTTCAAAATCTGCCACAGCAAGCTGTGGGGTATTAAACCCAGATTTAGAAATAAAAGAGTTATCCAAAAACTACCAAAAAACTTTTATTATAATATATAAATATCATCAATACCAATTAGATATGTTTTTTCTTTCACAACCATTCCCCCAGCCTCTTTTGCGTCTGGATATTATTCAACAGTTTGCTTCTTTCTAAAATTCCTGAACAATCAAAACCAAACTTTACATTTCCAATTTGTTTTGCGCTATTAAATAACTCATTTTTATCACTAAATTTTACTCCTTTTGTTGCCATTGTCTTTCTTGTACTTTCTCTTACAACAAAAACTCCAAGTGCTGCCCAATAACTTGGAGTTTCTAATCTTATAGCTAAAACAGAAGCTTGTCTTTTTTCTTTTTCAAGAAATTCTAGTATTGGAAGTCTTGAAGCATAATAACCTCCAACAGTATTTGAAGCATATGTTTTTCTTCCATAAAAATCTTCATAATCAGTTGAAGCTTTCATAACATCACTTGGATTCCAAGAACTTCCAGGATAATATAATTCAAATAATTCATAAGAAAAAACATTTGGAAATAAAAAAACAAGATAATAATTTCCCATAAAGCCTCCAACATATAATTCATAATCTTCAATCCAGCTATAATCTCTAATCTTCTCCAATAACTGCTTTCCTAAAGTATCATCAGTAGCAGTTATACTCCATCGTGTAGGAACCAACCTTTTATTTTTCTTTAAACCTAAAACACCAATACTTAAAATTTTCATTAAAGTATATTCATCAAATTCATTTTTATACAGATATTTCATAGCTTCAGAAGCTTTTAATTCATCATTAGCAACTTTATCAATCTTCTGTGGAATTTTTACATTAGAAGTAATCCTAGCTTGTTTCAAACTTGCTCTCATTCCATGAGGTGTTACAACCCTATCTCTCTGCTTCAAACTTAACCTATTCTTAAGTTCAATTTCAACATCAACTTGCTTGGAAGACATTGCAATTTCTTTAGCCATTTCAATAAATTTATTATTAGGTGCTCTAACATCTTTTACTTTTGTTTGAAATCTGGAATTCATTAAACCACTTCTTAATTGAACAACTTCTCCAACCTGAAAATTATTTTCACTCCAATATTTTTCAGAATCATACATCCAGGCATTTTCCTGTCTTTCTAATGGACTTAAAATTCCAACATTAACTAGAGGATATTTTAACTTGCTTCCAATAAATATGCTTGGTGGTGAGTTGCTTTCAAGTTTCTCAATATTCTTTAAGTCTCTAAACTTGAACTTTGTGTCAGTTACCTTCTTTATTGTTTCAAATTTAATATCTTCCATAAAAGAACAAATATCATAAGACTTTAAATGAATTTATAGTCTCAACTCAATGACAATAAAAATTCATAACCCCGCGCCAATAATTAAAATTAACAATAATAATGCAAGTAAAATAAATGGCCATATCTTACTAAACAACTCCTTTAATCTAAATCTCTTCTTTGCTATTTTAACCACCTCTTTAATACTTAAAATTTCACCTTCCAATTAAATAAATAACTATTGATAAAATAATAATTATTAGAATTATTTCCCAGTTAGATTTAATCAAATCAACAAATTCCATAGAAAAACTATTTTTTGTCTTCATTTTATCTTCTTTTTAATCCAACTAATCAAAAAATCCTTGTGTTTCACCCACACTGAAGAGTGTGGTCTTTTGGATTTTTAGATGATCCAAAATTGAAAACTGTAAGGTTAACATCACATTATTTAAAATTTGGTTCTCAATTTGTGGACATAAATAAAAGATGAATTAGTATATAAATTTCACTAATTATCAACAATCCTAATTTACTAACTTTAAAACTTTGAATAGCATAATAAATTACAGCTCCTAATGTAGCAAGAAAAGTAGAAAGAGCAATAATACTGGTAGCAATTGCACTCACCTTTTGGTGATTATTCATTAACAATCAAGTTTTACCAAACTTTTAAATTAAATTATAATAGAACGCAATCATGCAGAAACAGGCACTTCTTCTCTAAGCTCTCTTTTAACAATTTTATCGTATCTCTCAATATCACCCTGTGCTCCATTTTCTTGATAAAATTGTGGTTTATTGCTATAAACACCATTAAACCTTTCAATAAGTTCTTTATCTTCCATATTTTCAGGCACCATCATAAAAGTCTCTTTATATGTATAAAAACCATGTCCTACAAAATTAGCAACTACAGCAGCCCTAACATGAAAAAGACTCTCGTGGCTTCTTCCTGGCTCAGAAAATTTATCCCACTCCCATGGATGTCCATCAAATTCTAAACATATAATATCTAATTCTTTTTTTATATCTAAATCAGTAGTAGTTACAATTGGAATATCCTCACTCCAATGATAAACATTATAAACTTGGCGTTTCATAATTAAAAACAAATAAATTACTTAATAAATTTATATGGGATAGAAAATAATCTTCAAATCCATCCCTTTTTCCTTATTCCAGAATTAACTATTTCAAATTGAATTTCTTTTATAGGTAAACTTCTGTGTTTTAATAAAACAGCTTTTCTTCTGCCTCTGTCTAATTTTAACTCAATAATGCACTTGCTCCAATACTTAAGCAAGTCACCTCCAACTAAATGAACTTGCTTTTCTTTGCCTTTTTTTAAATCTTCTTCACTAAGAAATTCAGAATAAACTTGATTTGTAATTAAAACTGGAATATTTTGTTTTCTTGAAATTTCAGCAAGCATTTTCATCTGATTTGCGATTTCTCTATTCACTTTCTTGATATTTTCATCTTTAAGCTCTTTATCTTCATTGTTCATAATAGCCTCGCCTAATTCAAGTCTATAAAGCATAGTCATTCCATCAACAATAATTAAATTAACATGTTCCTTCTTAATTAAATTAAGCAATTTTGAAAAGTCTCTTTTTTGTTCTTCAAAATTAGTTGGTTTTAATAACAAAATATTTTCAAGAATTTTCTCATCTTCATTATTAGTTGTTAATAATTGCCTTACTCTATCTATTGAAAATCCTCCTTCTGTATCAATATAAATTACTTTATTTCCTTTTTTTGCCTGGCTTACAGAAGCTAATACAACAAAGTTAGTCTTGCCGCTAGCTGCAGGACCTGCAATCATTGTTATAATATCTGTTTCATAGCCTCCAAAAAGCCATTTATTCAAATCATAGCTTCCTGTAGAAATTCGCTCTTGCCTTTTAATAGTCATAAAATTAAATATAAAAAGAATTAATAAGGATTGTTGTATTATAAAGTCAATTACTTATTTTAATAATGTAAAATTGAAATAGCTTAAGATTATAAGATAAAAATTCATGAAACTCGATAATTAATCTGTAAATATTAACTTTTGTCATTAACAAAATTAAACTTTATGATATGATGATATCCTTTAAAATGTTTTATCAATAAACTCTTGGATTTTATCCTTACAACTTCAAAAAGCTAAGTAGATTTATAATATTGAGAACATTCAATATCAATTGATAATTTATATTATCAGATGAAAACAAAGAATATCAAACAAAAAAGAACATTCTCCAATTTATTTTTCCTTCAACGGCACAAATCTAAATTCCCCTAACTCTTTAGTTATTAATACTCCATGTTTTTTAACACCTTTAATCATATTTTGATAATCTCCATGCTTTGAATTTACAGGAGCTAAAATAATTCCATCTTCTTTTAATTGTTTTATTAATTCTTTAGGAATATCATTACATGCAGCTGTTACAATTATCCTGTCAAACATTTTTTCAATATTATATCCTAAAGCTCCATTATCTTCTACAATTTTTACATTTTTAATCCCCAATTTTTTTATGACATCTCTTGCTCTAAAAATCAGTTCTGGAATAATCTCCAAGCTGAAAACTTTCCCTTTATTGCAAATTTCTCCTATTAATACAGGATTATAACCACTTCCTGTTCCAATTTCTAAAATCTTAAAATCTTCTTTATTTTCCAATTCAAGCCATTCTAACATCATAACTATCGTAGTTGGCTGGCTTATAGTAGAATTATATCCTATTGGCAAAGGAGCATCATCATAAGCATATTCTCTCAAATTTTTAGGAACAAATTCTTCTCTTGGAACTTTCATAAAAGCATCAATTATCTTTTTATCTTTTACAATTCCTTCTTTTTTCCAATATTCAACAAGATTTTGTTTTTGTTTGTCAAAATATTTATTCTTCATATTTAATTAGAATACAAGAAGTTAATAAGTATTATGTATAGCTGATTTAATAAAATTATGTTTTGATTATTTAACTAAATAGAAAACTTAACACAAAATGTCCCTTAATTAATTCTTTACTTTTCTTTTTTTCACTTCATCTTCTTAAAATTATCTTCTAACTTATCAAGGTCTTTTGTTATAGAATTAACAGCATCACTTATTGCTTTTTTAGCTGTTTTGCCTTTTGTCTTAATTAAAAAGACAGGCTTTTTTGTTGGATGGTCTCTTTTCCAAGCAACAAATGTTACAGAAGGATCTTCATTTAAATAAACTCTAAGAATTTCAGCTATAGTTATACTTTCAATTTCTAATTCAATTTCTTCTTTTTCAGAACGTAAAATCTTCAATTCCATATTAAGAAGTCATAAATTTGGTTTATAAAACTTCCTAAAGTGCGGTGCGTTGTCGGTTGGCGGAAAACAATAAAATGGGCTTTTCTTTTAGTTTTTAATGCAAGATAAAACAATAACTTATTATATCAAAAAGTTTTTTGAAGAACATCCAAATGAGGAGATAGAACATGGGAAAGTTGTGGATTATGTGTTTAAGTTTATCCCAAAAGCAAGAGACCCTTGGAGAGCTATAAGAAAATTATATCAAGAAGGATGGCTCATTCAAGTTAGGAAAGGAATTTATAAGAGAATACCAAATTATCAAGGACATAATGTTTTAACTCCTTTTCCATCAGAAATAAAAGAACAGATTTTTAAAAGAGATAATTATCGTTGTGTTGTCTGTGGTAATGGAAAACATAATGGATATGAAATCCACGCAGACCATATAATTCCACAAGCAAAGAGTGGAACTTCTACATTAGAAAATGGACAAACTTTGTGTAGCGAACATAACTTAATGAAAAAAAGATATGGAGTAATAGAATTTTTAGGTAAGTATTGTAAAACAACGATAGAAAGGGCTAAAAAATATAACGATAAAAAAACTGAAAAAATGTTTAATGAAATTTTATTAGTTTTAAAAAGATATAAGGGGGATTAACCAATTTATTTTTGGGATATTTATTTTTTTACTTCTTCTAATCTTTTTTTTGCAGTTTCACAATAATCTTTAGAAATGTCAATATGGGTAAATTTTCTCCCAGTTTTATAAGAGACCAAAGCTACCGTTCCAGTCCCCCCAAACATATCTAAAACATTATTTCCTATGTAAGAATAGAATTTTACTAAACGATAAATTAAATCTTCTGGAAATGGAGCAGGATGTCTATTCCTTTGCCTTTCTGGTTGTATCTTCCAAAAACCATCTGAAAAATCTTTAAATTCTTGCGAAGTAATGTCTATATCTTTTTTATTGCCTTCTAACTTATCTCCATTTTTAGTAAATACTAAAACATACTCCCAAGATGGAATTATGTGAGGATTTGCTGGACTCTTCCAACTACCCCATGCTGTTCTTTTTAACATAGTTTGTTTATACCATATTATTTCTGTTCTAAACTTCATACCTAATTTTCTTAATTGATTAGTAAAATCATGATGAATGGGAACAAAATCTTTTATTCCTGTGGGGGCAATATTCAAACAAAATCTTCCACCTGGAACTAAAACTCTCTGTGTTTCTTTCCATACTTCACTTAACCAATTTAGATAATCTTGATAATTCATTTTATCATTATGATTATCATAATTTTTTCCAACATTATAAGGTGGAGAAGTAATAGCTAAATGAATAGTATTACTTGGTATTTTTTTCATTACTTCTAATACATCCCCATTTATTATTTTATTTTCAAATTCCATTCTACTTTTTATTATTTAAAGGTTTATCCCAATATGGAGATTTACATTTAGGACAGACAATCGGTAATTCTTCACTTCTTGTTATCCACTCATGTTTGCATCTCTCACATTTGCATTCATAAACCTTAATCTCTTTTTTCATAGTCAAATTAGAGATTTATTCTTTTAAATACTTTATTATAGTAATATACCACCATAAAGTTTAAATACTCTATATACCTGTAGTATAATATGATAGGTAACCACCAGTTAATCTAAACATAAGAGCAGATTTACCTCCCCTCTTTCTCCAAGGATATATCTTGAATTGTTTTTTAAGATGTCCTGGAAATTACCCTATAGAACTAAAATGTAAAGTATATCATAAAATAAATTCCTTCAAATTGCCATTCACCTTTCTTTTTCATCATCGTCTTCTTCAAAATCTTCATCCTTAGACACTTGCTTTTTCTTGCTTTTTTTACTTAATTCTTCATATTCTTCTTCCAAAGCTTCTTCTTCAGCTTTCTTCAAAAGTTCAAGATTTCTGTTTGAAGAAAGATTTTTTCTCATTTCCTTTAAATCAGCAATAGTTATATTTTCAATTATATCGCGTTTAAAACCTAAATCTCTTAGAGGTTGTTTCTCTTTTTTTCTAAGCAATTCATCTCTTTCACCTTCAAAATATTCGTCTTTTTCTTTCAAATCTTTTTTAATCTTAATCCCAAGAAAATTCTCTAGTTTATTCACTAATCTAAAATCACCTTCAGGCATTTTTCCTATTTCTGCCATTTTTATAGCAACTTCAGATTCAAAAATAGCTTCTGCAAGCTGGGCTTGGCTGATTTTTTTATTTCTTCTTGCACGCATTATTACCCAATGAAAATTATCTATAAGAGGAACTCTCGGTTTATTAGAAACATTTTGAATTTTCTTTTCATAATTCCTGTCTATAATCTCCTTTAATGTAATATCTTGCCTTCTTTTTTCTTCATATTTTCTTCTTTCTTCTTGTTTTCTTTCAATTTCTTTAGGATCTCTTGCTTTAAGTATCTCTTCTCTAGCTCTTCTTGAAGGCCTTTCAGCTTCCCTCAATTGAAAAGTTGTTGGCTTTCTTATCAAAGGAATATGCTCATCAAATGCACATTTTTCGCAAACTAGAATAATTCCTTCATTTCCAACAGCTTCAAACAGCCTAACTTTATCTTCAGAAACATTGCAAAAAATACACACATTAATATCATTAATCTCTTCAACCATATAAAAATTAAAAAAAGTGTGTTTTTTAATATTGCTATACTAAAGTCCTTACTTTGTTTTTAGGACTTTAATAAAAAATGGTTGATAAAACTGTTTATATAACCAGATCTTACGTAAAAATAAGGAGATATTTTTATTCTTCACTCAAATACTTCTCAATCTGATTAATATTATCAGGATTAATAACTACATATTGCTCATTGATAATTACAGTAGTAGACTCTTTAATACCATACTTTTCTTTTAATTTTTTTATCAAATCACTGTTTAGATTAATATCAAATGAATAAATAATTAAATTATTCTGATTTTTTGTATAAACTGCTCCAAGCAATTTTCCAACATCTTCACTATTCTTTAAATCTCCTTTTTCATTAGAGTAAAAGAATAATATAGTATTCATTCCCAATTTACACTCTTGATTTAATGTTTTAACAAATTCAAAATGCTCTAATTCTACTAAAGTATAAAATTTCTTTCTAGACAAAACACTTTGATCACTCTTACCTAGTTTTTTTTCCAAATCATCAATTATTCTGCCTTGAAAATTTAAATCTTGAGTTACTTCTTTAAAAGATGTTTCTGGGCACATATCTTTCTCAAATATACTAAAATCTAATTTATCTTCAAAAATACGATAAGCACTATTGCTTTGCAGGTTAGAAATCCTTTGAAATTCCAAATAAGAAAGAAAATATGTAATTCCAAAAACAATCAGAAAAACTATTGTTCCAATTACAAAAGCATAAAAATATCTTTTCTTACTATCTAATTGTCTTTCTTCCATTTTAATTAAAGTATCATGAATTTTATATAATTTGTGTAAATATAATTTCTATATTATCTCCATTTTACAGTTTTAGAAAATAACGCATAAAAAATAGAAACAATCCACCAGATACTAAACAAAATCGAAAATGTTAAAAAATACAAAGGCAGATTTATCATTAATCCTGGAGAGCCACCTATCTTTTTAACACCATAACGAATATACATTCCTAAAAGAACTAAAAATAGTATAATAAAAAGTATAATTGGATTAGAAAAAAACAAGAACAAGAACCTTTCTATAAAATAAGCATTTAAATCAAAAGTATTTGAGAAACTATAATTTATACTTTGTAAATATAAAAATTCATCTTTCACTTTTGAAATAGTTTTGAAAAATGAAAAAATTGCGATTATTAATGAGAAAAATATGCTTATCCATCCAATCGGCAAGACAAACGTTCCTAAATCCCCATATTTTTTTCCAAATATCTTTTTATATTTCCAGGTATTTTTTAATAATCCAAAATACCATCTCCTTCTTTGAATTAAAAGTTCTCTAAATTTTTCAGGAGCAATTGTATAAGCAGGAGCTTCCGAACAATTTTCAATTCTATAACCATTAAATTGTATTTTTAATGACATTTCTAAATCCTCTGTTATATTGCCTTCATCATAACCACCATACCTCTCAAAAAAGCTCTTTCTATAAGCTGAAAATGCTCCAGGAGTAATATATATTGAATTTATAGAGGCAAATGCCTTTCTTAAAAAAAGTCCTTGCAGATACTCAACATGCTGTATTCTTTGCCATATTGTTTTTGGCCTTGCAATAACCATAGAGGGAGTAACAGACATAATTTTCTCATCTTTAAAATACCTAACCATATTCTTCAAACTTTCAGGTGGAACAGAAGTATCAGCATCCATTGTAAAAATAATTTCTCCCTTGGCTTTTTTAATACCATAATTTAATGCAGTACCTTTGCCCCCATTTTGTTTATGAAAAACCTTAACAAGACTATTTTTAGAAGCAAATTTTTCAGCTATTTCAAGTGTCTTATCCTTGCTTCCATCATCAATAACTAATATCTCAAATTTATTTCTTGGATAATTTGAAGCTGAAACAGACTTAATTGTTCTTTCTATAGAGTCTTCTTCATTATAAGCAGGAATTAATACAGTAACCTTAGGCAGTTCATTATCAGTATACATTAGCCTTTCTTTCTTTTGATACGCAAAAAAGCTCAATATGTAAAATGTAGTAGCAACTATACCAATATAGATAGATGCATAAATAAAGACGGTTATAAGTTCCATTTTATCATTTTATACTAAACAAAGATTATAACAAAAAGACTAAAGGAATATATAAGGTTTTAGAAAGTAAATTTAAACACTTGATTCCTCAATCCAATAAAGACCAGAAAAAGGTATTGTAATATTTAGTTTAATTTTATCTCCTTTATTAGGATAAAATCCTCTTTCATCCCAGCCCATAAAATGACCTGCTAAAGTTTTAGGTTCCCTTGATCCTGTCGTAATCCACATATCACTATTATAAAGAATTAACTTTGCTTTAACTTCATAGCGAACATTAAAGGAAGAATTATCAAATAAGACCTCCTTAACTTCAAAGATATCCAATAAAGCTGGACTACTTTCATTTACATATTGACTTAAAAAAGGATACTTATCAAATGATGCGCTATCTATATATTCTCCTTTATTAGATATATTTATAGGAGAAGGTTCAGGAATACATCCTACCGTTAATTTACCATAAGGACAATCACGACTAAGCCATTCATCATAGCCATCATAATCTCCATCACCATCCATATCTTTCTTAGAATCATCATCTGATTTATTTAAATAAGAATATATCAAAAAAATCCCTGCAATTAATATCACAACTACAACTAAAGAAATAACACTAATTTTCACACTCTTTTTCATAATATTATAAAGGAATTATATATATATAAATTTAATCCTCTTCACTATCTTGAACATCAAAAGGACTTTCATTACTTATACTTTTATCTTCTTCACCAACTATATCTTCTTTATTATCTAAATTATTAATGCTTTTATCTTTTTCCTGAACATTGAAATAATCATAAAATTCCTCACTTAAAGTTAATTCATTTGTATGCCCTACTTTCTTCTTTTTGATTAAATCTAAATCAACATATTTTTTTATGTGATCATATGCTTTATTTCCCCTGATTTTTATTACAACACTCTGCTTGATTGGCTGTTTATAAGCAATAATTGCAAGTGTTTCTTTTTCAGCCTTTGAAAATTCAGAACTTCCTGTTGCTAACTTGCTGACAATATTAGAATAATCTTGTTTCACATCCATTTTCCACATATCACCCTTCTTAACTATCACTAAAGCAGAATCATTTTTTTCATATTTTTCTTCTAATTTATCAAGTAATTCTCTTAATAAAATAGGATTTAAATCAGTATAAGAAATAAGCTCCTGTAAATTCAAGAACCTTCCAGAAACAAACAATACTGCTTCTATTTTCTTTAAAGCATCTTTTTCTTTTTCATCATCAATTTCATCTAATGTCCTACTACTAACTTCAGGATTAAATTCATTTTTAAATTCATTTTCAATTTCTTCATTAACTTCTTTTGATTCCCTTTTTCCCATAAAACAACAAAAGAGTCTTAGGTTTTAAAGATTATGGATTATCCAAGTTAAACTTTATTAAAAAAAAGACATCCTTTTTCAACAATGTTGTTAATTTTAATAGATTGAAATCTTTTACTAATAATCCTACAGGGATCTTTAACAGCAGGAACATCATAGGGAAACCTTTTAGCACAATTTTCTGAAGTCAAATCAGGATGAGCTAAAATTATATATCTCATATTACTTTCCAGAACCGGAAGATCTTTTATACTTTCTAAGGTAAATGAGTCACCCACAGTAAGGTCTTGTGGAAAGATTACAACAATACCCTTAATATTAATAACCTCTTGAGGAGTTTTCCATAATGAATAAGCATTATTTGTATAATAGTTTAAAGGAACCCAATGATGGGATGCGACATAACATTCTTTAAGATCCTTATCAAGAATTACTTTTGCTGATTGAGAATACATATCATCATACCCTCTCAAAATAAAATTGTGATAAGTTATAGAAAAAATCAAGATTAACCAAAAAATAAAAATCCCAAACAATATTTTGTTTTTATATTTATAAAAAAATTTCAGAAAAATCAAAAACCCTGTTGTAGAAAAATAAGCTAAGGGAAGACTCAAATTAAATAAATATCTAGGTATTTTAAAGGGAGTTACAAAATAATCCCATAAAAAAATAAAAGAAATAACCAAAAACAAAATATCATAAAAAACTCTAGCTTTTATTTTTTCTTTCATAGTAAAATTTAAAAAAATATAAACCAATCCAAAAATAAGAAAAATAATAAGAAAATTAATAGATAAAAAAAGATCATGATAGTTAAAGGGTTTCATCAAAGGTAATCTCGTCAAGATATTAAGATTATATGATTCAATGATACTCATAAAAAAATTACCCCATTTAATATAATTAAAGATCATCCAAGGACTAAGAATTAAAATAAACAATAAAAGATTCTTTAATATTTTTTTATAATCCCTATTAATAAAAATAAAAGGAAAAAAAACAAGAAAATTATATCTGGTGAGAACCGCTAAACCAAGAAAATGTCCAAAATATCTATTCTCAATAAAATAAAAAAGAAAAATTTCAAAAAAAGCCAATCCAAGAAGTTCAGTTCCTTCAATTAATCCATAACTAAGTACAAAGGGTGTTAAACTAAATATAAAAAATACTAAATTAAAATATTTTTTATCTATCTCATATTTGTAAAAAAATTTAGAATACAATAATGAAGATAATTTAAAATTGGCAAAAAAGAATAATAAAGAAGCAAAGGTAATATAAAAGTATTCCCCGATTTTTCCAAATAAAACTGAACCTGCAAGAAGTAAACTCATTAATGGGGCTCTTGCCACTTCCAAATAATCTCCTTTATTAAAAAAATATCTGGCGTTAATAACATATGCAGCAAAATCCCATCCAAGAGCCCAGCAATGTTGAAGAATAAAATAAATATAAACAACTAAAAAACAAAAAGATAAAATCTTATTTTCCCTTATGAAAGATAATGACTTATCAAAAGTTTTTTTTATCATTCTTACAAATAAAAATTAACAAATTATTTAAATGCCCCTTTTTGAACTATATTTCATATTTTATTAAATAAATTATATTCTCCAATATAAGTTTTAAAGTTTTTAAAGTATTCTTTTATGTTTTTTGTGTTAAAAAATTATTTAATAATTTACTTTTAAGCAATAAGGTATTTTTAACCTCACAAATAAGTATTAAAAGAATAAAAAATTACCAGATTAATGAAAATTAAAGAGATGATAAAAAACAATTTCTTAATTGTTATCTTGTTTATAATCTCAACATCATTTTTTATTTTTCAGCATTACAATATGCTTTCTTGGGACTTTTCATCTTATGTTTTAAATGCAAAATATTTATTTTACAATGGAACTTATTTTGAAGTTTATAGGGCTCCTATGGCTAGTTTTCTTTTAGGATTTTTTCTGCTTTTTAATAATCTTTCAGAATACTTATACATAATTTTTGTTTCATCATTATTTTTCTATGCCAATATAAAACTATCAACTATTTTATTTGAAAAATACTTTTCAAAAAGCATAGAAAATAAAGAGACCATCAAAAACAATAATAAACAACTAATCATGTTTGTTTTTTACTTTTTTTCATTAAGTTATTTTGTGTTATTATTTGGAACCCAAGTTGGAACAGAGCTGCTTGGATTAGCCTTTTTTGAACTCTTTTTAGCCTATTTTCTAAATAATAAAATATCAGGACATTTTTTAGCTCTAGCTTTTTTATCAAGATATAACTTTATGCTTTTCCTGCCATTCTTGTTATTAAATAAAGATTATAAAAAAATATTGAAAAATATTTTAGCATTTATCTTAGTTATATCTCCTTGGTTAATATTCAATTATTTAACATTTGGAAACTTCTTTACAAGCATTATTGATTCTTATGCACTTAATGTTTTCAATAGGCAAAATGTTGCTCAACCATTTAAATTTGCTTCACTCTTAGAGCCAATTAACTGGTTTCTACCTTTATTTTTAATAGGGATATTTTATTCAATAATCAAAATAATAAAAAACAAAAATAGGATATTTTATAACAACAAAGAAGACTGGTTATTTTTCTCAATATTCTTATTAATTGTCTATGACTTTTATAGTACTCCATTTAAAATAAACAGATATCTTTTTAATTTAAGCTTACCAATTGCATTTTTCTCATTATCTGGAACAATATTCCTAAAAAAAATATTCAAAATACCCTTAAAAATAATTATAATCACACTATTAATAATATTTTTATTCACCTCATATGGATTATATTTAAGTTATAACCACTTAAGGCCAGAACACAACAAGTTTTACGATGCTGCCAAGGATATAAAAAAATTAAATATTGAAAACTGTCTAATTCTTTCCCCACATTGGGTTTTAATAACTTACTTTACGGAAAATGTTTATCCTTTAGGCCTCAACAACCTAAATGAAGGTATAAATAGAAATGAAATTATATTAATTTTTTATAAAGATACAACTATTGATGATATTTTTAATATAAATGATATAGACAAATTGCCCCAAATTCTAAAAACAAACAACTATGTTTTTTTAGGCAAAAAAGGTATTTCTAATGAAACCTGCAGTAAAAAATATGTTTATAATCCGCCTTATGTAAAAAATCATTGTGAAATAATTTCAACAAAGTTCAAAAAAATAGGTTTTGATAAACTTGCACTTAAATCATGCAACTTAATTAATCCATAAATCTATATTTAATTAAAGTAAACAATGCAGCAAAACCATCTTTAATTTTTATTTTTTTGCCCTCATCAACCTTTCTCGGATTATAAGAAATAGGTATTTCTAAGATTTTTATCCTTCTCTTTAGTATTTTTGAAGTTATTTCTGGTTCAAAATCAAATTTATTTGCATTCAACTTAATACTTTTAACTAATTTTGCATCAAAAACCTTGTAGCATGTTTCCATATCAGTAATTTTATTAAAATAAAGAATGCTCGTAAAAAAACTTAGCATTTTATTTCCAAAATAATATTTTATATTTCCTTTTGAACTATTTTTACTGTTTTTTAAAAAGCGTGAACCATAAACTACCTTAAATTTTTTTTGAATTATTGGCTGAATTAATTTCTTATAATCATTTGGATCATATTCTAAATCAGCATCTTGAATAATTACTAAATCTCCTGTTGCTTTTTTCAAACCAAGTTTTATTGCTGCTCCTTTTCCTTTATTTTCTGAATGAAAATAAACTTTATGTTTTTTAATTGTCTTCAATAATTGAGTAGTTCCATCATTACTATAATCATCAATAATAATAATTTCTTTTTCAATATCTCCAATATCTACAAGTTCAACTTTCTTCAATATCTTAAGAAGAGTGTCTTTTTCATTATAAACAGGCATAATTATAGAAAGCTTTGTCTTTTTAATTAACATTTTTATTTCCTTTAATTATAAACCTCACTCAAATCTATACCTTAAAATAGCACCAACACCCTTAGTCATATTCCAAAACTGCTGGCCTTCTTCAGTATCATGCGAAACAATTTCTATTTTAGAGGAAATATTTTCTGCTAACTTAACAAGTTCATTATGTGTTTCTTTGTTTAATTTCTTAGATAAAAGTAAAATATCTACAGCTCCTGCTTCTAATGCTCTCTTAACTCTATCATAATCATAAGCAACCATGTCTTCTTTTTCTCCTAATGTCTCAAAAAATTTCTCTAATAATTTCTTTTCTTTAATTATCTCCTGCTGTGAAAGAATCTCCTGGCTTTTTTCAACTAATTCCTTTAATCCAGATTCATCAGAATCTCCAATATCTATAACCCCAATAATTTTTTCTCTTAATTTTGTAGCTAAATATTGTCCGTCAACCCATTCATCTTTTGTTGGAATTGGCCCTCCAACAATTATTCCTTTAACTTTCTCATTATCAAAAAATATCTTTTTCATTTCTTCAGCAATTCTCTTGTAAAATTCTTTTGTTAATCCTTCTGTAATTCTATGAAAGCGCTGAGATGAATTATGAACAAGAATACCCTCAGCAAAAAAATTCTTACACTCTGTTTCTATATCAACCAATTCAATTTTTTTAGAAATAATGGTTATTTTATCAACAATAGATTCCTTTAAATTAATATTTATTAAAATATTTCCTTTAATAATAGAATCTGCTTTCTTTTCTACAATTTTATTATTAACTTTTACAAAAAAAGTATGATCTAATGAAGTAATAATAGAATAATCATCCTTTGTTATTAATTTAATATAATTATCTTTCTTTGTTTTCCACACTTTTTTACATTTATTAAAAGTTTTTTTCATTGTTTTGAAATTTATTCCTTCTAACATATCTCCAACTTTAACATCTTTTAATTCAATCTTACCTTTCTTTTTTTCAATAACAATCGCATTTTCAAAAATGCATTGCCCTCCCGCCCTTACTTTGCTTGGAACTCCAGAAGTCATTTTTTGCAGCATTTCAATTCTCTTTCCTTCTAGCATTCCAATTGTAGCTTCTTTTCTATCCATAACTAACAAACCATAAACTTCAGTAATT